>MDTD01118935.1_pt1 | contig 22058 bp, 17 predicted proteins | sample 811221 | NCBI WGS metagenome assembly MDTD01 (sample SAMN05326646, study PRJNA326480) | marine metagenome | isolation source: seawater | place: Pacific Ocean: South West | collected 2011 | reverse complement strand
ATTTAAATAACCCCATACTAAAAGAGGCTAAATATGCGATTTGCTTATCATCCATCCATGTGTGATCCATCATTCTATTTGGAGCTGGGAAAAGCGGCTGAATCAGCTGGTTTTGATGTGATTACTTTTCCAGACAGTATTTGCTATCCAAAAGAATGCGATTCTACCTATCCTTATAATGATGATGGTTCAAGAGAGTTTCTGGATGGTGTACCTTTTCTTGAACCATTTAGTATTATTCCTGCTATAGCAGCTGTAACCTCAAAACTTGAATTTTCTACATCTGTATATAAATTAGCACCCAGACAAGCTGTAACAACGGCAAAATTTGTTACCACCCTTGGCGTGATGACTAATAACAGATTTCACTTTGGCATTGGGGTAAGTCCATGGTATGAGGATTTTCTTGCAACTGGAGAACGCTGGGAAAAACGTGGTAAAAGAATGGATGAACAAATTGATATTCTTAAGGGTCTTATGGGGGGAGAATATTTTGGATATAAAGGTGAGTTTTATGATATACCAGAGCTAAAGCTCTGTCCTACCCCTTCAAAGCCTGTTCCAATACTGATAGGGGGACATTCAAATCTTGCACTAAAGAGAGCTGCAAGAATTGGAGATGGATGGATTAGTGCTGGCTTATCACTTGAGGAAACCGAAACTCTGATAAATAAAATAAATAGTTATAGAGAGGAATTTGAAACAAAAGATCATCCAAATTTCCAATTTCAAGTAATGGGTGAAGCCGCCTATTCACCAGAAGGTATAGAACAGCTAGAAAGACTAGGTGCTACTGAGGTAATTGTTGCTTTTAGGAACGCATATGAAGGCGGTCCTGATGAAAGAACGCTCGAAAGTATGATTGCAGAAATAAATTGGTATGCTGAAGAGGTGATTAATAAGTGTAATTAATTGGTCGGGATGGCCGGATTTGAACCGACGACCACCACACCCCCAGTGTGGTGCGCTACCAGACTGCGCTACATCCCGAATCAATCAATTATATACCTAAATCTAAATCCCAAAAAAACTTGCAAAAATATAATTTACACTTAAAATCACTATTCCTTGAAATGGTAAATTTTTTTTTTTACACATATTTACAAGTAAAAATAATTTATTGCTATTTTCAGGAATGTTAGTAATAATATTAATGTTTTCGGAGTATAACCTTAAAAAATATAGAAGGGGCTGATTTAAGATGGCAAAAATAAAAAATAAATTAAACTATTTCTTAGCACTTGTTGCTACTTTTTTTAGTGGTAGCGCATTAACACAGGAGCCTGAATCTGCTGGCTCTGATAATGAAGCAGCTAAAGAAGCTGCTGGTTCTTTAAGTGCGGGTCAAATTGCTGCAGCTGTTGCTGCTGCTGCTGCTATTGCTGCTGCGCTTGATGATGATGATGATTCACCAGCACCGACTCCAGCACCGACTCCAGCACCAACTCCAGCACCAACTCCAGCGCCGACTCCAGCACCAACTCCAGCGCCAACTCCAGCGCCAACTATTGTTGAAGAATACGAAATTGTTGTTGAAAACGAAACTACCGTTTCGGCAATTACTTCAACAACAACAGGCACTACTAGAACATCATATGTAGATGCTGACGGACAAAGAACTACTGATGCTACAAGAACTGGTACTGCAACCAGAACTACTACAACAACCTACACCGCGACTTCTACGAATCCAGCAGATGATTACAGAGGAGAAGCTTTTGCTACTTTTGTTGAGACATCAGGTGGTGAAGGAATTTATATTGTTGAGCTCGAGGATGATACAACTGTTGAAGAGTTTGAAGTTGTTATTGAAAATGATGTTGAAGAGTATACTGAAGATGTTACTGTTGAAATTCCAATAGATGTAACAACTGTTACCACATCAACAGCTACTGCTACTAGAACTGCAGATGGTGGCTAATTCTTAAACTTATAAAAGTATTCAATTTTATAGGTTTTTCTAAAAGGATAAATATTTTGCTCAGACCTTATAACAAGGTCTGAGTCTTTTTCTACCCAATATTTATTACTTCCTTTCCAATTAAAAATTTCTGTTGTAAATTTTTCTTCATAAACATTTACACTTACTTCTTTGTCTAGATATGTTATAACCTCAGATTCTATAAACCTTAATTCTGAAGTTTGCTGCATCATTGCATCTGGGCTCTCAAAATAAATAAGCTCTTCAAACAAAGAATCTTTGATGTTAGAGTTGATTTTAAATTTAGGAGAAATGAAATAAAAGCTATTTTCGGGTTGCGCAGATACTTTGACTATTTTTCCTTGCTTAGAATAAATAACATGACCTTCAGAGTTTACCCACCTATAGTTTTCTTCATCAGTTGAGGATAAGATTGCAGTAAAATTTAAATATCTTCCAGAAGTTACTTTTATAAAAGAGTAGGAAGATTCATCATAATATTTTTTGGTTATTTTTATGTCAGGAACTCCGTTCACAACAGTATTCAATGTACCTGGCACTTCAGCCCAATTTAATTGCTGACATGAAATGAGTGCTAAAGGAATAATTGCTAATATTTTATTCATATAAATCCTCAAAATTATTTGAAAAGTTATTGAAACTACCTTGCTCTGTTACGCCATAAAGATGCAAATTATGTTGAACAAGTTGAGCTCCATCTCTGGTCAATGGTCTTAAACCAAAACTTGAATAGCCTTCCCTGTAAGAACTGGAAAATATTTCAATTGGGATATGAAAGTAAAAGCCTTTATCAAAACTTCCTTCACCAAACTCAGCTTCACTAATATCAGTGAGAGAGAAAAAAGCTCCTAATACTAACCCAGAAGGGAATCTTCTTGAGAAATCAAAATTAAACCCTGAATCTTTAGCTAGAAACTTTCCACCTCGTACAATTAACAATATTTGAGACTTTGGTTCCCTGTAATAAAAATTTACATGTCCAGTTGTAGTTTCATAATCAAGAAATCGAAACATCATATTATATTCTCTTTGTTTTACCCGCCATAACTCAGCACCAAGAGCATAATTCTTATAAAAAGGTCTATGCAGAACTTCTCCTCCAATACCCGCAAACATTGACTCTAAAATTCCTCCTGTAAGTTTTGCGTAAGTATTAGTACCTATTTGAGAAAAATAATCTACCTGTAATCGCTTAATATTATAGTCATTACTATTCTTGAGATATTTAACAATATCAGTTCTTACATGTGGTAGTACGCTATCAGAATCAAGCTTTAGATCTCCAAATCCATTATATAAACCTACAGATGCATGGGTGGTCAAAGAGAGATTTCTTAAAAATTTTGTTTCTGAGTAAAGGCTTAGGCTTAAATCACCAAAGAAAAAACCATCAGGCCCACCAATTTGAGAACGTAATTCGGGTGCAACATCAAAAAAAGTGGTAGGGTAGTTACCTTTCGGTTGAAATTGATAATTTTTACTCTCTTGATCTGCTGGCTCTATCTTTGTGTCACGTATTGATAATTTATATAAATTCTCTTCTTCAAATTTCTTAAAATTCTTCCTGTTTACTGTAATTTTATTTAAATTTAAACCTGCATTCTGATTAATGATTTCAAAATTCTCTATTTTATTTGGAACAATCTCATCCAATGTCTTAATTACTCTTCCCGATGCCCTTACAAAGCTATTATGCTTAGTTTGTGAGTAAACTACAGAATATGTCTTGTTATCTTCACTTAGATTTAATTCTCGCGCGTAAAGATTATTTTCCTTCATTTCTGCAAGTGTACCTCTGTAAAGTTGCAATCTGTTTTGAGAAGTAATGCTTTTAATTGATTCTGAGTTTTCCTTTTTTATATGTTTATCATTTTTTGCAACTACAGGATTCTTTTTACCCCAAAAGCCTGATACAGAAAAACCAAAACTGAGAGTATTACCTTTAATGAAGGATGCATTAAGCATAATTGATTTATTAATAGGGTATACCAATCCAAAATTCCAATCTGATTGAGGCTGCTTAACATCCTCAAACGCGAAGATAAATGATTCTGAACCGAATGGAAATCCCTCTTTTAAATAATTTGTTCCATCATATTCAACCTTAAATCTTAATCCTTTGGAGTTTGGAAGAATTGTCTCAAAACCAGCAAAAATTCCCATCTCGCCTGTAAAGTACTTCTTAAAATCTGGTTCACCTCCTTGTGTGTCAGCATTTCCAGTTTGCCTAACCTTGAATCTGTCACCTAAAATTCTAAGTGGATTTCCAACTGAATTACCTGATAAACCCCCGTAACCAAAACCAACAGTCAGATCATGATTTTTAACTCTTTTAGAAAAGGTAATAAATTCAGCACCAAATACATCAGTACCTGCAAAATCTCTCAAACCAATAGCTATTTGAGGTAATAATTCTTTTTCTTTTAAAAGACGAATTTTTATATCAAAACCCTTATCTTTATAGGATTGTCCTCCACTGAATGCTTTATTATCACTATAAAGGGCATTATTAACGTCTGTATAATGATAAGCAGTTTCTAGCCAGTCAAATGGATAAGCAACAAGCGAACCTCTAAGATATGGTTCTGAATGGGTCCAATTTAATGAAATTGTACCTGCGTCGTGAAAACGAGAATTTGGGTTTTGAATTATTCCTAGCGTGCTGTAGTTTGAGAAAGTAGAGATATTACGATAGGGAAAAACATAATCTTTAATAGAAGCATTAATGCTTAAACAAAAAAAAATTAAAATTAGATACCTAGGTAACATTTTCATGCTTCTTGAGCATAAGTTAGTCACTTATGCTATTTAATGAAGCTAATGAAATTGCAAGGCTACTCAAAATAGGTGCCACAGTAGAAGCATATTGAACGCCAGTGAGCTTACCAATGTCCCTAGGAGCATATATTATTGATCCTGGATATAAGGTAATTTCATTTCCAAATAGATTAAAGGTTGATGAACTATAGATATTACTACTTCCATCTGGATCTATTACAACAATCTCCTTGTAACTAGATTCCTTCAATCCGCCAGATAATTTAATATAATCAGAAACAGTTAAGGAAGGATCATATTTTGCATTAGATGGATTACGAAAATCACCAAATGCATATACAACCTTCTGAACAGGTGGCACCACGATCTTGTCGTTATGCATTAACCTAATATCATTTGCTGAGTCTTTAAGCTTTTCAGCGTCAAATTCAGTGATAATTCTTCCATTACGAGTTTGCGATCTTAATTCCTCAGCAAGCAAATCAAGAGAAGAAGCATTAACAGAAGCACCAGGTCTGCCAATGTTTGAGATTATAAAATTAACTGTGTCAGAGTAGTTAAGTTGAGCAAACTCCATTTGTTTATCAAGGGCATCTTCTCTAAATAATGCAGCACCAAATATATAAGCGTCTTCTTTATATCCACCAGCTCTTTTTATTACATTAGAAAGTGTTTCACCCTCAGTTATAAAGTAAGTTCCGGGATTCTTAACTCTTCCTGATATATGAACAACTTTTGCAGAATCAATTTCATTTTTAAATGAAGGCACAAGTATAGAGTCACGTGGTTCTAGAATCGTTTCTTCATAGGCATTTTCTTTGAGATTAATATACTTTGAACCCCTAAGATCTGACCTTTTAATTAATAGAGATCCATAACCTAAATAATCCTCAGTAAATCCTCCTGCAAAGTCAATTGCATCTATAAGTTTTTCATTTGGCAAAATTTCATATATCGCCTCTCTTGCAACTGCTCCAGAGACTGGAATATTTTTGTATGATGACGTAACAAGTATTACGTCACCTGATCTAAATTGAATTGAATAATCAAAATCTCCTTTTATAAGAATATTGTATAAATCAACAACGTTTAGTAATTGTCCATTTCTTCTGTGCTCAATTCTTCTGTATGAACCTTTTTCAGTAATTCCCCCGGCAACATTCAGCGCAGACAAAATATTTGATCCAGCGCTAAGTGTATATATACCTGGTGAGACTATATTACCTAATATTAAAACTTGAACATCCCTTAACTTACCTAATTGAACTGATGGATCTACTCCTGGTGCTTTCGATTTGAAATATTCAGAAATAGCATTCTCTGCTTGACTTAATGTAAGTCCAACGACAGAAACTTTTCCGTATCTAGGAATTAGTAGTGTGCCATCCCTTTTTATTTCAAGGTCATTTAATACTCCAGATTTATTATCTCCTGCCAGAATCAAGCTCAACGTATCACCAACATCTAATATGTACTCTCCTGATAGGTTTGGAAGATTGATAGGCATAAATGAGGATTGAATTGACTTAAAGAATGAACTTCCAAACCTTTCCAATTCAGCACTTTGTGCCTCTACATCATCGCTGAAACGAGTCTCGAGAGCATCTAATTGCTCTCGAAGTCTTTTGAGAATAAATTTATTTTTTTCCTGCGAAGTCTCAGTTCTAAAAAGTTCCTCCATTTCTCTCTCTTCGCCAACTTGATTCTTTGAATCTATTTCATCTCTTACAGATGGCGGCAGACCTTCTAAAAATTCTTCATTTAACAAAGAAGTGTCAACTTGTGAATGAACATTAAGAGTTATCAAACAAAACAATAGGATTAGCTTTTTCATAGATAAATTATAACTTAATCATTACTATAAAAACTAAATTCTAGGTCAAGATCAATAACTTAATCAGTCCCTAGCTTGCCTCTAAAACCAAGATAAGTTGCTTTTAATAAAAGTAATTTTTTATTAAAAATTAACTTGAATAGATACAATATGCCATTTCTCTTAAAAACTCTAAGTAAGAGAATAATTATCATAGATATGTTTCTTAATATTTTTTGATCAAAATATTTATTATGATTAATTATTGTATTTTTGATTAAATAGTAAATTTTAATATCAGAATATTTTCTTTTTGAAACATCTGGGTGAAAATGCATTGCTTTAAAAATCGTCCTTACATTTCCTACTTTTCTTAATCTATAAAAATAATCTACCTCATCACCCATAATGAAATAATCTTTATTTACGTTACCAATTGTCTTTATTGATTCTGATAATATAAGTGAGCCGTTAAATAAGTGTGCAAAATTATAATCGGTTATACCCGCACGTTTTATTTCATCAATATTTAAATACTTTCTTTTAAAGGCAAATAAAATTGGATTATGAAAAGTATTTAATTTTGGAACTGGAAAAACAAATTCTGTTTTAGAATCCTCTTTCAATACACAAGAAGATATACAAGAATCTGTGCTATGAAGATTTTCTTTCAAATTTTTTAATGCATTAATATCAGGATAGCCGTCATCATCCATTAACCAACAAGCCTCAAAATTTTTTTTTATACAAAAATCAATCCCGGCGTGCCAGCCACCAGCTGATCCTAGATTAGATTGTTTAAGATGATGAACTTTATGCTTGTGAATAATTTCTTCAGTATTATCAGTACTACCATTATTAACAACTAGTATTGAATCTGGTTTTAGTGATTGATTTTTTAGAGCATTCAGACAACGATTTAAGAGCTTAGATCTGTTATGTGTAACAACAATAGCTATTATTCTCATAAATTTTAATTTTTCTTCCGATAAAGGGAGATAATCTTTTTAACAACTTTCAGCCCATCATGCTTTCCAGGCTTAACATCACTTTCATAGTCTCCGACTAAAATTTTTAGAGGTATTTTTTTTAGATGATTAGATTCAATTTTTACGTAGTTTACTTTTTTTTGTCTATTTGATTTATTTATAAAAGCATACGTAAATAGCTCTCTTATTTCAAAGTTTCTATTTTCCGAAAGACAAAGGTATTTAAATGCTCCTTCAATGTAATCATGAGCTTTGTATTTAGGGGTTTCATAATCTGCTCCAACATTTGTAATAAAAAATTTAAGTGCCTTTTTATTATCAGCAATTGATCTAGCCAGGCCACGGGTTAAATAAGTAGGATAAAGTGAGGAATGTTGTGTTCCAGCAGAGTATATTATTATGTCGGCGCTATTAATTGCATGTTTTGCCCTAGATGAACCTTCAACATAAGTTTCGTGATTTTCAAGAAAAGATTTTTTTTGAGCTGAGCTTAACCTCTCAAAGTATTTTTTTGATGGATAGTCATCAATTAAATAAACTCGATCAATACTGACATTTGAACGCAACTCTACTATTTCAGCTTCAGAATAAAGCATTTCTCCATTTTTTCTCATTCCAACGAGTTTTTTATTCTCAAGACTCGTTGGAATCACTGAGCCAGTTAAATTAAATAGCTTCTCTATTTCTAATGACGCAAATTCGATATTCCTTTTGTAATGAATAAAGGCACCTGCATAAATGCAATTTACTAGCGAGCAATCTCTGAAATTAAAAGATTTAAAATTACTACCTCTTTCAATGAGCTCAAGATTCTTAATAAAGATTTTTAGAAAAAACTTTAGCTGTTGAATCAATTCAGTATTATGAAATTTGTTTCCAAAAAAATTATTTTTCTTATGATTAATTTCCTTAACTAGTTCTTTTTTAATTTTTTGTGAAGATTGATTGATAGGAAATCTATAATCAAATATCCAATTATTAGATTTAAAGTCTGGATCATTTTTAGGAAGCATCAATTGCTGAACTTTTCGGATGTCAGATGGACCAAGCATATTAAAAAACTTACGTATCTCTCCAGTTGATTTTCCATCATCGTATGCATTAACAATTGAAATAATGTTCAAATTTTCAATTGATTGTAGGGCCGGGATTATTGTTCCAGCTCCCCTCCCCCCATTAAATATCACAACATTAATCATCTAATTCAGTTCTCCAAAAAGAAAAAAATCAACTAAATTTTAGCGGTCTCTAACCTTATAGCTTATCTCACTCTGTTCTAAGAATAAAATATTCTCATAGGGTACCCATGCCCATGCATTATCTGCAAAATTAAGCCAAACAAATAAGACTAAAGCTGAATAAGCAACAATACTGAGAATGATTAAACCTGTCATTTTTTTCGTAAAAAAATTAGGCAGATAGCTAAAAACGACCATTTGCAAAGGTAAAAAAAATAATGCTATTCGATCAATAAAAGTAGAGAAATTTGTAAAAAAGAGCATCAAAAATAATACTATTGATGCTATTGAAAATAGCCTCCATAATTTGATAAGTGAATCGTTCAAATCAAATTTGGACTGGTAATACAAATATATTAATGAGGGAGGTACAAGCATACCCAATCTAAATATTGCTCCTGAGGAGGATAATCCTTCGTTAATATAGTGCTGATAGACCCTTTCAATGTAGCTTTCTAATAAAATAATTCCAGATATTATCGATAAAAATCCTATTGCAAATAAGATAAGCAATCTATTTTTTGTTGAAATAAAAATTGCCATGGGAAGCATTATTAAAGAAGCTTTATGGATTAATGCTGCCAATAGTGACAACAAGACAAAATTTCGCAAGTTATTATCCTTGAGATAAGAAAAACCATACATAATTAAACCTAATGAGGCAGCTTGTCTAACATAGCCCATGGAAACAACTGTTATTAGGTACGGAGTAGCAACAACAATCGCTAACATTGGCCTAGGTAAATCAAAACAAAATTTAATCAGCCCAATACTAAATAATATTGCAGTAATAATATTAACTAATATATATCCATGAAAATCCTGATTCATGTTCCACCTTAACGATCCATATGCAGATGAATCCCATAAATAAAACTGACCGGCTATCCAATTTATAAAGCCAAAGAATGGATCTGTAGAAATTTGTATAGAATCTGATAATTCCTGATTTACAAGATCAAAATAGATATCTTTATAATTTATCCAATCTCCACCTACTTCAAACCTGAATCCTATAAATATAACGAGAATGATTACGCAAGCTGCCTTGAAGAGATCTAAATAAAAGATTTCTCTGTACTCAAGATTTTTCTTTGAGCTTAGACTATATGGTGATGCAAAAAGTGTTAGTGCGGCGAAAGAAATAAAAAAAATCCAATAAGGCGTCATCTTATTTTAATTTTTCTTGTAGTACCTCTTGTACCATTTAACAAAATTATTGATTCCTTCTTCAATACCCGTTTTTGGTCTAAAACCAACATACTCATTAATTGCATCAATATTTGCAAAAGTTGATTCTACGTCTCCAGGCTGCATATCAGCTAATTTCACAATAGCTTTTTTGCCAACAGATTTTTCAATTAATTTAAGAAATTCTAGTAATTTAATAGGTTTATTATTTCCAATGTTAAAAATTCTATAAGGTGCGGAGGAGAAACTTGGATCTGGATCTTCAGGATTCCATTGAGATGACGCCTGGGGGATTTTATTTGTTAAGTTAAAAATCCCATCAACAATATCATCAATGTATGTAAAGTCTCGTAACATATTACCTTTGTTGAAGAGCTCAATTTCTTCTCCATCAATAATTGATTTTGTAAAAATATATAAAGCCATATCTGGTCTCCCCCAAGGACCATATACTGTAAAGAATCGAAGACCAGTAGACGGAATATTGAAAAGATGTGAATAGCAGTGAGCCATTAACTCATTAGATTTTTTTGAGGCTGCATAAAGTGATATAGGATGATCCACATTATCACTCACTGAAAAAGGTATTTTATTATTTAGCCCGTAAACTGAACTACTAGATGCATAAACAAGATGTTTGACATTAAACTCTCTTGAGATCTCCAGAATATTCAAAAAACCAAGGATATTTGAATGCATATATTCTTCAGGATTTGTCAGCGAGTATCTAACACCAGCTTGTGCAGCTAAATTAACCACATAGTTAATGTTGTGGTCTTTAAAAATTTCTCTTAGATTATCTTTTTGGTTTAAATCTAACCTATAAAACTTAAAGTTTGGAGATTTTAGATTTTCTAGTCTGTCTTTCTTTAACTGAACATCATAATATTTATTTAGATTATCAATTCCAATAACCGTGTATCCTTCAGCTAAAAATTTCTTTGACGCATGGAAGCCTATGAATCCTGCACATCCAGTAATAAGAATATTCATGAAGTCTAAGTGTTCAGTTTCTTATATTGAAAACGCACTAAAAGTAAAATAGCAGATAGAAGAAGGCTAATAAACGTAAATGTTAATACAAACCTAGTTCTTTGAGGGCTAGACCTCAATTCAGGTATGTATGAATTATCAATGGGTTTAATGACATAATATGTTCTAACATTTGCAAACATTTTAGTCTTAATTTGATTTTCAATTAATGAACTAATAGAAGTTTTAATATTAATTTGTTCTGTTTCGATTAGTTGTTGTTGGAGATATTCTAGAGAGGCATCTGCTTCTTTGATGTCATTACCTCTCTGTTTTTCATTGATCTCTTGCACAATCAGATCAACAAGATCTTTGGCAAATATTGGTGAACTATGTTTAACCCTAACAACTAAAAATTGTTGCGATTTGTCATCTAAAAAAGCAGCGCTTACTGAGTCCCTATAAACCTCAAAGGATTTAAAAAATGTTGGCTCATCAACCCACTTATTTTCTTTAATATCATATTTACTAGAATCGTATATAGGCTCAGAGGTTGTCTCATTAAATCCCTTTATAGCAATTAGGTCTCTTTTTACATTATCGAATGTTATAAGGTGTCTAAAAAAATCTCTTGAGAGGATTGTATATAAACTCATGTTCAGTCTACCAGCGGTTGCTGTATTAAGATTTATGCCAGCTAATTGCGCTAGACCACCAATAGCGGAAGCACCAGATTGTGATGGAGCTGTTCCAGAATCAACATTTACCAAAATCGCATCTGATTCCCACTCTTTTGGAAGAAGTAAAGCTATGATCGAAAAAAATATAGCAAAGAAAAAACCTAACTTTACAAAAAACCATTTCTTTGAAAACAAATAGAATAAGATTTCAAAAATTTCGTTAGATTCAGTATTATTTTCTGTATTCATAAGAGTTCATGTAATTATATAATTTTTCAGAATTCATTTGTTGAATATTTATCTTTTAATGTTCTGAGACCAAGAGATAAAGGTTAAAATATTCCAGATTTTTGTGGTGTTTTGTGAGGATCCATTTTTATGGTTATTCCAGATTTCTTTAACTGTATGTGGATTTAAATAATCTGTTTCTGAAATTGAGTCATGACTAAGTAAATCTTCAGCCCAATCACTTAATTCACTTTTTATCCAATCACCAATAGGAATTCCAAACCCAGATTTTGGCCTCTCATACAAGTTATCTGGAATGTATTTTGATAGTAGAGCCCTTAATGGCAATTTTCCTTTAGTTTTTTTATACAACATGTTACTTGGAAAGCGCCATGCTTCTTTTGCAACTGTGTGGTCAAGAAAGGGAGCTCTAGTTTCTAGACTATTTGCCATAGCCGCCCTATCAACTTTTGTAAGAATATCTTCTTTCAAATATGTATCAATATCATTTAACATCATATTTTCTACTTGGTTTAATGATTCGATAAATCTTAAGTCTATTTGTGAATCAAGTTCTTCAAATATATGTTGTTTAAACAGGTGACTATTATCATGCCATTCAGTGCAAAGGCTGTTATACAAAGAAAGGTCATCTTGAACATGATTCAATCTAGCTCCGAGTTTTTTCATTTTATCACCTAAAAAATTAATACCCCCTTCATTGATGGTAGATTTTAAAAACCTTTCAGTGGTTTTGCTTAGGGTCGATGGTATGTTATTTAAACTTAATCCAATAAGCCTTCTTAATGGAAATGGCATCCAAGAAATATACTTCCATACATTCTCACCCCAAAAGTATCTGTTATATCCTGCAAACATTTCATCACCTGCATCGCCAGATAAAGCTACAGTTACATTCTCTTTTGCAATTTTAGATACTAGATATGTAGGGATTTGAGAACTATCTGAAAATGGTTCTGAATATATAGATGATAACTTGGGTATTACATCAATTGCATCTTTATGCGTCAGTTTTACATCTGTATGATCAGTTTGTAAATAGGAAGCTACTTTAGCTGCGTAAGGCGACTCATCATATGATCTGTCCTCAAAACCAATAGTAAAAGTCTTTACAGGATTTATGGATTGAGATTGCATTAAGGAAACAATTAATGATGAGTCTATACCGCCGCTTAGAAACGCTCCTAATGGAACATCTGAAATCATTTGCCTTTTAATGGCTTTTATCAAAACATGCTCTAGAGTTTCTAATCCGCTATCAAAACTCTCAAAAGTATCTTCTTTTGATGCCAAATATTCATCTGATAAATTCCAATAATAAGACTTTAAAATCCTAAGTGAATTAGTTTCAATAGTTAATATTTCGCCAGGCTGAACTTTGTAAAAACCTTCATAAATACTATATGGTGCTGGAACATAGCTATAATTCATGAATAGTTTTAAAGCATTAGGAGAAATCTTACTTTCAAAACTAGGATGCTTTCTAAAAGCGGCTAAATCTGATCCAAATAATAAAGTTCTTGAGCTAATACCATAGTACAAAGGTTTTTCACCAAATCTATCTCTAGCAAGGTATAGTTTTTGACTCTGATTATCATATAAAGCAATTGCAAACATTCCTATGCATTTTTTAAGGGTTTCAGTGAGTCCATAGATTTCTATGCTAGCAAGCAATGTTTCAGTATCAGAGTTACCTCGCCATTTTATCCCTGTTACAGCATTATTGATTTCATCCCTTAAGTTATTATGATTATATATTTCTCCGTTAAAAAGTATTATGTACCTATTAGATTTTGATAGCATTGGTTGGTGGCCATGCTCAGATAAATCTAAAATAGATAATCGGCGAAAACAAAGAAATATATCTTTGTTTGTATCATTCCAACTACCATAATCATCGGGACCTCTAGAAAGAATGGTCTCTGACATCTCTTTAATAATCCTTTCTGGATTTGAGATCTTGTCATTGTTTATAAATCCAGCAAATCCGCACATATCTATTTAGCTTGTAAATCCTCAATTGAGTTAAGTGATAAAGACTCTTTAAGGTTCTTAACTTTCACACTGCCAATTTTTTCATAATTTCTGAATAAATGTTCAATCAAATATAAAAATCCGTGCTCAGAGTCTTCATTATTAAATTTATTTGGCAAATCTTGTTTCAACAATTTCAGTACTATATCTTTTTTAAAAAGAAATAATCCTAAATCTCTCTCGCCATATGATGGAATACTTTTCTTTAATTTATTTTTGGTCTCAATGATTCCAGAGATTTCATTTTTTTTATTTCTTTTAACTATTGTGTATGGATTTTTAGTAGTAATTGTTGGCAGTGTAAATGAATTATTTTGAGTGAAATGCCTAAGAATTGTTCTATTAATTGTATCAATTGAAATAAATGGTACATCTCCCCAAATCAGGAGAATATTTTCATTTAGTTCTGAATTTATCGGATCTAATTGCAAAACTGCATCACCCATTCCATTTGGATGATCTTGAATAATTAAATCCGCACTTGAATTAGCAGCCCTTAATTCATCTAATACTCTTCTATACCCACTAGGACTTACAATTATTTTTGGGTTATCATCGACATGCCTTAATTTTTTTAAAATTCGCTCCAAGATACTTAAGTCGTCAATTTTAAATAAGCATTTTGGATAATCTAATCCTGACCTTGAGCCCTTTCCAGCTGCAGCAATTACAACCGATATTTTATTAAGGTACGGCAAGATTATATTTGAATTCATTCTAAAAATTTTTTATTTGATTGTATCTTATAAATTTCTAAAATATTTTCTTTATCTAAGAATCAGAATCTAAGGTTTTATAAATATTTAAGTATTCTCTAAAAGCAATATTTAAATCAAAAAATTTTTGTGATTCCTTTCTGACAAAATCTTTATTAAAGCTTTGATTTCTTAATTCATTAATGCAAGTCTGTAAACTTTCTATGGAGGTATCTTCTAACAAAATTCCACATTTTGTTTCATTAATTATTGAATCAATATCACCTACTCCAGAATTTGAGATAATAGGAACCCCCAATGAAAGAGCTTCCCCAATTTTAGTTGGAGATGCCCCAATAATAGATTTTGAAATTGTACAAAATGATACTAGATAACTAAATAATTGAAGGTATTTTGGAACTTCTTCTCTTGATAAAGTTAGACACTTTATTGAAGGATTATTTTTTTTAAAATCAAATCTTGATATCTCTTCTTCTGCATCCTCAAGGTTATTTGTTATAACTAAGCCAGAAATTGAAAGATGATTTTCAAGACCTACTTTTATTAAGTTAAGATAGCCCTTGAAATCATATAACGGCCCAATAGATCCTAAGTATCCCAGTACCAAATTATTTTCAAAGGATAAGCTAGATTTAAGGAATTTTTTTTCACTACTATAATCTGAAAAATTGAAAAGTGTGTAGTCTGCTGCGCATGGTATGATTGATGATTTTTTGATCAGAGGTTTTTCAGAATTTATAAAATGATTCCTTACGCGCTCAGTTAAAAAAACTAAATAGTCAGATTTACTCAATAAATTTAATTCCCACCTTTTAAAGAATTTATACATCACCCTGTGAGTAGCAAATTTAAGATTCCAGGTTCCTTTTGAAAGTTTCTCGTCAGGCCACATACCTCTATAATCAAACAATAATTTAAAGTTAAATATTTTTTTTATTGCGCAAGCGAATATTGCCATTGGATGTCCTCTTGCATGAACAATTGTTGGCTTGAAAATTATACAATTCCATATGAAAGATTTATAAAAATTAGCAATATCAATGACCTTAAATAACGAAAATTTTGAAGCAGTAAATGTATGATGAATCCAAAAAATGTTCATATTTGATAAGTTTTTAGATAAATCTAAAAAATCTTTTGAATTCACTTTTTCTTTTTTTTCAAAGCTGATGATTTGCATTTCATCAACATGTGGTCGCAGCTTCAAGAGATAAGGCAATATCTGACTTTTACCTAAAGGATCTAAGAGTCCGTCATATGTAAGAAAGGTAATCTTCAATTAGTTAGCCTTAAAATATTTTAAATGAGGGTAAAACTATACAGATTCTCATTTTTTTTATACTCAAATATTAAAATTAAAGCCTAAGATCAGATTCATTCTTTTTAAATAAGGATTTAACATCAAAAAAAATTCCATCTGTTGACAGGAATGATCTAATTCTTTTTGAACCCATTTTCTTAAATTCATCGTGTGGTACGCATAATAAAACTGCATCAAAAAAACTTTTCTTAGGTAATCTTGTAATCAATATATTCTTAAATATGTCTTTAAGGTCAGACTTATTAATCAAGGGGTCAAATAGTGTGATATCAGCATTTTTTTTCTGAAGAATCTTAACGACATCATGAACTTTTGTATTTCTAATATCTGGGCAGTTTTCTTTAAAAGTGTATCCAAGAATTAGAATTCTCGAATTGAGTATTGGTTTATCTTTTAATTTTAATGCTTTAGTCAGTGAAGAGATTATTTGTCGAGGCATGTTATCATTTAAACTCCTCCCGGATAAAATTACTCTAGGATTATGTCCAACTTGCTTTGATTTATATGTTAGATAATATGGATCTACTCCAATACAATGCCCCCCAACCAGACCTGGATAATAAGGACTAAAATTCCACTTAGTTGAAGCTGCCTCAATCACTTCTTTTGTATCAATTCCAATTTTGTTAAAGATAATAGAAAGTTCATTTGCTAGGGCAATATTTAAATCTCGCTGAGTATTTTCTATTACCTTTGCTGCTTCTGCGACCTCAATTGAAGAAGCTCTATGAATTCCAGCAGTGATTACAGAGGTATAAATTTTTGAAATAATATTCAAAGAAAATTTATTTGAGCCTGATACAACTTTAACAATATCACTAACTTTATGTTTCTTATCACCGGGATTTATCCTTTCAGGGCTATATCCAACGTAGAAATCTTTGTTAAGTGACATTTTGGATATTTTTTCAATTATTGGAACACAAATATCTCTTGTGACACCAGGATACACAGTTGATTCAAAAACAACAAAATCTCCTTTTTTGAGAACTCCACCAAGCATCTTAGAAACTGATTTGATGCTTGTTAAATCAGGCTGCTTTCTTTGATTGATTGGTGTTGGAACAGTAACTATATAAAAATTTGCAAATTTTAGATCACTATCATTTGACGTAAAAGTTAGAGAATTTGAGACATTTATAATGTCTGAATTTGATAGTTCATTTGTTTTATCTAGACCCTTTCTCAATTGAGAAATTCGTTTATGGTTTACATCAAAGCCAATTACATCATATTTTTTTGCAAACTGAACTGCTAGTGGGAGTCCAACGTATCCGAGACCTATGATAGCAATTTTAAAATTTTTAATCATTAATACTTACACCCAAAAAACGCGGTATTGTAACATCTTAAGGATACTATTTTTTTATAAAATTTATTGATATATAAATTTATCATTGATTGAGAAAAAATTATTTTATTAAATATAATTATCATAATGAGTACAAAAATTTTTATTGGAACTTCGCCAAATAATTTTGATAAGGAAATTGAAACTATTTACGAATACTCCCTTAGGGAGAATTGTAAATCAGAGCTTGATATAAATTGGATGAGGCTAAGTAATAGTAGGTCTGATTTCTGGTCTAACTGGAATACTAGAAAATGGTTCACACCATTTAGTGGGTTCAGGTGGGGTATTCCAGAATTTTGTGATTTTAAGGGTAGAGTAATATACACAGATGTGGATATGATTAATTTAAAAGACATATCTAAATTGATTGAAATAGATATGCAAGGTAAGCCATTTGCTGCAAGGAAAGGAAATAGATGGGGGTATGAATTGTGTGTAATGGTTATAGATTGCGATAAGGCAAAAGATTACTTATGGAAAATAAAGAAATTAAGGTCAAATGCAAACTCTCATCAGTATCATAGGAATTTGATTGCTAGTTCCAAGCTTGTCCAAGAAATTGATAAAAGATGGAATTGTTTAGATGGAGAAGATCTGTCAATTTCAGAAATATATCAGCTTCATTTTACAAATATGTCTACTCAACCTTGGCAGCCTGAATGGTACAAAGGCAAAAGAGAATTACATCCAAGAGCCGATATTATTGATCTATATAACTCTTATAAAAATAAGGCTCTGAAAGACAATGATTTAAATAAGATTGAAAATAAATCAGAATTTGTTGATTTTAAAATATCGTTATAAAGGTTAATCAAAAGAAGATTCAGATATACCTCCATCACCAACATTAATTATCCTAGAGCAATTTTTTAATAGCTCTTCATTATGTGAGATAAGGATTGCTGTAAGACCAGAATTACATAACTTAGAAATAGTACTTATCACTCTCATAGAGGAATCATGATCTAAAGCACTTGTTGATTCATCTAAAAAAATAAGCTTCCTGTTATTAAAAAAGGCTCTTGCAAGGGCTATTCTTTGTCTCTGACCACCCGAAAATTTAAGACCTTTTTCTCCAATTTTTGTATTAATACCATCAGGTAAAGATTTAATTAGTGTGTCTAAACCAACATCTTTACATATTTCTTCAGCACGCTTATAGGAGATGTTATTTATTTCATGACCAATACAAATGTTCTCAATTATAGATCCATCAATTAAAAAGATCTCTTGAGGTAAATAGGCAAGCTGTTTTCTCCATGATAATAAATCATTATGGATAGAAGAATTGTCAATTAGAACTGATCCTGATGTCGGTTTATTGAGCCCCATGATTAAATCAACTAATGTTGTTTTCCCTGAGCCTGAGCTCCCAGAGATGCCAATGAAATCTCCTTTATTTATTTTAAGATTTATATTGGAAAATATGCTTTTACCATCTGAATAATTGAAGTCTAGATTATTAATTTTAATTTCGTTAAAGTCGTTATATGTATTAGCTTTATTTTCAACATCTTGATTGCTAGTAATAATATGCATTTCATCAAGCTCACTCTTTAAATTACGAACACCATCAATATTTAAGCTAATACCGTTTATACAGGCTATTGATAAATTCATTGAGGGTAAAAGTCTCATTGCAGCTACAAGAAAAATAGACAGCGTAGATAATGTTTCAAGAGTTTCTAGCTGAAAAAAGAATGAAACTCCGAGCAGCGTACAAATGATAGCTACCAATAACAGTTCTAAAATATATCTTGGAATAATAGAATGTAGATACAATCTTCGTTCTGCTGCTGCAACTTGTTCTGCACCTTTTAAAACCTTCTTCTCGAAAATGTTGCCAATACCTAGAATTTTTACTTCTTTTATTCCAGTTAAAACGTCATTCATACTTGTAACAAGCTCATTCAATCCTTTGTTCTTATTTTCACCCCACTTCACAAAATCTCTAGAAAAAATTCTTGTCATTAGTATTAAGCCTACTATTGCAAAAAACCCTGAGATAATAAAAAAAGTTAAATTTGTAACCATAAGCAAGGTTAGTATCAAGACTACAGATGTTAACTCGACTAATAGTCTAAATGTATTCATTAAAGACTGAACAAAGTTCTGGCAGTATGCCATGAGTGCAGTTTGATATTGAGCAGTTGTTTTGTTGACTCTAGACGAATAATCTTGACTCAAAAAGCTTGTTATTATCATTCTTCTTAAATCTATTTGTCTATTAAATGAAATACGAAGTATGTAATCTTGTATTATCCATAAAGCGACGGCTCTAACTAAGAAAATTGAAATGAGAATAGCGCTACTAATAATGATAAGTTGCTGTTGTGAGAAATTTGATAGGAAAGGATAGTCACTAATAAGTTTTCCATAGTCAAAGAAAACAACAACGTATGGTCCAATTAATGAGATTCCAATCATATCAACTAATGCTACGATGAAAAAAATACCAATAACAAAAACAAGATATTTTTTTGATCTACCAAAGAGTTTTAAAACTGTAGAAACACTCTCTAGAAATATTTTTATATCATTCATACTAAATTTTGTTAATTATAATGGTATGAGGTGTTATTTCTATCTCCTGATTAATTAATGAACTATAATTCAGGTTTAGGCTGGATGGCAGAGTGGTTATGCAGCGGCCTGCAAAGCCGTTTACGCCGGTTCGATTCCGGCTTCAGCCTCCATAAAAAAATAACATTTATATGAATATAGTAGTAATTGGAAGTGGTTATGTTGGACTTGTGACGGCTGCATGCTTTGCTGAATGCGGGCATACAGTAAAGTGCATTGATATAGATAAATCAAAACTTAAAAAACTTAAAATTGGTCAAATTCCATTTTACGAAAATGGTTTAGAAAAAATTGTTCTTAAAGGAGTACGATCTGGAAATTTAGAGTTTACATCGAGCTATGAAAAATCTCTTAGAAATGTGGATGCAATTTTTTTATGTGTTGGAACTCCCTCAAAGAGTAACGGAGAACCTAATTTAAATTTTCTGAAGAGCTCTCTAAGATCTATTGGGGAACACCTTCAAAAAGATGTCGTTATTTATATTAAGTCTACAGTACCTGTTGGTACAAATCATTTTGCAGAAAGATATCTTTCAAAAATATTAAAAAAAGATTTAAAAGTTTTATTTGCATCAAATCCTGAATTCTTAAAAGAAGGTGATGCGGTATTGGATTTTAAAGATCCAGATAGAATCATAATTGGTATAAAAGATAATTATGTTAAGAAAATATCTAAGTTAATTTATAAAAATTTTATTAAAAGTAGTAATAGTCTAGTCTTCACTTCGATTGAGTCTGCTGAGATCATTAAATATGCATCAAATGCCTTTCTAGCATCAAAAATTGCTTTCATAAATGAAATTGCGAGACTAAGCGATCATTATGGAGGCAATATAAATGAGATCAAGCTGGGTATGTCTTTAGATAAAAGAATTGGGGAGCATTTTTTAAACTCCGGCATAGGATTTGGAGGTTCATGTTTTCCAAAAGATCTTGATGGATTGATTGATCGGTTTGAGAAAAATAATATACCAACTCTTATACCCAGAGCAGTTAAACAATCAAATAATGAACAAATTAAATATTTTGCAAAAAAAATTTTAAAAAACTCTTCTACTAAAAAAGGTAGCGTATTAGTTTGGGGTCTTGCATTTAAATCCAATACTGACGATACACGTGAATCGCCTGCAATAAAGCTCATTAAACGAATTTCGAAACATTATAAGAGAGTATTTGTATACGACCCTTTGGCAACTGCAAACGCTAAGAAAGACTTAGCTAGTTTAAAAAATATATGCTTCATTAATAATAAATACAATAATATTAAAAAGTGTGATTCCTTAATTATCGCTACAGAGCATAATGAATTTAAAAAACCAGATTTTGATCTTTTGATGACTCTCAAACAAAAAACAATTTTTGATGGTAGGAATTTATTAAATGCTTCCGAAATCAAGAAAAAAGGCTTAACTTATTTTGGAATAGGTGTTTAAAGTCTTTAAATGCAGTAAATGTTTTGAGAAATAGATAAGATTTTTATCAATTTTTAACAATAAATAGAGCCTAGTTCCTGACATTAAAGGTTTATTTTTTGAAACGTCTTATTCATACCACTAAGTGCAAGATATAAATTTTCTTGGTCATAAATGAGTCTTTTTTTGCTTTTATCAATATTAATTATAAATATTGAGAAGTTGTCTGGTACATTGCAAACCAAGGTGCTTGTTAAAGAATAAATCTCTACATTATTTTGATCCAGATACCTTAAAAATTCTTCTGAAGAGGGATTTACTCTTAAGATAGAGATTTGTTCATTTATTAAAGATTCATATAAGTGCAGTTTTTCTCTTGGATGCTCAAGGTAAATATTGAATTCCGAGATATTGATAAATTTAAAAAGCTTTTTTATATGACTATCTGAAATCATGTAATGCCATGGCTGACCAATCATAATTTTAAGTTTTTTATTTTTTTTCAATGGGGGTTTGTTAAGGTCTATGATTTTAAATTTATCAATAATAGAATTTGAGAAAGCTGATTTAGAAAACCAAGTATAATGCTTAGAATTTTTCTTATAGAAATATGCTGCGGGAATAGGAAAATTTAAAATCCTATTAAGAAGGTATAACCTTGTATGGTAACTTCGTTCTATTTTGAATTGTGAGTTATAAATTGAGTGTTTATTAATGGTGTAAAGGCCTTCATCAAATGTATAGACTTCTTTGAAAGCACAAAATTTAAATAATAATTGGAAAACT
>MDTD01049796.1_pt1 | contig 22058 bp, 18 predicted proteins | sample 811221 | NCBI WGS metagenome assembly MDTD01 (sample SAMN05326646, study PRJNA326480) | marine metagenome | isolation source: seawater | place: Pacific Ocean: South West | collected 2011 | reverse complement strand
TCTTTTAAAAAACGACGAGAAGGGTCAAAAAGACCTTCTGTCAGCATTTCTGACCTGGGAAACCAGAAGACTAGGCTCATTTAATGAAAAAAGAAGGGCCCTAGAAGAAATAAAGTGGCACTCTCTTTCAAAGACATTTAGAAACCCAGCTTCTGAACGCCTCTACTCATTGTTATGGGCCTTTCAGCCTAAAGCCCCTTAGCTGGGGTCTTCACATGCTTAAGACCTGCCGCCATGGCCCTAGACAAAAGAGGAAAAAGTCATGACCATGGTCAACTTTAAAGATGATATAAAGGACAAATACGCATTATGTCAAAAAAAAATATAGTGACTGAAACACCTAATGTTCAGGGTCAATCAATAACTGAAGAGCAAAGAGCAGAAGAAAAGCAGACCAAAAAAGATACGGATAAGTTTAAAGAAAATGATAAAAGCAAGGAAAAGAATAAAAATAGACAAAACAACGACTCTGGAGGAAAACCTTCAAAATATAAATCCGGGGATGTTTTAAAGTTTGTCCGTGTACGTTTTCCTGGTAATGCGAAATCTTTCCCCTTCATTCTAGAAAAGAGGAACTTTAGATACGGCCAAAAAGTCGTCGCGATGAGTGACAGGGGTATGACTGTAGGTTACATCAACTCTTTCCCACATAACGTTCACTTTAATAAGTCGATGCTTCCAATCCGTAATATTTCCAGAGAAGCTTCTCAAGAAGACATTGAAGAGCAGCGAAGTAATATTATGAAGGAAAAAGAGGCTGAAGTTTTATGCTTAAACCTCATCAAAAAATATGAGTTGGACATGACCTTAACTCATGTTGAGTTCCTTCACTTTGGTAAAAAAGCGGTCTTCTACTTCAATGCTCCTAACAGAGTCGATTTTAGAAACCTTGTAAAAGATCTTGTTAAAGACCTGAAAATGAGAATTGAGCTTAGGCAAATATCTGTAAGAGACAGGGCCGCAGCCTTGGGCGCAATTGGTCCTTGTGGTCTGCAAACTTGCTGTTCAAGTTTTCTCAAATCTTATGGAAATGTAAGTATAAAACTCGCCAAAAACCAAAACCTAGCCTTAATTGCGAGTAAAGTGAATGGCGTCTGTGGGCAAATAAAATGCTGTGTTAAATATGAAGATGAGGTTTATACAGAGAAGAAAACCCGCCTTCCTAGAGAAGGGGAAATGGTGAACCTCAAAAACGGTGATAAAGGTAAAGTCACAAAAGTTCATATTCTAAGTGAAAAGTTCGAAATTATGACAGATAAAGGCCAAATCAGGCGTTATGAATGTGGACTTTATGACTCTAAGAACAAGCTTCCTGATAATTGGGCCTTCCCATCTTCTTTTGACCATATTGTTAATGAAACAGCTAACTTGATCAAATTAGAAAAAAGTGAAGATGCTAATGAAAAGACTTCAGAAGGTCATGCCAAAGATAGTGGCAAAGAAGAGTCCAAGTCTACATTAGCTAAACCATTAAGCAATACAAGAAAAGAGGAAAGTAAAAAACCAGAAGACCAAAATAGAAGGCCTCCCTCAAGAAGAGATCCAAGAGACAACAAAAAACCTGCCGAGCGAGAAGCAAGGGATGGTAAAAAAAGTCAATCTCAAAGAAGAAGGCGGTTTAGAAAAGGTCGCGGACCAAATCCGGCCCAGAAGGCGCAACAAAAGAAAAAAGAACCTTAAAAGACATAAAAAAAAGGAGTTTTTTTAAACTCCTTTTTTTTTGTTTAAACTCTCTTTGGACCCTTAGGTTTTTCCACCTAAAACTGAACACTATTTGGCGTTCTTGGAAATGGTATCGCATCCCTTATATTACTCATTCCAGTGATATACATTACGGCCCTTTCAAAACCTAGGCCAAAACCACCATGAGGACAGCTTCCCCACTTCCTTAGCTCTAAATACCACTCAAGAGGCTTTCTGCTCATTCCCTTTTCTTCAATCGCCCGTAAAAGAGGGTCCATCTTCTCTTCCCTTTCAGAGCCACCTATAAGCTCACCAACACCAGGAACAAGAAGGTCCATTGCCCGCACTGTTTTACCATCATCATTTTGCTTCATATAGAAAGCTTTAAAGGTTTTAGGGTAATCTGTTACGATAACAGGCGATTTAAAGTGAACTTCTGTAAGATACCTTTCATGCTCTGTTTGAAGCTCATCACCCCAGTTAGTTGGAAACTCAAACTTTTTATCGGCCTTAGAGAGAATCTCTATCGCTTCTGTATATGTGATACGCTTAAAATTCGAGTTCCTCACATGTTCTAAAATTTCAAGGTGACCCTCTTTTCCATTGGGGGAGTCTCCAAACTTTCCTCCCTTAAGACGAGGTCTAAAGTTAAGGAATTCAAGCTCATCTTTACAATTATCAATAGCATAACCAACGAGATACTTAACATAATCCTCTGCAAGATCTGCAACGTCTTCAAGATGGGCAAAAGCAATTTCTGGTTCTACCATCCAAAACTCAGCTAAGTGTCGAGGTGTATTCGAGTTTTCTGAACGAAAAGTCGGGCCAAAGGTATAAACCCCACCTAAACCTAGAGCATAGCTTTCAGCTTCTAGTTGACCTGTAACTGATAAGAAAGTTTCTTCTCCAAAATAGTCCTGATTATGATCTACCTTTCCTTTTTGGTTCTTTGGGGGATCGTTTGGCGAAAGGGTACTAACCCTGAACATTTCACCAGCACCCTCAGCATCTTGAGCAGTTATAATAGGACTTCTCAAAAAGTAGAGCCCTCTTTCATGGAAAAAAGAGTGGGTTGCAAAACTTAAAGCGTGGGAAATTCTTGCAATAGCACCAAAAGTTTGTGTTCTTGATCTTAAATGCGCCTGCTCTCTTAAAAATTCATAGGATGTCGCTTTTTTCTGAAGAGGGTATTCACCATCAGTTTCTCCAATAACCTCGACTTCCTTAGCTTGAAGTTCAATCGATTGACCCTTTCCACCAGACTCTACAAGCTTGCCTTTTACAGCTATAGCAAAGCCATTAATCATAGATGAGACCTGGTCATAATTGGCCAAGTCCTGATCAGCAATAATCTGTAGAGAGCCTTGGCAAGTCCCATCATTTAAAACGATGAAGCAAAATGCTTTAGATTTCCTAACACTACGAACCCATCCTTTAACAAGGACCTCCGAATCAATAAGTTCTTTACCGTCTTTAAAAAGCTTTTTTAAAAGATGTCTTTTTGATGACATTATTTTTTCCTTACAATTATTGGCTTAGTTTTAACTTTCCTTCTAAACTTTCTTCTCTTTAGAGGGAAATGACCTCTTTAGCTATTGGCTTAATTCGTTACCAAAATCCACTAAAAGGGACTTAGGCTGCTCATTACTCAAACGTGCCCCAAACTGTGTCACAAGTTTTGAAGCAGCACTGCAGGCCAGGCTCCCAGCTTCTTTAAAACTCATGCCATGATTAATTCCGTAAAGGAAAGCTCCCGCAAAAAGGTCTCCAGCTCCATTTGAGTCTACGGCTTTAACTTGTGGTGCCTCTACATTTATAAATTTAGATGCATCATAATCATAAAGAAGGGCACCCTTCTCACCCAAAGTAATGGCCATCGATTTAGTAACCTTCTTTAGCTGCTCCGCAGCTTCCTTAACATTATCCTCGCCAGTAAAGGCCATGGCCTCATGCTCATTACAGAAAAGAAGATCTATGCCTTTTCCAATGATCTCTTCAAAGCCACTTTTAAAGGTTGAAACCATAAAGGGATCAGAAAAAGTTAAGGCAACTCTAACACCGTTTTCTTCAGCAACTCTCTTTGATTCCTTAGCCGCATCTTTTCCTTTTTCTGTGCTGACAAGGTAGCCTTCCACATAAACCCACTTAGAAGCTTTTATAGACTCGACATCAACATCAGTTTTAGAAAACTCAGACGAAATACCTAAAAAAGTATTCATAGTCCGATCTGCATCTGGAGTAACAAAAACCAGGCATTTTCCAGTCGTTCCAACTGGCCTCCCCTCTCTCTCAAAGTTAGTTTTGACACCTGATTCAAGTAAATTATTGTAATAAAAGAGGCCAGACTCATCATTACCGACTCTAAAAGAGTAGGAGCTTTTACCTCCAAACTGGGAAACAGCAATTATTGTATTGGCCGCACTTCCCCCACAGCATCTTTTAGCATCTTTTAAATCAAGGCTTTTGAGAATTTCTTCCTGTCTTTCGCCATCAACCAAAGTCATTAAGCCTTTTTTAATCCCCATTTTTTCAAGAAACTCAGGAGACACCTCAAACTCCATATCAACCAAGGCATTCCCCAAACCATAAACATCAAAGTTTTTATCCATTTTTTCTTTCCCTCATAAATCACAAAATGAAGCTGGATATTATTACAAGAGAATTAAAAAGTCATGATTTAGATAGACTGAGAATTAAAGAGGATCGGCTTTTTTGGAAACAATTACGCGATACACCAACGATTATTCATAAGACGTCAAATAGATAACGAGGCTTTCAATGGACTTTCCTATCTGAGATCCAAATTTGAGGACTTCCTCTGAGGAATTGTTTTCCACATCAACAGTATGGAAAGTATCAAAACAAAGACAGGAGCCATTCTTTGACATACTGCATATTACTTCATTGTAATCCGAAACAAATACATAATAACCACTTTCTATTTCAGGCAGTTGTTTTAGCCTTTTTTTAACCTCATTTAAGCTATTAGGCTCGACAATATAAACACCGCCAGCGTGAAAGTTAAAAAGAGGCCCATCGAGACTCGTATGATGAAAGTTGGCATCAAGGCCTTCTGCTTTCATATAGCCTTCTCTAAAATGACCCAGAAGGCCAGTAACTTTACCAACAGTCAAAACGTCCCTCCTCATTTAGTAACTGTAATCACAGTAACTAAGTTCCATTCTACAAGGGTCTTTTTGCAATCCAAAGCTAGGCAATTTGGGGGCCCTCCTTATTAACAAAATATACATTTAAAATGTAAGGAGCTTAACAGTTCAAAAATAAAAGGAGAAATAAACTTGGATGAAGATGGATTATTTTTAGTGGCCATGTATGCTGATGATGCTAGCCCCGAGGACTTAAAAATGTTTAGACTCATGCAGGAGGTTACTTCGCTGAAAAATGAGATTAGGCAACTAATGAAAGCATCTCTGCCAAATTTCACTCTTATCAAGCGCTATCAAAAGCACATAGCCGAAATGGAAGAAGAACTTAAAGTTATCCAGAGTAAAAAAAATGAACAAAGCTCTCAATAACCTAATAAGATCTATTAAATACGAACTCCTTGTTCGTTGACTCTTTCTTTGAAAACTTATAACCCATTTCATTAAAGGACTCTAAATCGCTTGGCTTTCGAATCCTTTCCTTGACAATAAACCTTGCCATCATTCCTCTTGCCTTCTTTGAAAAAAGGCCTATCACTTTAGGAGGATCATCAGAGCCTTTCTTTTTTTCCTTAAAAACAGGATTCACAACAGGTATGCTTAGACATTTCTCATCCACAGCAGAAAAGTACTCCTTGGAAGCGCAATTTACAACCCAGGATGCTTTGCTATCTTTTGCCAGCTTATTGAGCTCATCCGTTAAAGATTCTCTCCAAAATTCATAAAGGTTTTTAAAACCTTTGGGACCGAACTTTGTTCCCATCTCTAGTCGGTGGGGCATAATTAAATCCAAAGGACTTAGCATTCCATATAGACCTGAGAGGACTCTGACAGACTTCTGAGCGTATTGAAGATCTCTTTTCGTCAATTGACCAACATCAAAGCCCTGATAAGTATCACCAATAAAAGCGAAGATGGCTTGCCGCGATTTTTCTTTTTCTAAAGGTAACTTAAAGTCTTTGTACCTCTTGGCGTTTAGATCACCCAACTTTGCGCTAATCTTCATAAGTTTTGAAAGGTCAGCTGCTGACTTCTTTTTTAATTCTTTTACTAAAACAAGAGTTTGTTCAAGAAAGATAGGGTTTGTTGCCTGGGTTGCATTGGGGACTTCAGAATCGAAGTCAAGTTTCTTAGCTGGAGATAGTACGACAATCATAATTGATAAAATCCTAAAAAATTTGGTTTCTAATTATTAAAACCTAACCTTAACAAAAATGGGGAAGTGGTCAGAATAACCTGCTTCTTCAGAATCCGTAGTCTCAAAATTATATTTTTTCGGCACACCGGAAACTATGCTACCATAAGTCCAAAAATCTGGGTCATCGTATTTAAAAGCCTTCGCAGAAAACCCAGGAGCATAAACTGTATAAGTATCAACATCAACTTCAAGTCCACCTTTTGAAAAGAAGTTGGAAGACATTAAAAACCTGTCTAGTTGATTCCACTCCATGTTCTTTACATAAAAATAGGTCCCTCGGCTTATGAGGTTTTTAAGGGCCTTTGGGCCAGTTCTTAGAAAAACCTTATGAATATCAACAAGAAGAGACTCTCCGGCCATGGATGGCTCAACAGTCTCTGTTAAAACGCCTCGTATAGGCCTTGGAAAATCTTTTGCTATTGTGTTGAAATCCCCCATGGCAATGACTCTGGTTTCGGGGCGTTTCTTTATTTTTTTTAGGATAAGTTTCTTTAAATTTCTAGAGGCAATCAGGCGAGTTTGAGAAGGGTTTCTTTGAGAAGGCCAGTGGTTGATGTAAGTTATTAGCCTTTGCCCCTTTCCAACATCAAACTCAACCTCCAGTATACTCCTGGTGGGCATCGATATAAAATGATTACCCTCGATCTGATGTTCTTTGCTCCTAACAAACTTTAACTTAGAGGACGGGTTAAAGAGAATGGCAACATCAATACCTCTCTTATCCAGGCTATCTGTTACTATATACCTTTTGTAACCCAAAACTTTTGCCAACTTCCTCAAAACATTTTTATTCTCAATCTCACAGAGGCCTAAAATCTCAGGCAGGTGATCCCTCTCCCTAGTGAATAAATCTTTAATTTGTGAAAGTTTTAGATTTAACTTTTCTTCTGTCCAATTGGAGTTGATGCACTTCTCTCTGAAGTAATCACTCTTTATGAACTGACAGGCCTCTTTTTTGCCTGGGTAATCTTTAGGCAGGAATTCCCAATCGTTTTTTCCTACATCATGTTTAACATCAAAAAGGTTTTCGACATTATAAAAAGCGATCTCCAATTCTCCCTCTGCTGTGGAAAAGAGACCCTTTTCTTTTGGCTCCAGGGATACATCTATTTTAGGTGGAGGAGTCTTCTTTCCTTTAAACCCTGGGTTTTCATCGTTAGTCTTTGATGGGGGTAAAGGAGGTGGTGAAGGGGCTTGAGGCTCCTCAGAAACAGAGCTATATTCATTTACAGAAAAAAGAGCGAAGGAACGGGACGAATCTACGATGGAGAAAATTATAATCGCAAAGCACAAAATAATTTTTTTCACACGATAACCCTTATTCCTCAATTCAACTTCAAAAAAGCTGGGAAATAAGCCCCTTTCTCAAAAAGGTTTATTAGCTCGACTTTACGCAGTCAAGCTATTCCTTTTCTTCAATTGAGGGTTTAGGTTGGTATTAAAAAAAATATGTTTAAATAAGTAAAGCTAAATATTTAATTTTTAAATGCTTTTTCTTAGAAAAGCGTTATTTAAATTAAAAACTTACTTTCTCGATGACAGTAAATAACCTTTTGGTTCTCTTTTTTTGGTGCCAAAATAACCCTTTTTTGCACTCATCTTTCTTAGTTTTATAGAGACCATCAAGCCCTTCTTTTTTAAAGGAAGCCTTGAAATCTTCCAAAAGCTTATCTGTTCTCCTTAACAGGACTTCCTCCTGCTTGGTGAAGTCATAAAAACGAAAAATAAAGTTAGCCCCGTTTTTTTTCCTCTTTAAGCTTTTAAGGGCCTTTGCCAAAGGACCTTCTTCTTCATATTCCTTCAAGATTGAGGAATAAAATATGAGTATTTTCCCATCAACTTCTAGACGGTCTAAGAGTAAGGTGAGCATGTCTTCCCAGTCTTTAAGACCATAGAGACCATCCAGAGAAAATATAATCTTATACTTTTCATTTTTTTGAAGAAAAAACGGGTCATGAAAGTTTCCCAACCTGAAGGTAACATCTGTCAATTCATTAATGTTTAGTTTTTTCCCTTTCTTAACTGCATCCTCAGAAAAATCAACCCCAACACCACTCAATTTAAGCATCTTAGAAACTTCAAGCGTGTTATGCCCCATGCCACACCCCAAGTCCAAAAACCTGTCACTCCCCCTTTTTGGAATCCCTTTTAACTCTTCTAAAAATAAATCCCATTGGTCGGAATCGATTAGATTAAATTGAGGAAGACTTCTCCCATATAGAGAGGTGCAAAACGTTAAGTAAGCTTCGGAATTAAAAGCATCTCTATAAAAAGAACTGAATGCCTTAGACATTTTTCTCTGAAAAGAAGACCTCTGAACAAAAGCCTTCTTTAGTAACTTAGTGAGTTCTTTTGGCCAGGAAATCAACGACGGTCTCCATAACAGGAAGAGTCTTTAAAAATGAGTCTTTATTACTTCCAGTTAAGTGAGTTGAAACCTCTTTCAGGATTCCTTTGCAGTTTTCTAGCTTTTCTAAGGCCAAGGCTTCAACTTCAGAAGTTGCTTCTAACAAGGAAGGACCGTCAATTTTATCTTCGAGAGACTCAAGGCTGACCTCACCTTTTTTATAAAGGTCAAAGTTTTTAGGGTGCTTTTTAAACCACCTATAAACGACAGCATTAACCACTCCATTTTTAAGATCAGTTTTCACACCCTTTTCTGAATTCTTTTTAAAATCCAAAGCATCATCCATAAATTGGAACCCCAGACCCAGTTGAACACCAAAATCCTTCGCTAGCGAAACGATGTCATCTGAATATCCCGCAATGACCGCAGGGGCAAGGCAACAATAGCTCATAACGCTTGACGTTTTTTTCTTCGCAATAGTCTCAATAACATCCCAACTGTAATCTCTTGTTTGAGCAGCTTCTAACTGAATCCATTCCCCTTCAGCAAGATCCCTAATGACATAACTCATTTCCCTCACGAGCTTAAGATTTCCCTCCTGAGTCAAATGAACAATGACATCCGCAAGAAGGTAGTCTCCAGTTAAAATTGCTTTCTTATTTGAGCCGATAACATTTATAGAAGGTAAACCTCTTCTCATTTGAGCATTATCGATGACGTCATCGTGAGAAAGACTCGCAGCATGAACTAACTCTACGGCTCTAGCGTAGTGCTTCAAAGACTCTCCGGGAACATTAAAAAGCTCACCCATAAGAAAGGTCAAGAGTGGTCTTAAACGTTTTCCACCTAAAAGAACTGTCCTTTTGAGAAGGTCATTAATCTGTTTGTTACAGTCTTCAGAAGGCGGCACTACATCTAGAGTTGTAACCTCTTTCAAAATTGTCTTAGGCAAGGAACTAAAAAATTCATTTATCATTGAACCACCAATTAACGGGGTATGTCACATTTTCATCATAACGATCGATTTTTAGTACATTATAAGTGCCGCGTCTCATTGATTCTGTCAATAATTGACCCGTTTAGCTAAATTGGATTTTTCTTAGTTCTTTCCAGTTTTTGCACCATTTTTTAAAAAAATCTTTTAGTCTAGACAAACACTATTAACTCTTTGCATATTCAATTCAAGAGGAAATTGAAGTCTGAGACCTAAAAAAAAGATTTTAAAATCATGATTAAAATAAATCCAACTTGTAAAAGTTTAAATTAAAAAAAACTCATTGTAAGGGATAGATTAGTTCAATGTGCTAAAGCTTGGAAGGAAAAAACGGATGAAAACACAAATTGATGACAGAAAGAAAGAGTCTTATAAAATTTTTGATTCCATAGCTCCAACGTATGACTCACTTAATCACATTTTATCCCTCGGAATTGATATTCTCTGGAGAAAAAAGCTTACCAAAAAATTACCAACAAATAAGAAGCTGTTTGTTGTTGACTTGGCCACAGGCACAGGTGATGTGGCACTCCACCTTTCTCAGGAAAGAAACATTCAAAAAATTCAAGGTTTTGACCTCTCTAGAAACATGATCGAGATTGGAAGGCAAAAGGTAAAAAATAAGAAAGTTGAGCATAAAGTTTCTCTCGATATCGGTGATGGATTGAACATCCCTTTAAAAGACAATTCGGTTGACGTCATCACCTTATCTTTTGGTATTAGAAACTTTAGTAACCCGCAAAAAGGTTTAGACGAAATTTATAGGGTTCTAAAGCCTGGAGGTCGAGCACTCATTATGGAGTTCTCTATCCCAAAAAATTATCTTATCAAAAAAGCCTACTTCTTCTATTTTAGAAAAGTTTTGCCTTGGATCGGCAATAAAGTATCAGGTCACAAGGATGCCTATACATACCTCAACAAAACAGTTGAAAGCTTTCCTTATGGTAAAAAGTTTTTAGGCCTTATGAATAAAGCTGGTCTTGAAAAACTGGAAGCCAACCCCCTGACTTTTGGTATCTCTACCTTATACGTTGGAAATAAGAAGGCTCCGACAGGGAATCTCTCTCATGATTGAGCTTATAGAAATAAGAAAGAATGTTCTAGAGGGGCTCATTAAAGAATGGGAGAAGCTTGAAAAAGCACCTTCTTTTACTTCTTTGCCTCACTACAACACTTTAAAGTTTGAAATTCCAAAATTAGATCTAAGGAATCTTCTTGCTTTTTGCGATCAAGCAACCCCTCTTTTTTATTGGTCAGATAGGTCACATGAAAAAGAGTATCTGGGAATAGACTCCATTCATCAAGTCGGAGATAGTGATTTTCTTTCAGTCATTGAAGATATTGTTAGAGAAAACAAGGATCTATATTATATAGGTGGCCTCCACTTCAGTGAGAACTCTAAAGAGACAAATGAGTGGAAAAGCTTTAAAGAACTTAAATTCAGTCTGCCACTTGCTTCTTATGAGAGAAAAAGACAATCTTTTATCCTAAAAATAAACTTTCCCAAATCGATTCTATTTAACAAAAAAGAACAGGCCGACTTTTCTTTCAAAGTTGAGAATGTCCTTAACTTCGGGGGCTATGGTATAACCGAAACCTCTAAAACACCTGTTGATCTTGATGAGCAAGAAGATGCTTCTGCTACATTCGAAGACCTCTCTGAACAGATCAGAACATCAGATACAAGCCTTTATCCCCAAAAGAAGGAATGGACTGAAATGGTCCAAAAATGTCTCAAAGAGCTTAAAGAAGATAAATTAACCAAGGTTGTCCTTGCAAGAAAAAAAATATTTAAGTCAAGGTCGCCTATTAAACCAATGAATTTTTTCGAACTCTGTAAAGAGGAGGCCCTCGGTAGAAATTTCACTTTTTTTATGAGACCAAAAGAGTTCCAATCTTTTTTAAGCTTTTCACCGGAAAGGCTTTTTCTTTTGGAAAACGATAAAATTTTCGTAGATGCAATTGCCGGTACGAGACCAACAGACCCTAATCCGATTAAAGATCTAAAATTTGAAAAAGAGCTTCTCGATTCAAAAAAAGATGCTTTTGAACACATGGTTGTTTGCAAAATGATCCATGAAAAGCTTAATGAGTTTTCCAAGAAAGTTTATATGACCAAAAATATGGAAATCATGAAGCTTTCTCATGTTCAACACCTTCAATCTGAATTTGAAGCTGAACTTAAGCCTGGCTTTAACCTAAAAAGTATTATTGAAAAACTCCACCCGACACCTGCAGTTGGAGGATCTCCAAGTAATAAGGCAAAAGATTTTATAGCCAATCATGAACCTTTTGAACGGGGTCTTTATGCTTCCCCAATTGGGATTATTTCAAAGGACTATACCGAATTTGCCGTTGGTATCAGGTCAGCCCTTGTTGAACAAAATCAAATACACCTCTTTGGAGGTGCCGGAATTGTTATTGGGTCTACTCCGGAAAGAGAATGGGAAGAAACTCAAAGTAAAATGAAATCTTTTGAGCATTATCTATGAAAAAAGAAATCTTTTGCCCTGACCTTCAAAAATTCCTTTCAAATTGGAAAAACATTTCTAGAGTATGGTCTTTGATTATTATTGACCAACTAATTAAAAGTGGAGTGAGGTATTTTAATATATCTCCAGGACTTAGAAATGCGCCACTCATTAAGGCCCTCGTTACAAAAAAAAGAGAAGCTTCTTTTCCTATTGACCTTACGGTTGGACTTGATGAAAGGTCTGCCGCTTTTAGAGCATTAGGCCAGGCCAAAGCCTCGGGCAAGCCAAGCGCCCTACTATGCACCTCAGGTACGGCCCTGGCCAATTATTTTCCAGCAGTCATTGAGGCCAGGATATCAGGAGTCCCCTTAGTTGTTTTAAGTGCAGACAGACCTTCAGAGCTTGTAGAAGCTGGAGCGAATCAATCAATTGATCAAAACAATCTTTTTGGTCGCTACACCCGTTTCTTTCTCAATCCGGGCCCCCCTTCAGAAGATACGCCTCCTCGGTCACTTGCAACCTCAATAAACCAGGCCATAAAAGAAGCACAAAATACTCCTTTTATGCCAGGCCCTGTCCATATAAATATTCCACTTAGGGAACCTCTTGATGAAAGTAGTACAACCTTCAATTCTCGGTTATGGCCAGAAGAGGTGCTATCTTTACTAAAAGAAAACCAACCTTCTACTTCATTTCTTATACCTAAACCAAGTGACGCCTCAAACTTACTCCCTTCGGAGAAAGAAGTACTTAAAGAAGCCCTTTTTAAATCCAACAAAGTCCTCATAGTCGTCGGGCACCTCCCTCCAGCCAGTTCAAAAGAGGGCCTTAAAAAACTTTTGAAGCTTCTTCAAAAACCATTTAATCTCGATGTTACCTCTGGTTTAAAGTATAGCTTTTCACTAGCTGATGGAGCGACTCCAGCTTTTGACCACCCTGAAGTATTAAACCATTACGAAAATGAAAAAATTGATTCCATTATCCACTTTGGTGGCCGCCTTACTTCAAAGTTTTATTATAAGTTTTTAGAGAAAAATCCATCGGTAAACTTAATCTCAGTACAGAATACTTCAGAGAAAGAAGATCCTTCCTATAGAACAAAATATAGAATTTTAAGAGAGCCCAATGAGTTGGCAAAACAGATTCTTGAAAATTTTAAAAATGAATTAGCGAACGAGAACGAAAAAGAGACAATCTCTAAAAACATATGGAATTCCGTCGTACTAAAAAAAAGAGCTATCATTGATAAATCCCCTTTAACATTTCCTGCCATAAGCAAATCTTTAGTTGAACTGGTACCTAATGATTCAACTCTCTTTTTGGCAAACAGCACATGCATAAGGTCTTTTGACTACTATGTATCAGTAGATAAGGTTAAAAACCTAACTATTATGAGTCATAGGGGTGTTAGTGGTATCGAAGGCATGATTGCATCATCTTGGGGTTACCTAGACTGTAAAAAGGAAGATCCATTTACACTCGTCATTGGAGATATCAGCTTTATTCACGACTTAAACTCTCTTCACTTTTTAACTGAAGAATCAAGACCTTTCATTATTATTGTTGTTAATAATGGTGGGGGTGGGATTTTCAACCTTCTTCCTATTTCTGAAGAAGAAGACATAATGCCATTTATTTCAAGCCCTCATAAAACAAACCTCAAGTATGCGGCCAAAACATTTGGCATTTCCTTTACATCGATAAATACAATCAATCAGCTAGAAGGGGCCTATAAATCTGCGCTCCAGTCAAAAAAGGCAACCATTATAGAAGCCATTGTCGATGATGAAGTTAATAGGAATATTTATAAACAATTGAAAACCGTACGACTCAATTAAGAGAGGTCTACTATAATGCCTAAAAATAATACACGCCCACAATCAAAGCTATCAGTTTGGATATCGGCAACAAGACCTAAGACTTTGCTAGCATCCCAAGGTCCCGTCTTACTAGGACTTTTCCTGGCATTCGAAATCAATCAAAATATAAACTTCTCTATAGCAATTATTACACTCCTTTGCGCACTCTTAATGCAAATTGGAACCAACCTTGTAAATGACTACTTCGACCACTTTACTGGAGTCGATTCAGAAAAGCGCCTAGGTCCAGAGAGAGTTACATCAAAGGGGCTCCTTGCACCGGAAGAAGTAAAAAAAGGATTTCTGACCTGCTTCATTACCTCATTTTTGTTTGGCTGTATTTTAATGTATGTCGGGGGTTACCCAATTATTATTATCGGTCTTCTCTCTCTCTTGATGGCCTATACTTATACAGGTGGGCCTTTCCCACTTTCCCATTTTGCCCTTGGAGAGCTTGTAGCAATCATTTTTTTTGGTCCCGTTGCAGTTTGGGGCACCTACTTTCTTCAGACAAAAAGCTTTGATACCTTACCTGTCTTAATTGGACTTGGACCTGGATTCATTGCAGGTACACTGATGAGTATAAATAATTTAAGAGATAGAATCAGTGATAAAAAAGCATCCAAACTAACCCTCGCAGTACTTTTAGGAGAAGAAAGAGCACGCCTACTTACGCTTTTCACAGTAATACTTTCAGGTTTTATACCAACTATAACCTATTTCTTAAAACCAAACCCCTATTTACTACTACCCGCCCTCACTCCGCTTCTTTTTTTAAAGAATTGGAACTATTTAAGGAAGGGACCTATCAATCAACACCTCAATATTGTTTTGGCAAAAACAGGTCAGTACTTATTTTTATACTGTATCTTTTTTAGCTTAAGTTACTTTATGGCAGTGAAAAATGTGGCTTGATCGATTTGACCTTCAAAATATTGAAATCCCCTTTAAAAAACCAATCAGAGTTGGAAAAGAGACCCTCGTAAAAAAACAATCTCTTTACCTAACTCTAGCCTTTTCAAATAAAAAAAGTGGTAAAGGGGAGATTTCTCTGCTTTCAGGCCTTATAAACCTTTCACCTGAAGAAGTAATCAAAGAAGTTAATTTATTTTTACTTCCTCTTCTTAAAAGAAATTTAAAGGCATTAGATAAGCCTATTGAGGAAGTAGAGTTAAAAGAACTTTTTTTTAATAAGCTTCCAAAAACTAAACTCCCTTCACCAGTTATTTTTGCCATAGAGTCAGCACTTCTAGATTGGAATAAAGTTTCCTTTCCTGATAATTTTGAACATTTGTTTCCAGGAACAGTAAATGATTTCTCCATTCCTGTTAACGACCTTCTTTATCCAACAGATCAAGTTTTTGATTTAAAAGCTTCATCGTTTAAAATCAAAGTTGGCCGCTTTAATACAGATGAAGAAAAAAAAGAAGAAATCAGTTTTATTAAGAAAGTGGCAAGTAGGTTAAAAAATTTGCCTCCTCCATCCCAAAGAATCCGACTAGATGGAAATAGAAGCTTCAGTTTAAAGTCCTTGCAAAAATACATCGACCTGCTCGATCCAACCACATTGGCTCAAATAGAATACCTAGAAGAACCGTTACAAAATATAAATGAGTGGAAAGATTTTTATAAGAAAAATAAAATAGGTCTAGGACTTGATGAATCCATTTTAGACCTTGAAAAACAAAAAATTTCACTCCCCATAGGTACCAAGGCTTTCATTTTGAAACCTTCAGCTATAGGAGGGATTTCGAAATACTTTTCCTATTTAAATTGGGTTCATGAAAAAGGTATTAAAATTGTCGTAAGCTCAACATTTGAAAGCTCTCTAGGTCTATTCGTGTTATCACTTCTTTCGTCTAAAGAAGCGTCGACACCGTCTGGACTAAATACTTACAAATACCTGGAAGAAGAAAACCCTTCCTATTTATTCGAAACTATTGACGGTAGAATGTTGATTAAAAAATCCTCTAATCTTGTGTTTGAAGCCAAACAAGATAATCCTCACCAGCTTTAATTTTTTCAAATAGTTTTTTCTGACAATAAAAATCCTGAATACAATTTGAGACTTTCGCCAGTTGATTTTCATTTCCTTTTATTCTTTTTCCTCTAAGGGACATAAAGACTGGCTTCAATGGCCTGTTATCACCAACCAACGAAGTAATATCTCCAGGAAAAAAAACAGGGGAGCGCCAAAATATTTTCTTCTTTAGGGGTAGATTCGGAAAAAGATCCTTAAGAATTTTCTCATGAATTGTTTTTCCCTGGGCCAATAAATCAAATTCTGTCTTGTATTTTTTTCCTTCTAAATCTATCGCATCTTTCCATAAGGCCCTACTCTGACCTCTATCAGTAAGTCCTTTTTCATATTTCAAAATCATTACATCCTTAAACATTTTGCTATAATTATTAATCGAAATTATATCTGCTTTATCATTTACAACAGTTAAGAGGTTTTTTCCTTTTGTAATCGATTCTTTTCTCCAAAAATAAGGACCTTTTTTTGGGTTCAAACCTAAATCTAATAGCTGCTGATTGTGACCCAAAAAAACTCCTAAGTGGTCCCAATATCCTTTTTGAAGTGAAATATAAGGTGAACCCGTCTCGAATTTACCTAGTATTATATATAGGGGTTTCAATTTTCTCAAAAAATCAACTGTACGAACATGTTTTCTATTTTTTAATTTTGAAAAGTCTTTTGAAAAGTCAAGTTCTTGTGTCCAATAAAAAGAAGCCATTCCTCTTTTTTCAACAATCAACTTTCCAATACTTTTTCTTACTGAAGCTAAAAAATTAGATCTGACTTTTAAAAGGTCTTTCTTATTTTTCAAGCTTAGCTTTTCTTTCCGAAAAATAGAAATTTCATTGAGTAATAGATTAATGTATTTAACTTGTTCTTTATTTTTTAATTTCGCACCTTTTGCTTCCAAAATTATTTTAATTTTTTCCCTAGTTTTTGGATTAAGAATTCCCCTTATTTTTTTTATTTTTTCGTCTACTTTTAACATCTTCATTTTTATTCGAACGAACATAGAATCCTTTAAATGGTATTTTTCTTTCTGTTTTAAATATTCAATATTTAATGATTGGTTCATCTCATAATGAAAATTTAAAAGCTCTAGAAATGCCTGATTTAGGGCAATCCTCTTTTTTCCATCCAACCCTAACCGTTCATTTATTTTTATTTTTTTTATTGAATTTAAATTTTGATTTTTTATTTCTTTTAAGAGCTTCTCAAAATTGTAGTTTAAATTAACTACTTCAAATATTGATGATATTTCATCCTTACTTATAATCTTATTTTTTTTACTCTTATCTTCTAAGTATGATAAAAGAGAAAGTGAATTTTCTTGAATTTTAATAAAAAGGGGAGTCAATAAATCAAAGTGACAAAATTCTTTTCTGAAATTATTTTTAATTTTTTGACAATTTAAAAAAGCTTTTCGGGCAAATGATATACCCAATTCCAATATATAAGAATCTTCCCTTAGAGAGGATATTCCATCTAAACTTTCCAGAGGAATGAAAATAGGATAATTCTCATTTTTTTTTGTCTTTCTTTTAATTTTATTTTTTTTTGAACTTGTATTTGATAAAAAATATTTATCCAAATTTAAAAGAGCCTGGTCTTGATTCAACCAATTTTTATTATTTTTTAATAATTTTATAGCCTTTTTTTTAGCTAACTTAACTTCTTCAAGAAATTCCTCATTTTTAAAGTTGTGCTTTATTTTTTTAACGTTATCAAAATAAAAAGATATTTCCTTTTCTAAACTTGGGAAATTTTCCTCTATCTCTTCCTGTCTTTTTTTTATATAAATAAGAATTTTTTCACTTTCATTAAAAACCCTTTTTAAGTTTAAAAAAATTAATAGTCTTCTTAAAGAGTTTGGACTTGATTCGTTTGTTTCATTTTTCAATTTTTTTATATCTCTTTTAATATAAGAGAATATCTTTAATTGATGTTGATGTAGATCATACCCTAGCTCTAAACTTTTCTTAATGTTTTCCTCCGAAATACCTTTTTTATTACCTAAACCAATTTCGTTCTTAGTTAATAGTGTTTTTATAATTTTTTGTTTTAATGAAATTTTTTTAAGGTTTTTTATAACTCTTTTTTTATATAAACTTTCATCAAATTTAGGTGCATTCCCCAAAAGAGAACAAGATAAAGCAAGAAAAATAATGAGAGTAAAGGTAAAACTTAAACGCAAAAACCGACAAAACATGTTGGTTTTAATGAATCCTAAATCCATCAATAACTTCCCTGAAACGTTTTTAATATTTTATTTTTTTACTTTCTTTAAATAAATTTAGTCACTTTTTAAAGAATAAGTAATATAAATAACTATATGACAAATTTAAAAATTCTTCATCAACACGGACTTTCTTTCAAAAAAGTAAGCATTTTTACTTTAATTATATCATTCATATTCCTAAAATCACTCTCAATAAGCTTCAGCCAGGTCGTCCCAAATAATGAAGAATATCTTCAAGAAAAATTTTTAAATGATTCTATCAACGTTATATACTCACATCACTACAAGCATATCATTCCAAAAGTAAAAGAAAAAATATCAATTCTTACTCACCTGTTCGAGCGAGACTTCAACTGGAAACTAGACGATGAAGTATCTCTAATTCTCGCTTCTCCATCAAACCAAATTAGTAATGGATATGCGACTCCTTACCCTTACCTAAAAACGACTTTTTACCCCGGTGGTTTATTATTTCAAGATTCATTTGCCATTAAGTCCTGGCTAGATACACTTTTAATTCATGAATTTATTCATTTATACCAAATATCAATAAAAAAGACCCCCTCTAAAATCAACAAGACCATTTTTAATAATAATCCCTTTCCTGTCTTTCCTCTTTTTGCATGGACTTTTCCTAATTCTTATCTTCCAACATGGATTTTAGAAGGCAATGCCGTTTATAATGAATCACGTTTTAAAAATGGAGGTCGTCTTTACAGTGGAGAAAGCCTTGCCCTTTTTAATAGTCTCATAAAAAGTAATAAAGTATCGGCTAGTTGGCTCATAAACCATCACTTAGAATTTCCATTTGGTAGAGAGAAATACATAGTTGGGGGATACTTTTCTTGGTACCTTTCCAAATACTTAGGTTCAAAAAAAGTAAATAAAATATTTGATATTCATAGTTATAATGCTTGGAATCCATTTGTTATTAATAAAACATTTCAACTTCATTATGGGAAAGATTATTACCAACTCATCGAAGACTTTGTTAAGGACTCGCAAAAGAAGGCCCAAAAATTTACAGAATCTAAGGCACCGATTTTATTAAAAAGTGTTACAATGCCTAAATTTAAAATGAAAAATGACAGCGTTGTCTTTTTAATTTCAAAAGATCAAAAGTCTCCTCTTAATATAATTGATTATAATATTAAAAATAAAAATATAACAAAATCCCAAACGACTTTAAAAGCTGGTCAAATATTTGAAGGCAATAATGGTAAATTCTTTAGTGCTCATTCGTCCATTTATCAAAAAAGACATTACCACTTTGGATTATGGGATCAAAACCAAAATATTTATCCACATACCCTTAACAAAATCGTGACAGATAAATTGAAAGATGACCTTTTATATTTCAAAGAAAAGAATTCTTTCCAAGATCCAATATTATATTCAAGTCATAAAAAGATCGGCATATGTCATTCAAAAGGTATTTTTGATAAGAAAAAAAATGTATATTGCTTCCGTCAAAAGAATACTAAAAGATACCTTCTAAAAAATAATGAACCTCTTTTTTATTTTGATGGATATTATGGGAAATTAGTAGGAGCTGGAGATGACAGAGTTACATTTATAAGTTCAAGTAAATTAGGTTCAACCCTTTATGAATTTACGATGAAAAAAAAAATAATTAAAAGGGTTCACTCCTCTGATGCTATTGTAGAAGCCGTTGCTCTTTCCAAAGAGGAATATCTAATAGCAGAAGTTAAGTCAGATGGTTATCATATAAAAAGAATCACAAAAAACCTTAACCGTGAAACACAGCCTTATTTTGAAAAAGTTGGGCCAAAGTATGATTTTGTCCATAAACCAAGTCCTATTGAGAAAAAGGAATTTAAAGAAAATAAATCATCTCCAAAAAAGTATAGACCTTTGAAAGCTATTCGATATAGTTCACTCCAACTTCAAACGGCAGCAAATTTATTCTACTTAAACACCTATTGGGTTGACCCACTTGATTTCTACACCTTAAACATATCTTACAAAGGTGAGGGTCTCAATCCAGTCTACAGCGCCACTAAACATACATTAGAAAGCATATTTGAATCAAGAAAAAGCCTATGGAACTGGTCTTTAATAATTCTTTTAAGCAAGATAACAAATAAAAATAAATTATCTCAGTCCATTTACGAAAACAAACAAACTTTCGCACTCCAAACAAGTTATCCCCTTTTAAGTAGTAGCTTTACTAAACTATCTCTCATAAACCTTTTGGAGTCAGAGTTTGATTTCAAATCCAAAACCTTAGGACTTGGGCTTTCATATTTAAAAAAGAGATCATTTCCCATGTCTTATTTTCCATTCAATGAACTCATGGGGAAAATATTCTTTAAAGAAAATTTATCGACTAACGAAAGTTTTTTAAATATAAATGGTTATTTTTCAAATGATCTCGGAAATGAAAGTTTTGTTTCCTTTGAAACAGATTTTTCCAAGACGAGTCTTAATGAAATCGCTCTTTCCGGACTACAAAATGTCATTCCATTTCCGAATATGAATTTAAGTCAAAATACCCCCAAATTGAGTTCTCTTCGATTGAGTCTTGAAACCAAAAAAGTCATTAACAGTTCTTTTTACTTTGATGTTTTTCCGATATCAATGAGAAGGTCTGCACTTTCATTGCTCTACCATAATTTCATTGGGAAATATTCTAATATAACTAATCCTAAAATTTTAGGCATTAACTATAACATAGAGGGTCTTATTTTACATTCGAATGTTTTAAGGCTTAATTTGTCTTTTTTCAGAAATTTAAGTGAAAAGTCTTACTCCTATGGTCTAAGTTTAAACCTTTAAAAAAAAATTATTAAAATGTACTAGTCGATTTTTTTTCCTCTAAAATTATTCTAGTCCTTTAGCCTCATTCTATTTTTATAAAACCCGATCTTAATCGAACACCAATTTAGAGAGGAGATTCGAAATATGCCTGATAAAACTTATAAAAAAATAGAAATAGTAGGTGTTTCAGATGAGTCCATTGAAAAAGCAATCGAAAATGCGCATACAAAAGCAAGTCAATCAATTCACAACCTTCGCTGGTTTGAGGTTCAAGAAATTAGAGGAAATTTTGTAGAACTTGATAAACCCCTCTACCAAGTTACACTGAAAGTTGGATTCAGATTGGATGAAAATTAATTTATTTAACTTAGGGGGGCTATAAAAATAGGCCCCCTTCTATCCGTAGGAGTTATCGTGGCCAAGACTTTTCTTGTAGTTGATGATGAAGTTAGAATTGGCGAAATCTTAGAAGATTTAATACATGATACTTTTGGAGAAGATTCAAAAGTACTTAAGGCCTTAAATGGAAAAGACGCACTTGCCCAGTTTGGCGCTGAAAAACATGTTGACCTAATATTTTTGGACATAATTATGCCTGAAATTAACGGTATAAAATTTATTGAAACACTAAGGACAGAAATGGGGAGTAACACACCTGTTTTAGTTGTTAGCGCTAGTGTTGAGGAAGCTCAAGAAAAAACATCCAAATACACTAATGTTTCTTACATTTCAAAGCCAATAATGAAAGAAGAGTTCGATCAAAAGGTTATGGAAATTTTTAAAGCCTAAAAAGTAGGTCAAAAATATTATTTGATCAACTAAAAAAGGTTTATTTTTCCACAGATATAAATTCTCTTATGCTTTTTACTTAAGATTATCTTTCTTTAATCCGACATAAAGATTAGGTTTTATTGGAAAATAATGAATTAAAGAGGGAATAGTTATGTCCAAACTCCTAAGGCAAATTGTTACAAGTGGTACAAAGACAAAGAGTGGTAAGAAAAAGACCATTAGGATCGCTTTAGATATTGAATACTATGAAAAAATTGAGCTTTTCTGCGAAAGGTATAATAGAAAACTTAATGAAACGTTAAAGGGTGTTTTAGAAGAGTTTGTTGATGAAATAGAAAAGAATGACCCCTTATACCATACCCTTATTAAAAAAAGTGATTCTAATGATTCTTATCAAGAAAACTCTGTGGCCCCAAGCTCAAAACAAAATTCAACTAAAAAAGCAGTTGTTAAAACCCCAGAAATCAAAACTGAAACAAAATCAGTGCCAAAACAAGAATCAAAGCC
>MDTD01107165.1_pt1 | contig 22074 bp, 25 predicted proteins | sample 811221 | NCBI WGS metagenome assembly MDTD01 (sample SAMN05326646, study PRJNA326480) | marine metagenome | isolation source: seawater | place: Pacific Ocean: South West | collected 2011 | reverse complement strand
TTGTCTTTTCATTTTTTTGACTAACTTACGACTTGGAGATGGTAATCCACCAACCATTTCATTTTTCTTCTTGGTTTTCTTTTTCATCTGATTGATGTATTTTCTATATACTGCCGCTTGGGATGTTTTACCCATTTCTCTTGCTCTCTGTTCCATTGCTACTGCGGCTTGAATTTTATGTGCATGAGACCTACCACTACTTTTAATTTTACTTACCGAAGCTTTAGCATCCTTGACTGTAGCAAACTTTAATCCCTTGATTGTACCTTTTGGATTTTCATCCGTGTATAAATCAGAGTGTGATTTAGAACCACGATGTTGTCCTTTCTTACGAGGAACTCTTGGAGCCTCGTTGAGAGGTAACAAATCTTTTATTAATTCTTGCGTGAGTTTATCCATTAAATGATTATTCCGTAAAGTAATATTACAAATCCAACTGAAGGTAAGATAAATATTCTTTTACCACCCCACCAAGGTATGTCGTATCCTAAGATGTGCCATTTATAATCTACAGGTTTGTAGATTGTACCCTTGTTGACATGATTAAGTGCAGCTTCATAACAGAATGTTCCGATAAACCAACTACCAACACCTAACCAAAAGAACTTTGAAAATGAAGCGTTCATCAAAAACGCTAAAATTACCGTACCCCAAACACCAACATTTTCCAATATTCTCCACATATGGTAGTCAAATATACCATTTGATTTATTATTTGGGTGAATTAACTTGTTGGTTTCTTTTCTTTTTTTTGTACTCCAAGTCCATCCCTCAGTAACTCCTTCACTAAACCAGTAAAGAATTATCGAGAGACAGAATAGAATTTGTACCAAAATATCAAGCATTTTTATCTCCTATGATGGTTCTTCCCTTAATAAATATCGAGTTGCAAGAAAGTCGTGTTTTTGAGTTTTTTTTGCGATATATAAAGATATACTTTATGGGAGCGGGATAATATATGTTATTTATGTCCAGTTATCTGAAGTGTGTATCTTGGTTCGATTCCGATGTTAGCAGCAAAGTGTTTTGTACTTCCTTTCCATTGATAATAATCACCTGATTTCCAATCAACTATTGGTTTACCCTCTACCTCAAAATAATGACCACTTTTCCAATCCTCTAAGAATATTAATATCTTGTGTACATCTTCCGTAGTACAATTAAATTTTTTAGTATAAACATTATATGCATCAGAATGATTTGGTATTACATCATTTGTTTCCATTTTATAATAACAACATCCAACATCCTTTAGACTCATTTCTTCAGTTGCCCACTTTATTATTTTATCATTCCAATGAGGTAACCTATCGTGAAAATTTGACATCTTACCTGAAAACTTTTCAACATCATTATCATATCCATTATCTTTCCATTCCTTGATAAAATACTCATCGTTGAAAATTTCTTTACGATAATCTAAGTGTTTGTAATCATCATTCCAAAATGGTTTAATGTGTCCCATCTATACTATCTCCTATGTGTATGACATTGATTCCTTTTCTTTTAGGAATATAACGCCAAGGGTCTAAAATTATAGAACCATCTTCAAATGGAAAATCTGTAAAATCAGGATGTTTAGTTCCGATGAAATATAAATGAGAATCAGTCTCATTATCACTATCATCAAGTTGTTCTTTTACCTTTTCCCAAGGCTCGTCTATGTACGGATCCCACATAAAAACCCCATGTCCTCTTTCTTCTAAAATATTTTTTAGTAAAATTGATGGACTACCAGTTGTAATGTTGGTTTCAGGTTTAAATGATTTACCCAATATATTAATACCCCTATCCTTACAATGTTCTTCTATCAAATCTGCTAACCAATCGGTTTGAAGTTCCCTCTGTAACATGATGTTGTCAAACCAATTATAACTCATTTCAAGTTTTTCGCACAACCAACTTAGTGCTATGTTATCTCGTGGATGACATCCACCACCATCTCCCATACCACCACTCAAGTACTTATCTGATATGATTCTTTCATCACACATCTTTAAGGCATTCGTTACATCATCTACATTTGTATTTGGTAAATGATGACACATTTCCATTATGGTATTAACAATTGAGATTTTAGAACTTATAAAAGTATTATAACACACCTTAATTAATTCAGCATTCTCAATCGTGGTATCGTAAAATGGTTGGTGATGTAATGTTCTGTAAAACTTTTTTGCAGTTTGTGCTGCATCTTTATCCTCAACACCAAATAATACTATTTCAGGTTTTAAGAAATCTCTCATCGTAGTACCCATTGCTATAAAGAATGGATTATAACATAATTTAGTATGTTTACCTAACAATGGCTTTATTTCATTACGAATTGTACCTGGTAATACGGTTGAAATCACAATTACAATTTTATCAACACCTTGTTTTTCTATCTCATCTGATAAATCTTTCACTCCTTTTTTCAAGAATGTATAATCAAAGTCCTCTCTTGTATCGGGTATCCTTGTTATACCCTCATACTTTTCTCCATGTGGCGTTTGTATTGGTACAAAAATAATTTCAGAATGTCTGACCACATCTTCTATTGATTTTATTTTTATTTTTGTTTTATCCAAATAATCTTGTGCCCATATTTCTTGATACTGAAGTTTTCTTGTATCGATTATGTCCTTTACTTGTTGAGATGGGTCGTAACCTACCACACTATGACCTCTTGATTCCACAGCAAGTGCACATGGTAATCCTAACTTTCCCAATCCTACAAAACCTATATTCATTTTTTTTCTCCTTTGTAATAATTTACAAATTTTTCCATATTATCAGTATTCAAAATTTTAGATTGATTTTCTAAAATTCTTGTCCAAATACTATCTTTAAATCGGTTATTTTCAATACAATTACTCTCTATTGTAAATATATTTTCTTTGATAATCTGAAATTTTTTTTCTAAATTTTCCTCGTTCCAAAATGATGTATCAATTACATCGTCAAATAAATCCAATCCATAGACTCGCAGAGGTTTATCAGAATCTTTCCAAGTAGTAATCATCGGAATCACACCATAAATAAAAGGTTTGAATAATTTTTCTGATTGAAAATGACCAATACCACTATATGAATCATGTCCATGTAATGACTCACATGATATATCAGTAAAAACTTGATGATAAAATGCTTTCATGGGATTTTTTTGTTTGTTCTCTACTTCGATTTCTGCTAATAACTGACCATTTAAGTTGTCTTCTAAATATTTTCTCTCCCAAGCTATACTGACCAATCCTTTTTCTTCTAAATTATTTTCTCTCAAAAATCTAACCTGCTTATCCTTATGGATTCTTCTTGTCTTATGTGTAGATATAAATAACTTACTCCTATCTTTATCATTACTAATTTTATAATCCTTATCATCATAGTCTTTTGGGTCTTCTGTTATTTGTGTTCCACAACCATCAATCGCAGAACTTAGAAAACTCAAGCTCGGTATCTTAACATAATCAGTTTCCACTTCTTGCCAATCATGATGTGAACAAATTATTTTTTTGTTTGGATATCGTTCTTGTATGTGGTCAAGTATTGGAATACAACTTTCATACTTAGGTGCCCTCTCAGTTTCAATCAGAACTGTAATTTCAGTTTTGTGCTCTGTATTCGTTGTATCTTCTTGTACTCGAAGAAACTTGTCAACTCTTTTCTTTATGAAATCTAATTCATAAGAATACAAACCTTCATCGTCATAATTTCTTATAACAAATCTATGGTCGAACATCATTGACACATTCAACCACATACTTTCACCATGATGTATATATTCAGTCCAATTTTTCATAATTCTTCAAATCCATTTTTATCACTCCATAAATAATACTTCTTATCATATTCCTTCATCATAGAGAAAATTTGATTCCATCCGTTTATTCTTTCATCTGGATGTGTCATTGTGAGATTCAAAACAAAATTTAAACAATCAACCTTTACTTGTCTATCCTCACTTTGTATTTCTTTCCAATCTAAGTGACCACTTAAATATTTCCAATGAGAATCAATACCATTAATAATTGAATCTAATCTAAATGCATGTTGTAATACACAATGTCCCCAATGTAATCCACCAAAGTATGTGGTATTGATTTTATTATCCAATACCACTTGTGGTAATTCTTTTAATTTACAAATGACATCATAATCATTCCAATTGTATATAGTGGGAGGTATTCGTTTATCTGCGTAACTAAATATTACTTTTGTACCTTTCCTTCTTTCTTTTTTACAGACATATTTTATAAAGGGAAGAAATGATAATGATTGTTCACCGTGTTCGAACATATCTACTATAATTAATGCTTTATTCATTTTTAATTAACCTTTTAAGGTTAGTCTCAAAACTCTCTTCTCCCATCTTGATTAAAAGTTTTTGATTGTGTAAAATATTCTCAAATGATTCTAAGTAAAGTTTCCTCACTATATCTAAACCTTTATCACACAGATTTTGTACTTGATTCATTACGAAATCAAATCTTTCCTTATTGTCTTGTATGTCATCATAACTCTCATCAAACATTTTCGGAAATGTTTTAAAACCTTTTTGTTTTAAAAAATGTAAAATTTTCGGTCTACCCAAAACTATAAATGGTTGAGTCACAAGTGATTTATATGTCTTCTCTGTCACAAAAATATATTTTGCATTTTCTTCAATTGTAAAAAACTTAGTTTCAGGTACGATGTTAAAATAAGTATTCTTTAAATGTTCAAATGGAAAATCTAATGAATGCCAAACAAAATTGTCTTTATACATATCTGAATCTAAAGCCTGAAAACTAACTCCATTTTCAAAGTCTTCTCTCACATCTAACAAATGTTCTTTGCTAAAATAGTCATCTGATTCTCCCCAATCATCATCAGTATTTAATCTTTTACGAAGTTCTACAAAGTCTTGACTACTTGGTTTTTTCAATAATGATACGAGTCCATCATCAAGTAAACCTCTTTTTTTCAATTCATATGTCAACATAATTCTATGTGAATGTGGATATCCATTGTAAGACAAAAAAATTTTTTCTCTTTTAAATTCTTTCAAAACTTTTATCTGTGCGTCTGTGTATGGAAAAAAATTAATATTAGGACTTTCTAATAAATGGTTTAATGTTCTATACATCTGATAATCTATATGTAAGACATTCTCATAATCTCCCTCAAAGTTACTATCAATGAATATCCATTCATTATCTTTGAACCCAGCATTTTTGACAGCCCTATGAAAAGATTTATATTCAAATTTTTCTAACGCTTCATGTGGATGAAAAAATATTAATTTTTTACCACTTGGTGATAAGAATACATCATTCAAATTATCAACAAATATTCGTATTTCATCAAGTTTATCTTTGGGTAATTTTTTAAATTTTTCTAAAAGATTCATACCGATAAACAGGTTATATGACCATACTCTAACATAAATTGAGCTCCTTCAATTGAGTATAAATATACCTTCCAAGACTCAATCCCTCATTTTCATAATTCTTGGTTAATAGTTGTTGATTGTGTTCGAGAATATCCTCTTGTGATTTATATAATTCTGACAAATCATATTTACTTTTATCACTAAGGTCTTTTAATTGATTTAAAATCATACCAAGTCTTTTGTGTGCATCTCTTTCATACTGATAGGATTCATCAAATATTTTATCAAATGTTTTAAATCCTAAATCTTTAAGTGCATCAAGACATCCGTATCCACCCCAAATCAGAAAAGGTCTTTTTAACAACATTGGAAACACAATCTTTTCTGTAAAAAAAGTACTTGTCAATCTACTTCTATAATATTGCTGTGTTTCTTTGAAAAAATACTGTTCTTCATTTTCAACCGTAAAATCACAGGCACTTTCTACAACCAAATTTATAAAACTACGAGTGATGTACTTTACGACAATGTCGTCTCCACCTACTTTCCAATCTCCTACCCACTCATTTTCATTATTAGGACACCTTTTAGGTGGGTTTTTTACCTTCTTATCTTCCCAAAATAACCTACCTCTTAATCCATAAGAAACAAATCCAACATCATCCTCATGGATGTGATTCATATCTTTTATAAGATTTGAATCATATAAACCTTGATGTAAAATGTCATTACTGACTCTTGCACTCCACATCATAGAAGTGAAAAGTTTTTCCTTTGCTTCAGGATGAAACTCTTCGTATTGTATTATTTTGGAATAATCAAGTGGGTGGTCACCAACATTGTAAATGTATGGACAGAGCGGTATTTCTTTTATTTTTGTGGTGTGAATTTTTGTAATTTTATTATCCCAATCATCTATCTTTCTAATACCACTTTTTTCGGTAACTTTTTTTAAAATATCTAATGCGTAATTTAATTTAAGATTTGATGTCATAAATACTATACTATTCGTATCAATATTTTTATTTTTAAAAAAATCTAAAATATCATCTATTTCTATCAATAACTCATCCGTGTAATCACCATCATTGCCTGAACCAACTAAATAAAATTTCTTACCCTTTACAATTTCTTTATCCCATCTATCTTTCCAATTTTCTGATGAAGCACCTGTATCACCATTGTGATAAACTAAATACTGACCACCGAAAATTGATATGTAATCTCGTAAGAAATTGGTACACCTCGAACCTTCAATTTGCATCTAATCTATCCAATAATTTATCTCTTTGAGATTTTATCCATTTTCCGTAAAAATGATAATAGTTATGTTTTAATATGGGTTCAATTGACCAATACCAATCGTGTATTTCACCTATGGGTTTATTACACAATTTTTCTATCTGTTTGAAAATCATATCCTGTCTTTTATTTTTATCTAAGATATCATCATAACTTTCATCAATAAACGGATGAAATGTTTTGAATCCCCACTTTTTGAGTTGTTTGATTTGATGTCTATCTGCCAAAAGTATAAAAGGTTGCAGGTTTGTAATTGGTTTCCAAACTTTTTCTGTGAATGAAAGTTGGTCTTCGAAACTTGTACATTGATTTTCAGTTACAATTTGAAAGTAAGAGTCAAGATAAAAGTTATTATTGAATAATTCAAATGACCATTTCTTTTCCTGCAAGTCAACCTTGTCTATTTCCAATGGTAATTTTTCTTTTAAAGATTCAATCGAAGAATGAAATTTATTTTCTTCTGTCAAATTCCAATTCCAAAATTCATCATATTTAGGAAATGAAACAAAACCTTTTTCTAAAAACTTTTTAGATTCTAAAAATAATACTAAATTCAACCTATGTGTTTTCGGTAATCTATTAAATGAAATAAAATATTTTTTCCTAATCTTTTCTTTTGTTTTTTGCCACTCTTTCATTTTTCTTCTTGAGTATGTATTTCCATGATAATTCATACTTGGATGCATTGTCGTGTATCGATACCAATCAAGTCCACAATACTCAAACGAAAAATAATTTATTTTAGTATCAAGTTTTATGGTATCCAATATATTGTTCGAATCCATATAGATAAAATTTTGTTGAGGTATTCCATGTTGGTCAAGTAGGAAATGAAGTCTTTCTAATAAGATTTCATTTAAGATTGTATCACCATCGTTTACCTTTTTCCCAAATCCTTCAAATCCATAGTTCATCAAAATCTTACATTTGTTTTTTTGGCAATCTAATAAAACATCCTCTGAAATAAAATCAAACACACTTTTACTATAACTTTTTCCAGTAAATCTTTCCATGCCGATTGCAGCTGTAAACTCTCTTACATTAATAACATAGATATAATTTGTTTCTATCTCGTTGATTAGTTTTGTATCTACGAATAAATCTACCCATTGTCTTTCTGATTTTACTAAGTAATCATGCCTGACTTTTTGAACCATTCCTAAAATAATCTCTTCAGTATCACATATTTTCCACCCATTAAAATCATATTTTATACAATTATCAATAGGGTCACCATCTTCTCTGATTTTGTCATAACCAAAAACTATTTTACTCACCTAAATACCACTCTATAGTTTTCTTAATACCTTGTTCAAATGTGTACTTTGGTACAAATCCAAGTTTTTTAATTTTATCAATGTCAGCTAATTTGAAGGGTATTGTAGTAGGTTTGGTCGAGTCCCACTCTACACTCAATTGTAAATCACATGAAGTCAAAACCGACTCAACTAATCTTCCAATTGTAATTGATTCACCGCTTCCTAAATTGTAAGGCTCCATTGGATTTCCCTTATCCATAATCAATAACATTCCATTTATTACATCATCAACATATATAAAGTCCCTAACTACATCAGGTGTTCCCCAAACAACAAATGGATTCTCACCTTTGAGACTTCTTTTAATGAGTGCTGGAATAACATGAGATGTTTCTAAATCAAAATTATCATGTGGCCCAAATACTGCGGTGGTTCTACTTATATAAATTTCCATATCACTAATATGAGAACAATGTTCTAAAACTTTTTCACGATACCTTCTCATCCATCCATAACCATAATAGGAAATATAAGGTTCGTCATCCCAATATTCTTCTTCTTTCAAAGGATAATCTTTAAGTGGATATCCTGTACCACTATTCAAATCAATAAACTTTTCGACTTCACATCTTTGACAAGCATCAATTACATTTGTCAAACAAGTGATTTGATTTAGTGTGATTTGAAAATCAGTTGGTACATATTTTGGATTTGCAATCATACCAGCAAGATGAATTACATAATCAGCACCATCGATTAGTTCAATGCAATCATCTATGTTTGTTAGGTCGATGTCATATAAAATTTCAATTCTGTCATCGTCAATCTTGAGTGGACTTTTGTGAATATGGGTTCTGACATCTGCACCTCTTTTAAGCAACTCTTTAATCATATGAGTTCCTATCATACCACTTCCACCAGTTACGACTATTGTTTTATCTTTATAATTCATTAGGATTCCTTATTCAATTTATTACATAGATTAATTATTTTTTCTTCACTTATTTCAGGATGATTACCAATATATAACGAATAATGATGAATATAATCCGAATTTGGTAGCTCTCCTGCTACAAAATCATATTTTTCTAAATATGGTTGTTTTGCTTGATTTCCCCCACCAGCAGTTCCTATACGGTATTCCACCTCATTTCTTTTTAAAATATCACAAACTCTAAGTAGTCTATTTCTATCTTCACCAAGAATTATTAGAGGTAACGCAAAATTACTATTTCCTTCGAGTTCATAATCTGTAAAGAATTTTTCTGAGTCTAATGTACCCACCCATGTTTTTAAATTTTCAACCCTTCTTTGAATATTATAATCTAATCTTTTTAATTGTGATGTACCAATTATTGCATTCAATTCTTGGTTTCTCATATTATAACCAGGAACTGCGAAGGTAAATAAGGGATTTAAATCAGGATAAAGACTTTCATATTTTTTCTGTAAATTCATACCTAATTCATCATTTTGTAAATAATCTAATCGAGTCATTCCATGTGAACGAAACATTTTAGCATATTGATAAATTTCGTCATCATTCGTACATACCATCCCACCTTCGATAGTTGTCATGTGATGACCAAAGTAAAACGAAAAGTTGGATACATCACCAAGAGTTCCGACCTTTTTTTCTTGATAGGTCGCTCCATGTGCCTCACAGCAATCCTCTATCAAAAAAATGTCTCTATCTTTACATAAATCTATTATCTGTTGTGAAATAGAATTAAAACCTAAACAATGTACGAGTGTTAGTCCAATTGTATTTTCATTTACCAATGGTAATATTTTCTCAATATCGGTGGAAAATGTTTCAAGCGAGACATCAACAAAAACAGGTTTAAGTCCGAGATTTACAACGGGTGAAATGTCACTTACCCAACCTAATGTTGGTACAATAACTTCTCCGTAACCTTTCATTTCTTTCATAATTGATACCATGATATAATTTGCTGAAGCACCTGAGTTAACAAAAACACTATGTTTGACTCCTAACCATTCTGACCATTCCTTTTCAAATTGTCTAACTTTACTTCCTTGAGTAAATCTGACACCATCGATATTGATATGGTCAATTAAAGCAGCCTTATCATCTTGAGTGATACTATCGTTTATTAATTGCCACTTAAACATTATTTAACAAATGAATTATATCGATAATTCAAATTTTCTTTATTGTTAAGATACCAATCAATTGTTTCTTCAATTCCACTTTCGATATCAATTGTTAATTCAAATCCACTTTCAAACATTGTTTTCATATCCAATAACCTTATTTTGTCTCCATTAGGTTTTGTTTCATCATAATTTATTTTTACATCAAATTTGTTCGCTATTATGTCGGCTATCTCTTTTATTGTTACTCCTTTACCACAACCAAGATTGACAGGTTTTGTAATTTTATTTTCTACAACATGAATCATACCTCTTGCAACATCACGGGCATGTATAAAATCTCGAATCGGTGAACCATCACCCCAAACTTCCATACTCTCACTTTGATATTGATATTGTTGTGCGATAGACGCCTTTTCTCCCTTTTGAATAAGTGATGGAATTACCATTGAATTTTTGATGTCAAAATTATCCCAATTTCCATAAACATTTGCAGGTCTGACAATTGAAATTTTATCCCAATCGTGTTGAATTTTATACCCATCCGCCTGTAACTCACCTATTCTCTTAGCCCAACCAGGTAACCTATCATTATCAGATGGAAATGTCTTCCACACATCTTCTTCTCTCATCAATTCGGATGGGCTGTAAACCCCAACAGAACTCGTATACAAATACCACTCGACATTTTGTCTAAACGCAGCTTCCATCATATTCGTATTAAATCTTATCATCGGTAAAAAGTAATCAAGTGGTTGTGTAACTGACATCTTGGTTGAACCCTTCACCCCTGCAACATGAAATACATAATCCATCTCTTTACAAACATTGTAACAATTCTCATAAATTGTCAAATCCAACTTTTCAAATTCTACATCGTCAAAAAAGTCAATTGGTTCATCAAGGGAAACTACCTTAACCCTTGCTTCTTTTTCTAAAAGTAAACTAACCAACTCCCTTCCAATCATACCTGTACCACCAGTCACTAATACTTTTTTATCTTTAAATAAACTCATAATTTAATATACCTTTTGTTATGTTTTCTTATATAATCCACTTCTTTTTGTTTTTGAGAAATAGCTAATTGTAATGATTCAGATAGATATGGATTGAATAAACTTTCATCCATCTTATATTCATTCCAAAACAATCTTACATTTTTCTTCAATATATTTGATGTTTTGTTTTTATGAGGAATTGATTTTACAACTTCCCAATCTTTATCCCTTTCTTTAATCCAATCTAAAAATTTAGGATTACTTAAATCCTTTATTTCTATGAAGAAAACATTTTCTTGGTCATGTAGGCTTGTCTCATATTTGTGATATAGTAATGTATTCTCCATCCCAAAATCATGAAAGTTAGAATGTAATGTATTCACCCACTCAAAACTTTTATCCTTTTCGATTTTATGAACCTTTTTTAAAAAATTATTTATAAGGTTTGTTGTATCGTCATTATCGTTAAAAGATTTTACTTCATACTCTTCATAAATTAATCTTTTTTTTGCAGATGGTTCGTGATTCATCAACTCTGTTATATACCCACTTTCCCATTTATCATATACATCTTTCAATCTGATTATATAAATGGTCTGATTAGAAAAGTATGTTTCAAAAAAATTGAATTTATCATAATTTTCTTTCAAATCAGTCATCGTGACACAACCTAATTTAAGACTATGTGGAATTTGTAATTTGTCTGAAAACCCATATACATAAAAAGCTTCATTCTTTTCAATCAATTGTTGAACTGATTTTTTCATATGAGTTATATGATTAAATTCTTTTACCATCTTGATAAGTGTGATAATCTAATTTACCAGTATATGGTTTATCCAAATCTATATCCCAAAGTAATCCATTTTCATAATGTGCCTCATATCTTATTCCACCATCTTCATTATACCAAATCACCAACCCATGAACTTCCCCCTCTTTCCAAGAAGATTCAACTTTTTTTGTACCATCAGAATACCACTCGATAGTTCTACCATGTAATTTTCCATCTTTAAAAGTTCTAATTTGTTTTAGAGAACCATCTGGCCACCAACCTTTGGATTCACCATCAGCTCTTTCACCATCTTTATAATCCCATTGGTATCTCAACTGACCATTCTCATAGTAAACTTCAAATGTTCCGTTTTCAGGTCGTTCATATATTTTACCGCTATCGGATTCAGTCTCATTAGCAAATCTATTTTCATTTTGCATTATAGTGGTCACCCCATTCAATCAACAAAGTCACAAGTGAATCATATTTTGAAATAGGTTGTCTTTCATATGCATGTTGAAATGCTGGAAATACATCATGCCATTCATCCAATACAACAACATGAACTCTTTTTAATAAATTTTTAAATGCCTGTGTGTGGTCTTGAGTGTGTTGTTCACCTGCATCCAATGGTATCCTACTTCCGATGGATGTTCTGATTATGATTCTTGGTTGATATTGACCCTCTGATATAATTGTCATCTTGTCTACATGGTTTACTAACTGATTTACTGCACATATCAGAAAATCAAATCTTGGATATGAAGTAATAGGTACAACTCCTTCGTATGCCATACCTAATGACATTCCCATTTGAACATCTTCAAATACAGGTAGTTCTATCTTTTTTTCACTCGATATTGTTTTGGTTGTATTGAACATCGCATTACCACTATAGTTTACAGCCTGTCCAAGAAAGATTGTATCTTCTTTTTCTGCCAACCATTCCATTGAACGAATTATTTCATTCTTATATCTTAAATCTAAATGTTTCAACATTTCAGCTTCTTGAAATTTTGCCATTTCTTCTTTTTGTTTTGTTAATGAATCTACCATAATTTACTCCTTAAAATAATACCCAAGTACCTGAGCCATGATGTGGAAATCCTCTTTCGTACTGATAATAAATGACATCATCAGGTACCTCTTGTTTTTTACCCCATGTTTCATCTGTAGGTGTATTCGTAGAAAGGTTATTATCTTCAACTACAAATTGAAGTGGTAAATCAAAGTTTTTTGCGTACTTGTAACATAGATGAAACTCACCAGTTTCAAATCCCATATCTCCTAAGAAACACCACACTTTTCTATATGAACCTGTTCTTGCCATAGGACTACGATGTTTAAGTGCCCAAGCTGTTCCGAGTGCCTGTGGTATTATTCCTCCCACTATAGCAGAGATGACAAAATTATACTCTTTGTTTATAATCTTCATACTCCTACCTCTTTTGACTTCTTCCATCAACCAATCTCTTGGAATACCATGTAAGAGTGCATGATAATGATTTCTCCAAGTAGAAAATACATAATCTTCAGGATGTACATATTGAAAAATCTCAATTAATTCTTTTTCATTTCCTTTCGAAAGATGAACAGGTCCTAATACTTTACCACTCTCCCATTCTTTCTTACATTCTAATTCGAAGTTTTCTAATTCTTCTACAGTCCAATTTACCGCTCTAACTTTTTGAAGGTGATTCGGTATATTCATTTTTTACTCCTATTTATCTCTTAGTGCCAATATGGGGTTGTCAATCGGCCAATTAATATTTAATCTCTCATCATTCCATTTTATAGATTCTTGTCCATCTATATCAACATAATCATTTGGATAAGATTGTGTATAGTGAAAAAGACAATCATCACTTAAACATAAGTGTCCATTTAAAAAACTTGGTGGTACTAATACGCTTATATGATTTTTATCAGATAGAACATAACTCTCCCATTTCAAATATGTCGGAGATTCGGGCCTATTATCCACAACAAGAAAGTAAATCTCACCATACACACAAGAAATATGTTTCCAAGTTACATTATCACCATGTAAACCACGAAGAACATTCTTCTTAGAATAACTAAACTTAGAAATTTTCCATTCTAATCCAGCAGGTAAAACTTCCTTGTCTTTTTCCCAAACAGTCCACATTTCACCACGATAATCATAGAATGGTTCAGGTTGAATTACCTTAACATCTTTGAATAATTCTGATTTGTTTATCTTAACATTAAATTTACTCATAAAAAACTATTCCATCTAATCTTTGTGTAAAATTATCTTTGTTCCATTTATCATACCACGAAATATTTTCACTAAAAAAATCTTTAGATTTTATATTGAAATTATCATTTAAAAAAGGTTCTTGATTTATTCCATTAAAAAATAAAAAAACTAAAGTTTTGAGTTTATTATTTTGAAGTCCCTTTTCAACAATTTCTTCAACATTGAATTTATTTGTTTTTTCTACACTTGTACCACCGACATCAGCATAAATTAAATTAACAGATTCGATAGGGACTTTAGGACATAAAATATCGTCTTTTATAACTCCATCATAATCAATCGATTCTTCTACAACTTCAAAATGAAATATTTTATCATAATCAAATTTTTCGTGTCTTTGTAATTCAGTTTCTACAGAGCCAATATTTCCACCACATACTAAAATATTTTGTAAAGGTTTACCACCTAAATATTTCTCTACATAAGGTAGATATACTTGATTCACGGATTTGAATCTGTCCACTATAAAACACTTCTCCAATAATTTAATAAATCTTCACAAATTTCTTCCAAACCTTTCGTTGGTTTCCAACCTGTCTTCTCTCTAAATTTTTCACTACTCGGTATCTGTAATGTTATATCGGTTGGTCGTACCCTATCCTTATCAAGTTGTTTAATAAATGCCTTAGGTTGAATAGACTTTGATATCAACATATCTAATGCGTCACCAACCGTGCAGGTATAATCCCCACCAATATTGTACACCTCACCATAATCACAACTATCAACAGCCAACCAATAAGCCTCAACGGCATCTTCGATATGATTATAGGTTCTTACGGAATCAAGGTTTCCGTGTTTTACTGGATAGATTGGGAAGCTAGGTGGAAAGTCTCTTGGAAAATCTTTTTTCTTTTCTGCCTCAACTATTTGATGTGCAAATGATGATAGAGCAAATCTTTTTCCTCTTCGAGCCCCTTCATGAGAAAACATTCGTGTGATTATGACTTTCATGTCGTATGCTTTTGCATAATATTGTGACATTAAATCATGTCCTACTTTTGATATTGAGTATGGATTAGCTGCCCTTATACAGTTTTCTTCCGTGATAGGTACTTCATCTTCGTTTGGATTTCCATATACTTCGGAAGAAGATACACTCACGATAGTTGGATTACAAATATTTCTCTGTTTTGCTATTCTTAGCTCTTCCATTAGATTTGTCGTTCCGATTATATTTGTAGTTAAGGTTGTTGCAGGAGTGAGAAAACTTGTTTCAGGAAAACTCTGAGCTGCAAAATGATAGACTATATCAGGCTTCGATATATCGATTATTCTTGATAGACTACCTCTATCGAGTAAATCACACTCTTCGAATACAACCCTTTCATCACCAAAAAGATGTTTTATATTCTCTTCTTTACTTCTCCACCTTCGAGTGGCATATATTTGTATGTTTGGAATATTTTTGAGAAGGTAATCAACCATATGACTACCAACAAAACCTGTAATGCCTGTAACTAAAACTCGCATAAAAAAATCCTCAAAATTGAGGACACTATTCTTACTTAGTGCCTCCGTGTTTATAGTCTAAATTGGTCGGTTAGGTCTTTGGGTCTTTCTTTCCCCAGTTCACTCCAATTGACTTTTAAAATTATCTATCTATAAATGGATGTTTATGTGTATTGTCCTTCCATAGTAAACTACCACTCAAATCATACTGAGAACGAGATGCCTGTGCTACAAATTGGTCTAAGGCTTGTTGTATATGTAAATCTCCATATGTTGAACCCGATGAACCAATTACCACATAACTATGTATCTGACTCGCGTCACCTGACTCCCATGTATCTTTAAGACTTGAACCCGATACTACGGCTGTCCATCTACCCGGCGGAAGTATTGAAGGTCTTATTAAACTGTATGATCCTGATGTTGGTAATGTTATACCACTATTGTCGGCCATATTAAATCTCCGTTTTTATAGTTCTTGAATATAAATATCATAAATTGAAAAAAAACTAACTTTTGCTATGTATATCTACCATATCACCAAGTAAAGATGATATACAGACCCGTCTCCAATCAGTTCCTCTATTGTATTGTCCAAATTCTTTATGTTCTTCATCTGTAATACCAAATATTGCACATTTTGACGGATATATATCGAGTTCTTTACAAATTTCTTTTTGTTTTTCATGATATTTGTCTTGTATATAATCAAATCCAAAATTATTAATTAATTTCAAACCCACATCAGGTCCTATCCAATTTATCATTTGAAAATCATTAAAGACTTCAACAGGATCATCGATAAATTTTCTTGTCAATCTCATTCCTATTCGTAAATGTTCAGCACCATAAAAACCTTTACTCAAACTAAAAGATATTCCTTCTATACAATCTCTATCAAAATCAAAATTAATGTCTCTCGCCATTATAAGATAGGCACAATCCACAAATACTGGCACTCCTAAATTATCACATTGGTCTAATATTTTATTTGTACTTGGATGAATATCTCCATAATCTGAAAAAGGTAAGGAAAATATTACGGCGTCATTTTTTTCTATACTTCCATCTTCAATATATTTCCAATCATATCCATTTCTCCACATAATTTTGTGATACATAAAATCACCTTTAAATATTCGAAATCTTTTCTTATGATTTGTCAAATAAAAAAAATCAAAAGATTGTGAGGTTCCATGAACATATTGTAATGATTTATATTTGTCTAAATTTAATAAATTATTTAATTTTGAGTTCCGAATCCATTTGAGATATTCCTTACAAAAAGTCTCAGGTAAATCTTTAGTGTATAGACAATCTCCACTAATACTTTTTTTAATAAATTCATATGCCTCCGTATCTGGTACAGGTCTTGATGATTTAAATCTCATATTAATTTTTTCCTTCTAAATTAGGTATTTGTGTATTTAAACTCGTACCAAGTAAATTATCATTTTCTAAATTGGAATACTTACCATTGGAATCAACATAAAATAGTAATAACTGAACTTGTAGTTTACCATCAAAATTATTTCTCCAATGTGGAGTTTTAGAACCCTTATAAATTATTCCTTCTCCAACATTACAACTTTTTTCAATATCCACACCATCTATCTCAAAATTTATTTTCCAATCTATATCACAATGTGTAGTGATACTAACACCAAATTCTGATGCTTTCCTATCAATATGTTTTGGTAAACAATTTCCATAACGATATATTCTACCATAACTATATGTTGACTTTAAATCAAGACCTACAATATCCGACACTTCTTCTTTCAAATCCGTGAGAATTTGTAATCCCAATGATGGATTATAAAACGCTGGAGAGTTCGGTACTCTCCAAATTTCATATAAACCTTTAGATTCCAAATCAAGTAAATGTTTTGTTATTTCATCACATTTATCAATAGATAGAGCTTGAAATTTTATCGGATTCATTCAACTTATTTATTTTATATATTCTTTTAAAACTGAAATAACAATTGAATACTTTGTTTCTATACCAGTATTGGCTGAAAAATGTTGGTCTTGAGCATCAAATGTATAACAATCACCACTTTTCCAATCGGTAATACATTCTTTCTCACATCCAAAAACTTGACCAACTTCCCAATCGGTCAAAAAAACTAAAACTCTTTCAAAATCTTCAAATTGTTTATTTAACTTTTTACATGCATAACCATGATTATCTCGATGTAATGGTGCCATCTGACCAGGTCTTTGTACATTAATATTTGCCGAATAACAACCTCTCTCAAATCCGATTTCTTTTATAAAATCTATAACTTCATCAGGTAGATTTTCATCCCAAACTTTATTCTGTGTACTGGCAACCCTATCTAATCCTTTGATTGCTCTATTTTCATAATGACTTTTATTGTCTAACTTTAATCTTTCGAGAGTCAAGGGTATTTTTGTAATATCAAATTTTAATTTTACATTTTTATAAAATTTTAACAATTTATTTCCTTGTTTACTTTAATAAATATTTCTTTTTTACAAACTCATAAATTTTATCATAGTCTTGTATTTTATAATTTAACAAGTGATTTTGATTATGAATTAATATATCTTTCATCTCTGAATACCATTCATCCATGTCTGTTTTTTTCATGTTACATAATCTTTTTACTTCTTCAATTATCATAAATAATCTCTTTTCGTGGTCTTCTTCATCGTCATACGATTCATCAATCCAAGGCGAAAATGTTTTGAAACCTTGCTCTTCACGAAGATTTCTCATCATGTGAGGACTTCCAAACATAATAAATGGTGTGAGTGAAACTATTGGTTTATAGGTTGTTTGACTGAAAAACATAGAATCAGAGTTGAAAACATCTTCAGTAACGACCATGTAGTATACTCTTCTGAATTGGTCACCATATGTATAACCACAAACATTTAAATTCTTATACTTTCCCTCATCTAATTTATCAATTTCAGGTTCACCATCTACACTCAATGGTTGTAGTTTTTGTAATTTCTGAGACCATTTCTTAACATCATCTAAATTATCAACTATAAAATCAAAATCATTCGGCCATGGTTGTTTTCCTATAGAACCATAATCCTTCGAACCGATAGATACAAGACCTTTACTTATTAAATCATTTTTATACATCATTGATAATAATGCAACTCTATCTGGTCTAAGTGTTTTATTGTATGATAAAAAGTGATAATCTCTATTTGAAACATTTTCTACATCTTCCCACATATTAATTGATGGTTCTTTAGGAAAAGTATCACCACTTAAATCCCACTCACCATTATGAAGCTGTAAAAAAGACTCGACACAACTTTCGAGTTTATGTTCAGTAATCAATATATTTATTTTGTTTTTTATCTTATTATTGGAACAAAAATTATCATATTGTTTTTTTAAATTGTAATTGCTCTGTACCAATAAAACATTTTCTAATGGGATTTTTGATTTATTAAACTTATCATGTATTTGTTTTAAAGTTTCTTCTTCTAAATGTCCTTCGGCATATGATGATATTATATATAAAGTTTTTTTATCAAACTCATTTATATTTTTGACCTTTTCGAATTCATCAATAAAATGATTCATGCCCCCATGAGGACTAATCAATACAAAGTCATACCTGGCAATCCAATCACATGAGGATTCGCAAAATAAAAGTTCTTTTCTCAAATCTTCAAATACAATATTAGCTAACTTCAACACCACTCTCCTCAATTAATTTTTTTAATATACCTTTAAACTCTTCAATAAATTCATGTTCAAATAGTTTCTCTTGATTATACTTTACCTTTGGTAGCAAATCATTATAAATTGATTGTAGTTCGGTTTGAGGTAAATTACAAACTCGTTCTATTTCACTATAAGTTTTTTTGAGTCTTTCATCATTTGATATTATAGTATCATATGTTTCATCAAACATCTCAGAAAAGGATTCGAATCCTAAACTCTTCAAATGTTCAATGGTGAATGGAGTACCAATTATTATTGTGGGTTGTGTAATCCAACCTATAAAAGTTTTTTCTGAAAAATAACTAAATCTACCGTGGTCACAATCATTCGAACTTTCTGTTGCTATATTGAAATATGTTTTACTTATCATATCCAAATTTTTTAACACCCAAGGTCTATAATAATGATTAAACTTAGCCATAATAGGATTTTTGATTATTAAAGGAGTGTCCCAAAAGTCGTCTTCTTCGAGATTAATTGGTAACTCATCCAATATTTTTATAGAGTAAGAAAGATTTTCGATGTCGAGATTTTTACTATAGTTGTTCCATTCTTCTATCATTCTATCCTTTGTGTGCTCTACAAAGTTTATACCTTGTCCAAGACAAAAACTATAGTATCCATCTTTTAATAATTTATTATAGTGTAATTTATAAAATAAATAATGTCTATGTTCTCTATAATGTGCATTCAAACATAAAAATTTCTTAGATTTATTTGTACTCTTTAACTCCTCGATGTAATCATCAGTATAAGGAAATTTATCTGAGTATTTTTCTAGCCAAGGTATTCCAATGTCATATTTATTTGCAGCAACACCACTAAAAGAAAGCTTAAAAGAATTTGGTATTTGTGTACGATAGTTAGAATTTAGAAAAAATATTTTTTCTCTCTTGATTCCTATAGAATCACAATACTTTATTACCTTGTACCAAAAGTGGTCGGTATCAAATTCCGTAGATGTGGAAAATAATAATATTAATTTATTTTTATTTACATAATCAACTATTTCAATGGGTAAATTTTTATCAATTACATTTTTATTGTCTGTATAAACATATTCAGAACAAAAATCATTTCTGACATACCAAATATTAATTTTCTCATCTACGAGTTCAAAACTATCATTATTCCTAAACTCCAAATGTTTACAAATGTGATTATTAAGTGGAGTATGACCTATAAAATGCTGTCCATCAGTTATGTTATGAAATACTATACCACTAAAAAAATCTGAAAAGTCCACATCTGGAAAATATTTTTTTATTTTAGAGCTCACAATTTATCACCGATACACCTTTTTTAAATTCTACTTCTTTTTCATATGAGTTTGTAAAGTAAAATAATTTTAATATACTCTGAGACCATTCAACAGATGAATCTGTAAAAAATACAAAACCTTTTTTCTGATTAATTTCATTTTTATCATGTATTGATATAAACTCAACATCTATTTTTTGTCCTAATGAATCGATTATATTATTTTTACATTTTTTAAAATCACTTTGATTATCACTTCGTATGTAAATTTTTAATGGAAATGTATTTTTTAGAATTTTATTATACTTAGGAATATTTAAAAGATTCCAATTTTTTACTTTATGGTCATTTTGCATATCACAACAAACTAAGTGTGATAAACATTCATGTTTGACATCAATACCAAATTGTTTGTTGGTACGATTAAAGAAAAGATTATCTTCATCAAGATGGAATTCTAATTCATCTTTTCGCATATAAAAAAACTTATCTTGTTGATAAAATTGGGTATCATACTCTACATGATTAGCATACTCGTGAAGTAACTTATCATGGGAATCTATCAAAATACAATCCCCTTCAAATTTTATGTCGTGATTTTTTGGTGTTTGTACAAATGCTGGAACATAATCCCATTCTAATATTTTGAAATATGTCAATCTTGCCACACCACTATACATAAAAACAACCAAATCATCATTCAAAATTCTCCAACCAGTATCCATATGAAATTTTTCTACATTGGAATTTACGACTGATGGTATCAGAGAAACTATTCCTATTGGGTGATGAACACCATTATTCAATAAATCTTGACACATACTTTTGGAATAAAGAAATGATTTGTGACTATCTTCCATAAATTGTTTTTTCAATTTATCTATATCAGTATCGATTTCATTTTTTAAATAATTTCTAAACTTTATAACGGAAGAATCGATTTCTTCTTCAACATTGGTAGGATATTGTGTTCGAAAATCCAATTGATTAAAATCGAATTTTTTGTAGTATCTGAGTTGTATATTATTATCTTTTTGAAAATAATATTCAGGCACTATATTCCTATCAAAACTTATCAAGTTGTTATTTTTATTTCGATAATTTGTTACCAATTTCAAACTCCCAATCGTAGTCTACATCAAAACATTCTCTTTCCTCTATCGGAAATAATTCGATTTCGTCCTTTGTAAAGTCACCCATCCAAACTCCATCTCCTATCAATTTAGTTTTACCACCATACAAACAATGTGCTGCTTCATAGGTAGTCTCAACTAACTTAGTATTCATATTACCTGACCTTTCAAATTTTTTAGTAATGAGTTTTTTATTCTCATTCCAATAGTAGGTTTTCTTTTCTATGACACCCAACATTCCATTTTTTTCAGTATTTAAATATTCCTTGAAGAAACTTTCGATAGTTTCTAATTTTAAAAATGGTAAACAGGCACTTACCAATACAACATAATCAAATGGTAATTTATCCCACCAATCATACATTATGGATACCGAACCATCTCCATCAAAAAAGGCAGATTCTTTACTTCGTACA
>MDTD01170990.1_pt1 | contig 22091 bp, 21 predicted proteins | sample 811221 | NCBI WGS metagenome assembly MDTD01 (sample SAMN05326646, study PRJNA326480) | marine metagenome | isolation source: seawater | place: Pacific Ocean: South West | collected 2011 | reverse complement strand
TCGACGCGCGACACCGAGCAGCACCGATCGGCGTCGCCACAGCGCATGGCGACGGTGCACGCCTCGACGGGAGAGAAGGTAGGGCGGGAGGGAGAGCGAGCCAAAAAGAAAGAAAGAGAGAGAGAAAAGAGAGAGAAAAGAGAGAGAAAAGAGTAGTTTTCGAAAGCCTTTTGCGCCCACCTCACGCAATCAGAGCGCTCGTCCAACCACCGTTCCAACTGCTTCTCTTCGCTTCTCGCGAGACGCCGACAGGTGTCGAGGAGGAGAATTGGTTGCGAGGCGTTTCGAGGAGGAAGCGGACGAGCGGCGCAAGAACACATTAGGCAGACGGCTACACACGGCACGGAACGTCGCATGATCGATCCGCTCATCGCTTCCGGTCACCATCGCGAAGAATTGATGTTCAGCGCCAAACTCATGACCTGACCGTTCTCGTGATTTGTACCATGAGCGGGCAGACTTGCCATCGTGCACCGAGCCATCGGTCCAATAGTGGTAGCGATACGCTTCGTTGAGTGTCGTGTTGAATCCGAACATCACTAATGATGTGCATTTGACCTTTTGAAACGCGTACAAGAAGGCGAAGAGCCCAGTGCTGTACTGTCTCCTGTAATTGTCGTGCAGATAGGTGCATGGTGCAGGCACGAAGCACACACCCTTTTTTCGCCGGTTCAGAACTCGGTCCGCTCTATTACAATTGCCATTGACGTACACAATGGTTTCTCGACCCAGCTGCTTTTTCAGCTTTGTGACATTGATATGACGGTAAGACTGCAAAAACGCCGATGACATCACTCGGTAGTCAGTGCGATTCCCAACGTACGGTTGGAAACCAGACGTTGGTGCTGTTCCGGTCCGTATGACTACGTCGTTCGCATCTACGAGATACCCCTCTTGTTTTGTGAGTAAGCCACCTGCGGTGCTGACTATCGCGCAACTGCGTGTCATCATACGAGAACACCCACCAAATAAGTTCGTCCCTCCCGGCCGAACAACGCCGCCTCGTGTCCGCAACCTTTTTTTGTTTTTTTTCGCGCGAGAGAGGAAGCAAATGCCGAAAGCCAACAAAGCCAACGAGAGACGGGTCGACGTCGACGCGAGCCAGGCAGGATGCCGAGAGGGCCTGTTCGTCGCGCCGACCAAGCTCAAGAGCGCATCTGGGGACGCGTACCCGTTCATGGGCCTCTTCACCTCGCGCAAGATCCCCGCCGGCGGCTTCATCGGCTTCTACTGCGGCAAGTTCGAGGAGGCGAAGGAAGGGTCGAAGAGCAAGTCGCACTACAACATGCGCACCGACAGCTTCAGGGTCAAGGTGGTCAAGGGCTCGCTCTCGCCGCAGGCGTACCCGCTCGCGTTCGCGAACGAGCCCGGCGAGGGCTCGAGGGCGAACACGTTCTCGCGGGTCTACTACGACGGGAATAAGGTCAGCCCTCGCCTGAGGAGCGGTGTGTCTGTGGAGGCGCTGGTGCTGCATGCGTGCCAAGACATCGGCGCCGGAAAGGAGATACTCTTCCACTATGGCAAAACGTACGACGCAATACGGCGCCTCGTATATGAAAAAAACGAGCACGGCCACCCGAGGGTGGGGCATCCGTGCACACTCGCGGTCAAGTACCTTGAGCTGCCTGCCAGCTACATATCAAAGATGCGAAAGCAGTATGGCGACCAGGCGTGGAAGATCCCGAACGAGCCGGCGCGAACCTGCATCCAGCTGGTCGAGTAGGGGGCGGTGCCGATCACGGCAGGTAAAACAGCGGATGTATGGCGCCGTCGCGCACGCCGCGCCACCGCCGCAGGGCAGCGCGGGGGAGCAGGACGCACCGCATGCACACGCACCGCGTCCCCAGCCTGGTGAACGGCGCGCGCTGCACCATCGTGCACGGCGTGTTCTGGTATTGCAGCCGGCCGACGCGCAGCAGCGTAGGCGTGCGAGCGGCGATCGCCTGCCCTCGCACGCCACGAAGGTCGAGGACGTCGTTCGAGTATGCGCGGGGCGCCACCGGGCAGAACCGCTGGCCGCGCGGCGTGCACACCGCCACGCCGTCGGCGACGACCTGGAACCGGAAGGGCTCGTGCGCTCGCACGGCGACGGTCCAGTGGCCTTCGAGCACGCACTCGGCGCACAGGTCGCACCTGGCGAGCACGGATCGGCCGCCGGCGTAGTGCATCACCAGCCCGGCCGCGTCGTCTCCGATCTTCGACGCGAGGATGCGTCGAATCATTGACAGACGCGGCCAAAGTTTTCGTGGCGCTTTCGAACGATTTTTTTGTCATCGATCGGGACAGTGAGATGAGAACCGAGTGCCCGGCCGAGGGGGCGCCCGAGCCGCCGGCCGGGGGACCCGCGGCCGAGGGGCCGCCCGAGCCGCCGGCCGGGGGACCCGCGGCCGAGGGGCCGCCCGAGCCGCCGGTGGAGGCGGGCCACGTGCAGCTCGCCGACGTCGAGGAGTGCGTGATCTGTCTCTCGGAAGTCCGGCGCCCCACCTCGGCGGGCTGTCGGCACAGCTTCTGCAGGGATTGCATCTTCACGTGGGTGACGCAGTCGCGTGCCTTCTGTCCCGTGTGCGAGAACCCCATCGCCACCATACCCCGCGCCAAGTCGAACGAATACCTGCTCGAGCCCCACGCCGGCACGTTCGGGATCGACATCGCCTCGTACCGCCCAGGGGGGCAGGCGTTCGTGACCGAGGTGGAGCAGGGGAGCAGCAGTGCGCGTGCCGGCCTGCCGGTCGGCGCCGCCATCAGCGTGGCCGGCGAGAGGTCGGTCAAGCGAGTGGGGGAGGCCTTGCGTGCGGCGCTGGACGCCCGCCGCATGGTCTGCGTGCGGGTCGACCCGGCGGCGCCGACGAGAGAGGAGGAGGAGCGGAGAGCCCGCAATGCGGAGGCCCCAGACTGTTGTCACTTGTCGTGAAGGCTGAGAGTCGCGACCATGTGCTCGCACAACCCCGCCCAGTCGAGAGAGGAGCGCACTGACTGGTTCAAATTTGTGAGGTACCGGCGGTCCCAGTCACCTAAGCGCTTTCTACGGTGGCGCACCATTCGCCCTCCCCTCTGCTCGGTGCCGCGACGCAACAGCAATCTGACAAGCCCGACACAACATGTTCCATCACGCTCTCGCCCCTGGGCATGGGCACGCAGCGCGCCCCCATCATCATCATACCACAGTGACACTATGGAGAACCCGCTTCGCTTTCACAACCTTCGTGCCGAGCGCATGAGGGCGGAGCGCGTCCTTCGGCTTCCACCCCAAGAAGACCACATCGTCAGGCTCCGACCCGCTCCGGATACCCTTCTGGATCTCCGGTATGTCGGCACCGTAGAACGCAGCGACGCCTGTCTCATCGAGGTACGCCCGCAACTCGGCCAGGAAGTCGCGATTGGAGAGTTCGATGTAGAATTTCGTGCCCTTCTCGGAGACCTGTATGTACTGACTCTGGGCTGCTTTGATCGGCGGTGTGTCGCACCGGATCCTCTTCACGGGCACGTACACGTCGACGGACCGGTACGTCGGCAGCGGGGCGAGGGTGGCGGACTTTTTCGTCGGCGCGGGGGGCTTCGGCCCGACGGCCGCTTGGGCGAGAAGCTCCAGCGGATTCTTGCGCTTTTGAGGCATCGCGGGCACGGGGCGGGTTCCGCGGATGGGGTGGAGGCTTTTAGGGAACGTGCCGGAAGGGCGGGCAGGTGGGGTTTACGCTCGCGACGAAGCCCACATTCATCTGCCCAATTTCGTCGACGCGAAATTTCTCAGCGGGTTCCGCCTCCCCTCCCCCCTCCGGCGCCCCCACCCTCCAGCCCCCCTCCACCCCCATCACCCCCACTTTTTTCGTGTCAGCCGGGGAGGAGGGGGGGTCAGGCCCGCGGCTGCACCCCGCTGGAAAAAAGTCTCTCCTTAAAGTGAAACTCACAGCGTGGATGTCGTTCCTGAGGATGGCAGCGAATGAGCGGGCGCGCCCTATCGAGCTGCTCGGGTCGTCGGTGCCACCGCTGCCGCCGGCCATCGCCAAGCGGATCTCCGAGCGACTGTCGGCCGACCCGGCGGAATCCGTGGTCGAGTCCGTCGCCAAGTGCGACGCGACGGGAGGCGGCGACGCCAGCTCCGCCTTCGTCTTGGTGAGCAAGTTGCTCAACCTCGCACAGCGCGTGTCGGTCGGCGCGCCGGACATCACGAGGGAGCGGCTGGCCTTCATCGCAAAGTCGCTCGGTTCCGCGTGCGAGCAAAAACCTCCCACGCGCCACGAGCTCATGCAGTACGCCTACACGCTCGTGATCATGCTCGAATCGTTCACGGACGACGAGACCGTGCGCGATATGTTCGACGCGATTCACGGTGCGTTGAGCTCCGACAACGTCAAGCTGGACGCAAAGTGGAAGACGCAGCGCGGCGACGCGGGGTACATGGCCGAGATGACCGACCGCCTGCGCGCGTATTTCGCGACGCAGCCGGACACGAAGCTGTCGTGCGCCAAGATGGGCTGCGAGGGGATCGAGGGCTCGCTGGCGCTCAACCCACCGCAGCGGGTTATCGAGTACCTTATCAGCGCGCAGGGCCCCCAAGGCCCGATTGACCAGCGCATGCTCGTCTGCATGCGCCCGGGGCTCGGGAAATCGATCGTTGCTCTGACGGCCTTCTACAACTACTTCGACCCGAACAAAAAGAGGCGCATGATGCTGTGCGCCTCGAGCGACGAGCTGCTCAGCAACATCCGCGCCGAGGACGCGAAGGTGGGCGCGAACGGAATACTGAAGAAGTGGGACGCAAGGCTGATGGCAGAGAAGAACATCGTCTTCTGCGACTTCCGCTACAGCAACGTCATCCCGCCGGGCCCGAAGGACTACGTCTACACAAACGGGGACGTCAGCGTGCCGACGGTGGAGGACGCGTGGGAAGCGATCAAGCAGCCCGCAAGGCGGACGCCGCCGCCGGGCTTCGAGCGCACCGTTGGCGAGATGCCGGTAGGTATACACCATGTCTCGGTGCAGGCGGTGCTGAAGGACCCCGAGGCGGTCATCGTGATTGACGAGGCCCACGATCTATTTGACCTCGACGACAAGTCGGCTGTGAATCGCGCAGGCAACAGCAACCCGTTTGCGAAAGAGTTCGCGTATGAGTTCCTCGGGATGCTCGAGAAGAGCGAGGCGCGCGTGGTCGTCTGCCTGACTGGCACGCCGTTCAGCGACGAGCCTCCTCGACCTCCCGGCTCGGCCTCCGGGGCGGAGGGCGTGACGAACGAGTCGAACGAGCTGACTCGAAGCAGCCCGGTGTTCATGCCTCCGCCGGACCAGAGCTCGGAGGACGTAGGAGCCGACGACTCCGACGACGCCAGGCCAGAGAAGGGGCTCGACGACGGCGCACTCGGCGGGGACGAGCTCGGCGACGACGAGCTCGGCGATGACGAGCTCGGCGATGGCGAGCTCGGCGACGGTGCACCACTCGGCGATGACGAGCTCCGCGACGACGGCCTCGACGACGACGAACTCGGGCTCGGCTCGGAGACCGACCTCAACGCGGACGGACCCGCGGACGGACCCGCGGACGGACCCGCGGACGGACCCGCGGACGACCTCAAGCCTCCGGCAGGACGTCCGGACAAGATGCCAACCACGTTTCGCAGATCCTCGTTCCCGCGCCGGAACGCTCTCGGGGCGCGCTGGGTGCGCCCCGACGTGAGCCACCTCCCGTCGGGAGGCCTGACCGAGCGCGGCGACGCGCTGCTGCGGATGCTGTCGCGCGGCGGCGCGCCGTCGATGTGGGTCGGCGGCGTGCTCGCCGCCAACTATTACAGCGGCGCGCAAACCTTCCTCGAGCTCAGCCCCCCGCTCGGCACGCTCCCGCTCTTGAAAGGCCGCGCGATATCTCGCTCGGTCGACGTGATCCAGGTCAACTTGGACGACCTGCCCGAGAAGAAGGACAAGGGCGTGAAGTTCGACGGGCCCGACAAGCGCTTCCTCGCCAAGCAGCGAGAGGTGGGGGAGAAGACCGAGGCCGCCGACGGCACGCCCAGCTACCACATCGTGGATCCGAAGGTGTTCACGCGTGCGTGCCGACTGACCAACGTGCCCTACCTGGTGAACCGGGGAGAGGGCCGGAACGCGTTCGACACCGCCGCGCTGAAGGAGCCCGAGAGGCTGATCCCGAAGCTGCACGCGGCCGTCGAGGCCGTGCTGAGGGCCCGGCGGGGCTACGACATCCTCGACGCCGTCGCCGGACCGGTCGTGTTCGAGACCATCCTGCCCCCCGAGGAGTGCGTCGCCGCGCAGGGGCTGGTGCGGTACCGTCTCAACAGCCAGACGCAGGCGCCCATGTTCAAGACGGTGCGCGAGCTCGACGGGGTCGTCGCGAACGCGGTGACCGACTTCGGCGCCGACGGCAAGCAGAAGCGGCAGGTGACGGTCATCCTCGACCAGCACGCGGCCGAGGTGTTCGACGAGGTGGACGTGCAGGAGACGGACACGCTGTACATGTACGGCGAGCAGAGCGACGAAACGCCGCTGCGCGAGGGAAGCATCATCGTGCTCCCGCTGGTCTCGAGGAGCGGGAAAACCGTCGCGATCAGGAACCGCCTCGTCGCCAGCCCTCAGCCGATCCGCCTCGCGTGCGATCGGCAGATGAGCACCGAGAGGCCGCAGGCTGCGCAGGGCGAGCCGCCCCTCGACATCCGGCGGATCGAGCCGTACAAGGAGACGAAGCCGGCCGGCGCATCGTCGCAGACGTACTTCTCCTACGAGCACAAGGATGCCGACGGCACCGTCACGACCTACTACTTCCGCAACTCGCCGCAGGGCTCCTACAGACCGAGGCAGCTGGTCATGATCTCGGCGGACGAGGGGTACAAGCTCTTCGAGCAGCTCCTCTACCAGACCTTCGTGGAGCAGGCCGTGCGCGACCACGAGGCGAAGGAGAAGGAGAAGGCCGGCGCGGAGGGCGGCACCGCCGCCGACGCGAAGGAGCGCGCCCGGCGGGTCGAGGAAGTGCGCGAGCGCGCCGAGGAGGACATACGCCGCGCGGTGGTCACGCTGTTCACGCAGCCGGACGCGGGCTCGTCGGAGCGCGCCGCGGCCATCCAAGCCTTCGAGAAGCGCTTCAACGGCTCGTACGCCGAGGTGGCCGACGAGCCCGTGGAAACCATCCGGGTAGGCGCGCGCGCGGTGGACCGGCTGGTGGCCGACGCGGATATTGCCCTGGTCGAAGCGTCCAAATTTTCGACCGGTCTCGACGTCACAGGCCCGACGCCGAAGGGCAACGCGCGGCCGCTCGGGTGCTCGTACATACACCACGTAACCGACTGCACGTCGGCCGTGCAGTACATGCAGCGCACGTTGCGCGTCTCGCGCTTCTGCCTGCGCCGGTACGGGCGCATCTGCCGCGTCGTCATGTACCAGCTCGTGGGCGGCGACAGCGCGATCGGAGAGTGCGCGCACCGCGCGCGCGAGCAGCTCAACGAGTCGATGGCGCAGCTCTTCGGGGGCTCGGGCGACCAGATCGGCCTCCTGCAGCGGTTCGACGCGCTGTCGGTCGACTCGGGCATCAGCGACCTGATGACGAGCACCGGCGCGTCGGCCGTCCTTGCGGGCGGGACCTTCCTGCGCCGCTCCTACTACCCGAAGCTCGGCCCCCTCGGCGGGATCGACGAGGCCCTCATGCAGATGTTCGTCGACTTCGTGAGCGAGCTGAACGAGACGTGCCTCGCGCAGATGAACGCCGTGCGGCACACGCCCTGCATCTCGCACGCGAAGGACACCTGCCCGACGATGGCGTGCGCCCCGGGCGAGGGCGCGTTCCCGTGCGTGCGGCGCCTCGAGGGATCGGTCTGCACCGACCTCATGCAGAGCTTCGGGGCGTTCGCCTCGTGGATGCAGTCGCTGAGCGCGACGAAGATGGCGCGCATGATCGTGCCTACGCCGCTCGCGCAGAAGCTGTGGAACAAGCTCGTGTCCAGCGGCGCGGTGACGCCGAGCCCCTCCGACGCCTTCGCCGTGACGCTCCGCTGGGAGGAAGACTCCGCGAAGCAGATCATCTGGATGGCGGACGTGCTGCGCCGAGAGATCAGGCTGTCCCTCCGGTCGTCGCTTTCGGAGGACGCGCCCGAGCTCGCCTGGCTGGCGGTGGCGCTCCTCGGCGAGCGGTGGCTCAGCATGATGAGCCCTGTGCACCTGCTCAACTCGAACAGCCTCAGCACCTTCCCCCACCTGTGCGCCGGGCTCCTGGTGATGCTCTACGGCATCGGACAGCGCCTGAAGGACCAGAGATCCTTCGGCACGCGGTTCACCGACGGGATGAAGAGCCGGACCAGGCACATGCTCGAGAAGCTCTCGCAGTCCGCGCTGAAGCACCGGGCGGCGGTGCTGTCGGCAGGCGTCCTCACCGGCGCCGGCATCGCGGCGGCCGTCTCGCGGCCGAGCGGCCTGCGGGTCGCCGGGGCCCGCGCCGGCAAGGGCGCGGCGGCGGGTGCGTCGGTGGCGACGGCGCTGCTGAGCACGGCCTCGGCGCAGGCCGCGCGCTCCCCGCTGCCGAGCGTCCGCGAGGGCGAGACTACCGAAACGCACTACGTGCCGGCGTCCGACCGCAGCCTGTCGGACGCGACGCTGTTGAGTCAGTACAAGAACGAGCTCGGCGAGGCGATCGCGGGGTCGCCGACCGCCTTCGAGTGGGCGACCGACCCGGCGCACCTGTTCGTGCCCATCCTGTCGGTGCAACTCTTTGCGCTCAAGTCACAGGTCACCCGCGAGCTCTGAGCGAGAGGGAGAGGAAAAAAAAAGAAAACGCGGGGGTAACTGAGAATCGAACTCAGAACCTCTTGCACCCAAAGCAAGAATCATTCCATTAGACCATTACCCCACCAACATATGGCTTGATAAACTTCGGATGGCGATTTGAACGCACCAAAACTTGAAGCGAACTTTCTCCAGATGCTTGCTCACTGCTCTTCGCGCTCGACGCCGAACTCGAAGACTTGGGTGAGGCAGAAGCCGAGGACGCCGACAGCGGCGAGCACCACGAGCACGAGGAGGGTCGTCGTCAACACACTTCGATCGGCCGTTGGCGGCGGAGTGCCTGGCGGCGGCGGTGGGTTGGACGGCGGCGGGCTGAACGGCGGCGCGTTTGGTGGCGGCGGGCTGAACGGCGGCGGGCTGGACGGCGGCGGCGGGCTGAACGGCGGCGTGTTTGGTGGCGGCGGGCTGAACGGCGGCGGGCTGAACGGCGGCGGGCTGGACGGCGGCGGCGGGCGAACCTCGAACATGTGCGTGCCGGAAGAGCCATCCTTTAACGTGTATTGTTCGCCGAGGCCGCTCCATGTCGCACCGTTCCAGCCGTCGCCATACGAGTCTGTTGCGGACAGAGTACAGTTCGCACCTATCAACACTGTCACCGACTCGCTAAAGGGGTTGCCGCCCGACAGCTCCGTGCCATCGGAGCAAGAGAGCGTCCAGCCAACCTCAAAAGCCCAACGACCGCCACCCACCGTGATCGTCGAGGTGAAGCCCGTGCCCGGCGCCAGTGGCGGCCTACTTGGCGGCGACGGCGGCGGCGGCGGGCTGAACGGCGGCGACGGGCTGAAAGGCGGCGGCGGCGGGCTGGGAGGCAGCGGCGGGCTGAACGGCGGCGACGGCGCATCTGGTGGCGGCGGTGCGCCTGGTGGCGCGCAGAGGTAGCCCCAGTTGCCATAGCCGCCGCAGCCGGTTTGCCAGTAGCTGGGGCACGTAAACTTCGTGTTGTTGGACCAGGCGGCGTAGATGGCGTACCTGTTACAGTCGCTCAGCGCGCTGGTGCCGTAGAAGGTGCGGTACATGTTGGCCACCTGCGCGACGTCCCATGTGTCGAGCGGCTGGTTGAAGGAGGACGCGCCGAAAAAGGTGTAGTACAACGTCGTGACCTGCGACACGTTCCACGCGTCGAGTGGCTGATTGAAGACGGACGCGTCGTAGAAGGTGTACGCCAACGTCGTCACATGCGACACGTCCCATGAAGCGAGCGGCTGGTTGAAGGCGGGTGTGTAATAGAAGGTGCGCCACAACGTCTTCACATTCGAGACGTTCCATGTGTCGATCGGTTGGTTGAAGGCGGACGCGCCGTAGAAGGTGTCCGCCAACGTCGTCACCTGCGACACGTCCCACGCGTCGAGTGGCTGATTGAAGACGGACGCGTAGTAGAAGGTGCTATATAACGTCCTCACCTGCGACACGTTCCATGTGTCGATCGGCTGATTGAAGGCGGACGCGCGGTAGAAGGTGCTCTCCAACGTCGTCACCTGCGACACGTCCCATATAGCAAGCGACTGGTTGAAAGCGGACGCAACATAGAAGGTGTCCTCCAACGTCGTCACCTGCGACACGTTCCACAAGTCGATCGGCTGGTTGAAGACGGACGCGCCGAAAAAGGTGCGATATAACGTCCTCACCTGCGACAGGTCCCACGAGTTGAGCGGCTGGTTGAACGCGGACGCGCCGTAGAAGGTGCCCTCCAACGTCGTCACCTGCGACACGTTCCATGCGTCGAGCGGCTGGTTGAACGCGGATTCGGCGAAGGTGTAGTGCAACGTCGTCACCTGCGACACGTTCCATGTGTCGAGCGGCTGATTGAAGGCGGACGCTTCGGCGAAGGTGGAATCCAACGTCTTCACCTGCGACACGTTCCACGCGTCGAGTGGCTGATTGAAGACGGACGCGTCGTAGAAGGTGTACGCCAACGTCGTCACCCGCGACACGTTCCATGCGTCGAGCGGCTGATTGAAGGTGTGCGCGCCATGGAAGGTGATCTCCAACGTCGTCACCCGCGACACGTCCCACGAGTTGAGCGGCTGGTTGAAGGCGAACGCTTCGAAGAAGGTGGCCTCCAACGTCCTCACCTGCGACACGTTCCATGCGTCGAGCGGCTGATTGAAGGCGGACGCTTCTAAGAAGGTTCCCTCCAACGTCCTCACCTGCGACACGTTCCACGAGTCGAGCGACTGATTGAAGGCGAACGCGAAGGCGAAGGTGGCCTCCAACGTCCTCACCCGCGACACGTCCCACGAGTTGAGCGGCTGATTGAAGGCGGACGCTTCTAAGAAGGTTCCCTCCAACGTCCTCACCCGCGACACGTCCCACGCGTCGAGCGGCTGGTTGAACGCGGACGCTCTGAAGAAGGTGCCCTCCAACGTCGTCACCTTCGAGACGTCCCACGCGTCGAGCGGCTGGTTGAACGCGGACGCTTCGGCGAAGGTGCCCTCCAACGTCGTCACCTGCGACACGTCCCAGCCGGAGATGTTGTCGTTGAAGCTCGAGCACGCCGAGTTGCAGTCGCCCGTGCCCCACGAGCTTGAGTCCCCGCAGAAGACGTACGACAGGTCGGTCACCGCCGAGACGTTCCACGTGCTGATGTCGCCGTACGTCGCGTCCGCGGCGGTTCGATTGTCGCACCACGCGTCGCGCGCCGTCAGCAGCGCGGTGCGGTTTTCGAAGATCGCGCCGCCGGGAGAGTGCATCAAGAGGTAGGGAAACAGGACCCACATGAACACACCTTTCTCCATTTGCAGCAAAAAAATACATGGTGTTGCGCACTGCTTGCGTGGTCAAATGTTCGTCTCGAGCGGAACCCGGGGCTTCAGCCTCTTCCCCTGCTTCGAACCCCATCGGACGATCGCGTCCTGGACAGCGTCGCTCAAAATCCATTTATACGCAGCATCGCCGCCCCATATAAGCCAAGCTACAGCCCCCTTCCACGCGCCTTTCCGACGGCGGCGGTCGGGTGCTGCGCGCAGCCATTGCATGTACGTCGGGCGACTGCTGAAATAATGCCGCGCGAACCACGCGCGCATGATCATCGCATCGTGCATGGAGATGCGCCCGCCGTCTGCGAGCTGCCGCCCGCGCGCCAGCCCGAGTGCGGTCCCGCCCTTGAATCCGGCCTTCACCAGGGCGTTCCCCTCGGCTGCGGCCGCCCTCACCGCGGCAGGGATGCGGAGCAGGTCGGGCTTCATAGTACAAGTATGGCGGACAAAAAAGAGCGTGGGCCACCGCGAGGACGTGGGCGGCAAAATTTTGTGCCTTTTTTGTTCAAATGGTCAGAGCGTACGTGTGGGGGTTCCTCGTGCTGGTGGTCGTCGCGTTGGCCCTCGTCGTGAGGAACGCGCGACCGTCGCGACGCTCTCCTTCGCACGCCCCGTCGTCGTCTCCACCGACGTTCATACCAGCCCCGCAGCCCCCTTCCGCCTCGCCATCCGACGCCCTGTCCCTCGGCCACGGACTGACGCACCTCCTGATTGGACAGTCGAACGCCGCGGGGATGGCGGAGCTGCGAGACATCCCGAGCGAATACCGCTTCGTCGGCAGAATCCTGTTGTTCAACGTTCCCATAGACGGCTTCGTCCCGAACTCGAAGAACGGCAAGGTCGAAACGATTCGAAATCCCATGACGACCGGCGGGACCGGGATGGACGACGGCAGATTCGGTCCCGAGGTCGGCATCCTCCACGTCCGTCCCGGTGATACCGTGATCAAAGTAGTGATGGGGGGTTCGTCGATCACGCAGTGGAACGAGGCCCTCGTGGCGAGCGCGTTGAACGCGGTGAATGCCATGAAGGAGCGAATCCACACGATCTTCTGGCTCCAGGGCGAGGCCGACAGCGCGAGCACCGCCAACGTCGCAGTGTACCCCGCCCGCCTCGCCCAACTGCAGACGACCCTGCGCGCGAACGAGTTCCTGAGGGAGTCCAAGTTCGTCTCGGCCCACGTGAAGGTGTCGAGCTTCTGGCCCTTGGCGCCGATGCTCAACGACGTCCTGGATGCGATGAGCTCGGAGACCGTCCCGACCGCGGACCTGCAGACCTTCGACAACGCGCACTACGACGCCGCGAGCATGCTCACACTCGGCGAGCGCCTGGGCGAGACCGTCGGATGAGGCCGCGTCGCACCCAGCTGGCAAGGGTCGGTTCTTGAAAAAAAAAACTTTTCCCGAGAGGAGGCGGCGGGGCCGCCGACGAGTTCGCGCGCGCGCCGACTGCCACACCCGCACATCTGCCCTCCCACCCCGCCGCCTTCTTCCCCGCCCGCGACGCATGCTCGGTGTCAGCGACGAGGAGGCCGTGCGGATGGAGATGGCGCGACGCAAGCACGCGTGGCACGTCTGCCGAGAGAGTTTGCAGGAAATGGTGCAGGCTTGGAATCGTCACAACAGGAACCTCACGATCCGCTACTCCAAGACCTGCCGACGGTTGCCGGCCTGCGTCGACGACGGCGTGCGCAGCGGCGACTGCGCTGTCGGGTCACCGCCGTGGGTGGCGTGCCTGCTCGAAGTGCCGATGCTGCTGTTCGGCTGTCACCCGCTGTCGCACAAGGGCTTTGAGGCCGAGAGCGCGTAGAGCAGCGTCTCGGCGCAGCTCTCTACGGCGTCGCGCAGCCGCACCACGCCCTCGATCAGAGTTGCTCGCTTGGACTTGTCGATCGCGCGCTGCACGAGCTCCTCTTGCGACGCGTGCTGGCCGCCGTCGAGCTTGTCGAGCGCTCCGTCGAGTCTCTCGGCCGACGCGTTGAGGGCCTTCTGCGCGCAGGCGTGCGCGGCCGCCAGGGAGCGGTTGAGCTCTTCGTCGACGATCTCGCCGATGCGCTGCGTCCACACGCTCCTGTGCGAAAGGGGCAGGTCGTCGGTGATGCTGCGGAGGCTGTGCGCCTCGCGCCTCAGGTCGCGCTCGGACTGTGCGTGGGCGCGTATGATCTCCTGCTGCCTGGCGTGCGCCGTGGTCATGCCACGGCAGAGGTCTGCCACCGCCGCGCGGAACCCGTCGCCCCACCGGCTGACGACCGCGCTCATCCGGTCGCGCTCCTCCGCCAGCGCCTGCGCCCGCTCGCGCGCCGCGAACTCGATCGCGGTGTCGAGCTGAGCCCGTACGGCGGCGGCCTCGTTCCGCGCCGCCGCGAGCATGCGTGCGAGCGGCGCGCGCAGGATCGGGAGCGCCCGCCGGGCGAACTGGCGCTGCTCGGCGCGCCCACAGTCCGGTGCGGTGACCCGCGCGACCAGGTCGGCGAACTGCCGGATCCACTCGCCCGTCTCGAGGGTCTCGATCGACGGCGTCGCGGACACCGCGCTGGCCGTCTCCACACAGGCGTGCGGGCGCGGGTCGCATCGCGACGGAGAGAGCGGCGCCTCCGGCGACGACGGAGGAGGGCCAGGCGCCCCCTCGGCCGCGGCGTGCGCCGTCGAGGGACGCGCGGCGACGGGCGCGGCGACGGGCGCGGCGACGGGCGCGGCGTCCGGCGGCTCGCCCCCCCCTCGGTCCGCGTTCATCGACGACTCGAGCTCGTTCAGAGGCTTGCCTACGGCACACGCCACAACGCGGATCGGCGCGTGTGTCGGCTTGAAGCGCATCTGCAGCTCCCCGTCGGCCATGTACGAGCAGGTATGTATACAGTGATCCAGACAAAATGTGAGGTCGTGCGACCGAAGCGAGCCGCATTTTTTGATCACCCACCGTCAATGCACTGTGGCGAGCGGCTGAGGCTCGCCGGCGCGCTCCTCGCGCCCGAGATCACCTTCGAGCGCCTCCACGCGCTTCGGTGCGAGGACCCGCCGGTGCCGACGTACCACGAGGGGATCGCCGAGCCGTGCATGCGGCGCGTGCTGCAGCTGATGGCGCCCGCACAGACCGACGCCCTGCTCGACCTGGGGTGCGGCGCCGGGCGGTGGCTCGCGCTGGCGAGCGAGGTGTGCAGCTGCAGACTCCTCGGGATCGAGTACGTCGAGGGGCGCGCAAGCGCGGCGCGGCGGGTCGTCGAGGGCACGGGCGCCACCATCCTGCAGGGCGACGGCCTCGACGCCGACGTCTGGCGCCGCCGGCCCACGCACGTCGTCTTCGTGAGCTTCGACAGCACCACCGACGAGGCCGTGCGCTTCTGGAGGCGCGTGGCCACCACGCCGAGCGTCGTCTGTGTCGCCACGTGGACGCCGAAGCCCGTGCACGAGGCGAAGCGCTTCGCGCTCGCGGGCAGCCTTCGGACCGTCGCCACGACGGGTGACCACGTCTTGTGCCATATCTGGACACGCCAGCCGCTGCCACGTGCGGACGCCGACGAAAAAAAAGGCAGCGGTGTGTGAAAGCCCCGGCTCCCATGAGCGTGATGTTCATCGGGCACAGCGAGGCGCCGCCCCCGCCGCCGCCTCCGCCCACGCCCGCCGCCGAGTGCGCGAACTACGAACCGGTCGAAAAGTGCAGCTACTACGATGCGACGACCACCAACTGCTCGAGGATGCGACAGGACGATGACTTCGTGTGCGCCCCCACGCGAATGGGAAGGTGCGCGGTGTCGAACGCCAAGTGCTCGGGGGCGCCGGCGCGATGACGCGCCGGCACGATGACGCGCCGGCGGCCTCGGTCAGGAGGGGCAGAATTATTTTTGTCCAGGCCGGTAACGCGTGAGAGCGTGCAAATGCTGTTCATTGGGATCGAAGGCGACATCGGCGCGGGGAAGACGACCGCCATCGCGCACCTGAAAGCCACGTTCGCACGCGACTGCCGCATCGCGTTCGTCGACGAGCCAGTCGCCGAGTGGGAGCGCCTGGGCCTGCTCGACGGGGTGTACGGCGGGGGGCTCTCGAAAGGAACGTTTCAGCACCACGCCCTCATGAGTCGCATCGGCCCCGTCGCCCGCGCGTTCCGCGACGGCGCGTCCGTCGTGATCTCCGAGCGGTCCCCGCTCACCGACGCCGACGTCTTCGCACGGACCAACCTCAGCGGGCTCGAATTCACCGCCTACCGCGCCACCTACGACAAAATCATGGATGTGCTTCCCCCAGCGATCGAGTGGAGGTTCGTCTTCCTGGAAGCGCCGCTCGGAACGCTGCTCGCGCGCATCTCCGCGCGCGGGCGCGCCGCAGAGGCCGCCGTCGACGCCGAGTACGTGCGGGCGTTGCAGCGCGCCCACGCGGCGTTCGCCACCGTGCAGCAACACCGACTGCGGAAAGTGGATGCGAGCCGGAGCGCCACGGACGTCGCCCACGACGTCGAGGTCGCGGTCAGGACATTCCTTGGAGATTAGAGCCCGTCCACCAACCACTGCACGAATTCGTCCAGGGTCTCCAGAGTCTCGGACTCCGTGACTTCGCTACCGGCAACCACCTTGCTGCTGGCGACCTTGCTGCTGGCGACGTCGCTGGCGACATCGTGGTCCTCGCTCTGCGACCACTCGGTGACGGGGTCGGTCGTCTGCTCGCAGTTGAGAGAGTGGATGATGGAGAGGGTGCCACGGAGCATCAAGTTCTCTTCGGTCACGCGTTGCAATTCGCCGCTCAGCCGCGCGTAATCCTTCTCAAGGCCCAGCATCTTTTGCTGCTTCCTCTGCCGGCTTGCCGCCGCGGACACGCGGTTGCGTTCTGCGCGCCTCCTCTTCACCGAATCTGGTGAGGGGGAAGGACGCGCATCCTCCACACTCTCGGCTCCATCCATCGAGCCTTCGTCGGGGTGCTGCTCCGGCCTCGCCATCACCGAGAGCAGGCGGGGTGTCGCGTGTGGGATCGGCGACGACATGGGGTCCGGCGGGAGCACGCGAGTGTCTCGGAGAATCTGTTTGGCCAAGTCTCGGATCTTGGGCAGATGCTTTGCCTCCGAAAGCGAGCGCATGCCTTCCCACCACCACGGACCACCACGGACCAACACGGAACTGTTGTGAGAGGGGTGGGGAGAGTGACCCAACGCCTTCTACGTGGACGTGTGGCGCGACGCAAACGGCCGCCGGTACGCAACCGGCAGCTTCACCGGTGCGTATCGCCTCTGAGAAACACTGCTGTCAATCCGTTGGACGCGACCGACGTTGCTACTTTTCTTTGACCTGCACCGACGGTGCGCCCTCCTCGCCGCCGCCCTCCTCGCCGCCGCCCTCCTCGCCGCCGCCCTCCTCAACGCCGCCCTCCTCGCCGCCGCCCTCCTCGCAATACTGCAGCGCGCTGACCAACATGGTGAGTGCAAACGCGTTGCGCCCCAGCTGATCCCGCTCTCCCTGCAGCAGGCGCTCGAGGCGCCGCCGCTGCTCGCACAAGCGCGCGCGCGGCAACTCCCTGAACGCGGACACGGCCAAGTCGAGGTACTCGTCCGCGCTCGAGCTCCGCACGATGCTCAGCAGCGTGGCCGCGTCGTCGCCGGTGCGCACCGTCAAGAGGAACGGGCACGGCGGCGCCTCGTCGCGTGCGCCCCACAGCCCGCCGAGGCCGCCCCCGACGTCCCTCGCCCTCCGCCACACCCACTCGATCCAGCCACGGAAGGGCCTCTCCATTCACCAGCGACGCGCCTTTTTTTCGCTCAGGAAGGGAGCAGGTGGGACATGCCGCTGGCGTGCAGCGCCTCCAACGCCTTCTGCATGTGGGCGTCGATCCCCTCGCCGCCGCGGCGCGAGCGCCGCGCGACGAGCGGCGCGACCACCTCGCGCGCGGCGGCCTGACGCACCTCGTCCAGCATGCAACCGTTCGCGGTGCACAGCGACGAGATCAGCGCGGACGGCGACGCCGCCGGGTCGATGAAGCCGTTGAATATCCTCGCCCGTAGCTCCATGGTGCGCAGCGCGCATAGGCTCACGTTCTTGGCGACCGACTCGCCGCGCTGGCTCTTCTCGGCCGAGGCCTGTGCCGCGCGGAGCTTCTGGCACGCCCTGTCCGTCGGGAACATTTTGGCCGCGGCCGCAAGGTACGCCTGCGCGCCCTGGATCATCTGAGCGCGCGCTTGCCCGAGGCGGCCTTGCACGTGGGTGGCGTCGACCGACTCGGAGAACGGCGGAAGCGAGGGGTCGGTCGTGCGGTGCACGCAGTAGGCAAGGAAGCACCAGTAGCCGCCGTCGTTCGCGAGCGCGGTCAGGTGGGACGGCCGCCAGCCGCCCGACTCGGTGCGACTGCCTTGCGCTTGGATGGAGAAGAGGTACTCGTGCCGGTCGGGCTCGGTGATGTCCTGCGCGAGCGCGGCGACCCACGTCGGCTTCGCTTCGTGGAACCCGAGCACCAGCGAGTGGTTGACGGCGCTCCCGCGCGCGTACAACGCGACGTATGATATGTGGTAGAACTCGCGCTCGCCGCTGTCGTCGGGGAGGCTCGTCGTGACGTCCGTGGCCCGGCGGAGGCGCGACAGCTCGATCGGGGCGCACAGCGACGGGATCGCGGATGGCCGATTGTACTGCGCACCCTTGAGGACGTCCGCGAAGCGGAACCACGTTGGCCGGCTGCCGTCGTGGAAGACGGTGGTCGGCATGAGGCCGATGAGCCCCCAGCAGACGCCCGTGTTCAGAGCGTCGGCCGGCCGGGCCGTGACGGGGAGGCAGTGCGCCGCCTGTGCGCAGCGGCGATCGCACAAATGGCACGTGCAGAGGCAGCCGGGGTCGCACGTCATGGCCCCGAGTGACTCCCTGAGGGCGGCGAGGGCTTCGGCCGGGGCCCAGTCCCTTTCCTCGGCGCTCAGGAACGGAGTCTGCAGGATGGCCCTCTCCAGCGCAGCGTGCGTCACCGCTGCGTCGTCCGTGAAGGCGAGTGTGACGACGCTGTGGTGGACGGGCCGGCAGCTCGGGTCGGTGCACGCGCACTTGCTTCGGTGCAGCCAAGAGGCGCCGCACCGCGGCGCCACCACGCCCCGCGCCGCCAGCGCCTCTCGGAGAAGCTGGAGTTCTCGCTCGGTGCGGTCCGCCATCGCGCGGCGGCGCCACCCGCCCTCTCCCTCGGCCGGCCAGCTTTTGGGCAGATGCGAGCGGTCGATCGGCCGCCGCATCAGATTAGCGAGCGCGAATCCGCTCCCCGCTCGCGTGGTCCGCCGATGCATCAGCTCCACCTCAGCGAACCCCAGCAGAACTCGCTTCTGGCGTTGCGCCCCGTGGCCCACGGCGACCTCGCCACGCTCGCGGCGCTCGACGAGGCCGCGCTGTCCGCGCGGCTGCGCATCGTCACGGAGGACGGCACCGTCCGAGAGCTCCGCCCCAATTATGCGGCGGAATTGAGCAAGATGCTCCAAAAGCGACCCTACGACCAGTCGTGGATCTCGGTGGGCGAGGCCGCCTCCTATTTCAACACCCGGTCCGGGTCGCGCCTGCCGCTGGTCTTCGCCCCGCACGATGCGGCAGGGACAGCAGGACACTCGTCGCGGATCGGCGTGCCGTCTGAAGAGGCCGTCGTGGAGGGCGAGAGCATCCACGTCGTGGTGGACCAGTCGAGCTCGATGCAGAGCATGAACGCCGCGGCGTATGCTGGCGCGCGAGAGCTCGTGGAGGCGATGCCGGACGAAGCGGCGGTCACCTTCTCTACGTTCGCCTCGGAGGTGCACATCGGCGAGCAGGGGACGAAGCGCGGCGTGCTCGACATCCTCGATCGACCGGCCGTGGCGAGAGGGCAGACGGCGCTCCGCGACGCGATGGTCCGCGTGATCGACCTGGAGCTGACGCGTCGGCGCACGGTCACGACCGTGGTCGTTGTCACTGACGGTCAAGACACCATCTCCGCGACCTCCGAGCAGGCGGTGCGGGATGCGGTCGAGCGGTTCCAAGGCCTCGCGGGATGCCGCATACTGTTCATGGGCTCCAACCAGGACGCCGTGGTGTCCGCCCAGCGGATCGGGATCGGGGCCCATCGCGCGCTCACATTCGGCGGACAGGACGCCAACCACATGCGTGTCGCCTTCCGAGCGGCGTCGCAGAACGCCGCATGCTACCGCTCGTTCGGCTCGGACGGCTTCACGTCGCTGCAGCGGTCGGCGTCGGTCCGGCCGTCCACCCCGCCCGTCGAGGCAGGCGCTTTGGATGGGCCCACTCCACCGGTGCTGCGGCGCATGCGCTCGGTCGCGTGAGAGGGGAGCGGGAATGGAGCGGGAACGGAGCGGAAGGGAGCAAGAAGGGAGCGGGAAGGGACGGCGGCCCCTTCGCGCTCGGGGCGTGCGCGCGCTCAGCGGCATCCGAAAGAATTGTCGCCGCGCGTGAAAGGTCCGATGCGGAGCACACACGTGATCGCGCCCCACCTCGTGTGTGTGCTCAAGGACGGCGACGACGTCGAGGGCGCGGTCGAGGTCGTCGCGAGGTTGAAGCCCGCGCCCCGCGAGGCGTGCGACCCCGCTCGCGACCGCCGCGAGCCGCCGGAGGCGGCGCTTCGCCGGTTCGTCGGCGACTGGGCGGTGAGGGAGGAGAGGGGGCGCGACGCGCTCCAGCGTGCGCTGGCGAGGGAGTCGGGGTCGTCCTTCACGTATTTGCTGCGATTTTTGATCAGCCTGTCCGCTCGGCTCCCGCCCCCCACGCAGCACATCACACTCGCGGACGGGGTGGTCCATCATACTGTGCGCATCGCGGGCATCTCGGTGCACGAACCATATCGGCACAACCACAGATTCACACGTACAATCGCCGGCGTGCGCACCGAGCACTTCACGTGGTGGGAGGCATCCGACGGTTACTGGAAGTTCTGCTCGACCATACACAACATCCGCCCGTTCCGCTTCAACGCCCGGGTCCGCCGCTTTGTGGATCGGGACGACGCTCTCCACGTCCGGTACGAGTACGCGCTGCAGGGCGAGTCGCAGACCTACAACTACGACCGCATCTACGCCAGGAGGAGGTGACGTGAGCGGGCCGCCGAAAAAAAAGGTGGCCCCATCAGAGAAAGCGGCGGTGGCGGAGCATGCAGTGGAACCACCTGACCCGCGTGTGCATGACGTACCGATCCCACTTCGTGTTCTCCGCCTGGGTCTCGCTGAAGCTCTTGTGCGGCAGCGCCCGCGCGCTCTGCCATGCGCTGTGCCCGCCGCTCTTCGCGAAAGCCACCACCGAGCTGGTCGTCGAGCTACAGACGGCCATCGCCGCGGCCGGGTGCCGCTGACCGGGGCGGCCCGCCCTCGCTACTCGTAGGTGATCACCACGCTGCCGGCGCGCTGGCACGCCCCCACCACGAGCACGATCGCGAGCGCGCCGCACAGGACGATCGAGTAGGAGAGATCGGGGAGGAGCGCGTCGGGTGGCGGCGACGGCGGCGGCGGCGACGGCGGCGGAGGCGAGGGCGGCGGCGCGCCGGGTGGTGGCGATGAGGGCGGAGGGAGCGGTGGGAGCGAGGGCGGGTCGGACGGTGCGGGCGGCAGGTTCGGGGCGCCGAGCGGCACGCGCGGGGGAGGCGGGGGAGGCGAGGGCGACGGCGGTGGGGGCGACGGCGGCGGCGACGCCGGGCACGACTCCGAGTCGATGCTGGCCTCCACGCGGATCTCGTCGACGCTGACCGTGCCCAGGCTCGTGCCGCTCGCCGAGCCGAGCTGGATGTCCTCCATCGCCCACCGCACGTACCCCTGCGCGGTGACGGTGCACTTGAGCTTGAAGGCCACGCCGTTCTCCGAGATGTCCTCCTCGAGCACCACCTGCGGCGCGGGCCCCGCCACGGTGTACGTGTGGACCAGGTCGCCCACGTCGCTCGTCACATCCTGCCAGCCCAGCGAGAACAGCTTGCTCACCTTCGCCTTGAACTTGTCGATCGTCAGCGTGGTCGTGTACGCGCCGGCGGTCGTGGGCAACGCCTGGCTGTGCTGGAAGACGATATCGTCGCCGTCCGACGCGCTGTCGTCGTACTCGCCGCTCGCGACGCTTGGCGACGCGCACGCGCTGCCACGACCGCTCGTGAGGGACGTCGGGACCGTCGGAGCGGCGCGGAAGAGGTCCCCCCACGGCAGCGAGAAGTTCGTCGCGTTGGCCGCCAGCGCCAACGAGGCCAAGAGCAGCATTTCTAACATGAGGTCCGATACTTTTTTGGAAAAAAAACGTTGTGTCATTGACTCGTGTCATGACTCATCGCACGACCGACGGACGTCACGTGAGTCGTTGAGGGTCTTGGTTCGCATTTGCCCCGATGTTTAGACGCGCCCACACCTGTTGGAGTTCTGTAGGTTCTTTTCTTGTAGGTGGTGCTCGCGTGCTTGACGTTTGTTCTGTCAGAGGTTTCAGCCCTTTGTTACCCGTCTGCAGTATTTGCCTAAGTTCTGTACCGACATCAGCTGCCGCGGCTGGAACAGCTGTCGCCAATCTCTTTGCGAGATCTCGCCAGAGATTTTCCGAACGTGAAGGTTGTCCTGCAGGCACTGCACTGCTTTGGGTTGCCTCTTTCATCTCTCCTCTCTCCCTCTCTCTCCTCT
>MDTD01121181.1_pt1 | contig 22109 bp, 20 predicted proteins | sample 811221 | NCBI WGS metagenome assembly MDTD01 (sample SAMN05326646, study PRJNA326480) | marine metagenome | isolation source: seawater | place: Pacific Ocean: South West | collected 2011 | reverse complement strand
TATTGAAAATTTATCAGTCGTAAATTCTTATTCACAACTTTGTGAAATAAATACATTATTTTTAAATGGCTTACAAGACTTATCAGAAGATTGTGATTTTATAAATTTAACGATTCAGAATATAAATTATGATAACTATCTATCTTTTAAATCTTTTGAATATTTCATGCCAATAAATATTGGAATGTTAATTGTTACTCTTTTATCGTCTTTATTTCTTATTTATAAAAATAATAATTTATTTTCTTCTAGAAAATAAATCTCGCACATTAAATACCGTAAAAATAATAAATGAATACAAGACAAAAGAACTTAAATAATTAAGTGAATCACTTTTTATTAAATTGAATACTATAAAGAAAACTAAAAAGTATTTTTCCTTGTTAAATATATTCTTATTTTTGTAAATTTTAAAAATAAGAAAAATGAATAATAAAGTTACTCCTATTAAACCAAAAAATAATAAATAACTAAGTACCGAGGAGTGAGGCATTAAAAAACTACTTGTTTGATTTACTTGAATATCGGAATACAATTGTCCAAACTGTAAAGGACCACTGCCAAATAGGTACTCAAATATATTTGGGTTGTACCGAGCTATAAATAAACCCCAAAGCTCTGAACGATTTAAAATATATCCAATAAAAGAAATAATATTAAAAAATATTGTGAATACTAAATTCTTATTATATTCACTGTTTATAAGGTTTAAGAATGTTGAGCTTGTATTGGCAACAGAATAGTTATTAGATTGTATAAAAACACTTTGGTAAGAATATACATAAGTAAATTTGTCAGAACCTATATACACAACAAGCATATAAAAAAATATGCAAATGCTTAAAAACGTAATTGTTGTATTTAGTTTCTTCTTTTTGAGCAACAATGAGAAAAGACCTAGAACTAACAAAATAAATACGGTTCTATTATTTGAAAAATACAGGCCAAGAAAAGGAAAAGCAAATGATAACTTATAATACACACTTTCTTTTTTTCCATTAAAAATTAAAAAGTAAATAAAGATGATTAAAATTCCATAAAATTCTCCGGAAGACTCTGCACTTGAAGTGAAGCCTCTCCAAGCAATTTTTTCTCCCCACTCATCAAACTGAAATGGATTATTACTGGTTGTGCCCATTTTTTCTTGACCAAAATAAAAATAATTTAAAAAATTGATAAGTGGAAAATTAGCACCAATGATACCAAGAACGATTAAAGAAAATGAAACAAAAATCATATTATTAGTAAATTTTTCAAAATTTATTTTTTTTAAAGATAATTTGAAAAAATAGTGCAATCCAGCAGCAAAAATAAAAAATGTAATAGACCATATAAAAATCGATCTGTAGTTAAAGGCTGAACTTGTAAACCCTCTAATTTTGTCCGGTTTAAATGTATAGTTTTCACCAACAGCATTTATAGTCCATAAAAGAGTTATTGTTAATACTCCGTATATCTTCAAGGAAGAAAATCTACTAATTAAAATCTTGTAAACTCCAAAATAAACAAATATCAAAATAAAAATATTTAAATTGAGTCCTGTGAATGCACCAATAAACAAAAATAAAAAAGGTATGAAATTAATTAAAGAATCTGTCCGAAAATTAATTACTTCAACCGTGGTTTTTAAAATTGAATACACAAGAATAAAAAGAAATATGTATGTAAAACTCTTTGAAAAATCTAGTAAATAAAATTGTTTTTCATAAAACCTAACTTCTGAGTAGAAAAAAATAATTGAAAATAATGAGGAAATTAATAATGAAATTTGGTGCTTAAAGTTGTTAAACGTATTATTTTTTTTGTTTTTTTTTAAAAAAGAAATGGCAAATGCCAAAAAATAACCCTGAACTAGTGTACTTATAATAGTATTTGTACCTATAGCAATATAGAATTCATGATTAAGCTGAGTCACTCCTGCGATTTTGCCAAAACAACCAACTGAAGAATAGTGATTTAATGTGAAGTGATAGTGATCCTGATAAATAGTATTTTTGTTTTTTATTAAAAATTCAATTAATGAGACTTTGCAAGTATTTATTTCATAGAAAGATAAATCTGAGGTCACTCTTTCTGGTTCTAAATTGTCTGTATAATCTGAAATAGACCAAGGTAAAAATAAAAATAATAAAACTAAAATAAATTTTATATTCAAAATTTTTTTTGAATCAATCATTTGAATTACGTAACTTTAAAAGTTTTTTTAGTGAAAATTGAATTGATAATGACACGATCAAGAAAATAAGTATGTAATAATGGTTTCTTGTTTCGTTAAAAACTGTTGGAATAAAGTCCCATCCACCATTTACATAGTGTGCACACTCTATAAACGAATTAACAAAAACTGAATTACCATCATAGTCAAATAATTGGATGCTTTCGTAATTAACATCATTTTCAAAAACAAAATTAGGGTTACTTGGAATATCTAAATCAACAAAGTCTTTAGGATACGGCCCACATAAAGAAATAATTACTTCATCCTGCATTAAATTAATAATAACTAATGCAAACAACAATCTTTGAAATTTAGAAATTTAATCAGTAAGCAACTTAATCTTTTTGAAATAATTCTGAATATCAAGCTCACTAAGAACAATTTTTTGAGAATTTCTTATAACCTTCTGTACTTCTGTATCATAAACCAAAATTTTATCAATTTTTTGTGACCAATCACTTATAGAATTATCAGCAAAGTAAATATTTTCTTGATCTTTAAACAAGTTTGTATCCCAAAACCCTTTTGTTTTTGAAATTAATACTGGGGTTCCAACACACATAGATTGTAGGCAAACGCTCTGTCCAGAAGGCTGAAAAGAATCCTTAAGAGGTATGATTGTAATTAATGCTTTTTTGTACATTTCCTTAAGATCGTTATCACTTATATCATTATCTTTCCAACTTCCTCGAATTAAATTTATATTGCCAGGTAATTTTTTTTCATCAAATTTTAAATTAGTTAAAAATAAAAATTTTAAATCTGACTTTTGTTTAGCAATATCTAATAAAAGTTTGATATCTCTATTTTGATCATTTCCAACAAATAAAATATAGTCTCTATGCTGTTTTGGAAATATATTTGAATTTTTCCAAAAATTAGTATCAATAGCAAATCCTACATAATTTAATTTATTACTATTGATATGAAACATCTCAGCTTTCTTCATTTCTCCTTCACCAAGAAACAAGACATTGTCAGTCATAAAAATTAAAAACTTTATAAAAAAATTATGAATAAGTTGAAAAAAATTTGAATTTATATTTTTACTATATAAACCCATTACAAATAAGTTAACTTTATTTTTAGTTAAAAGCTTTATACAAATTAGCATTGGCAAAGAAGAAAAACCAACAGACTCATTAACTAAGTAAATTTTTTTTGATTTCATTAATATTTTTAAATTTTTAAATGATACTAATTTATGAGTGTACGAAGGTACACTAAATAATTTGTTTATAACTTTGTCATAAAGATATAGAAGTTTAGAAAAAATTGATTTTTGTTCTTCTTCAAATTCAATAATCTCCACATATTTTTCTTCTTTGATAAAAAATGTTACTGCGTAAAAATGATCTTTAGCTTTGTCTTCATCATATAAATATTTCTTTCTCCCAGAATTAAATATGAATGTGGATTTATTCATGCTGAATTGCTCTATTCTTAAATAATCCTACTTTTCTATATTGACTATCTGCTATTAACTCAAAATTATTTTCATATAAAAAATTCAAGACTTCTACCATTGTAGATTCTTCATCAATTCCCTTTTCATTTCCATAGTCAACTGAAACATATTTTGTAGTTTTCAAAGTACTTTTAGCACCTTCAAGTACACTATGCTCATAGCCCTCTGCATCAATTTTTAATAATTTTACGTTTTTTAAGTCTAAAGAATCTAAGTCAACCACTTCTATTTCAGAACTGCTTTTAGAGCCAAAATCTACTAAAGAAGTGTTGGCGCCGGCTGTGTCTTGATAAAGTTTCATTATGCTTTTACTACTACCAAGTGCCTTATTGTATAAATCTACTTTTGGTATATTTTTTTCCAGACATTTAAAAGCATTGATATCTGGTTCAAATGCAATATAATTTATATCTAACTTATTTACCTTAAACTTAAGATATAATTCGCCTACATTAGCTCCACAATCAATTACTGTATCATTTTTTTCAAAACTTATGTTTTCCAAGCAATAAGTTTCAAATAGTTTGTTTAGAAATCCGTAGTGATCGATGATTATTCTTTCAATCCTCTTGTTTGGATAATAAAAATTATCCCCTTCGATTTTTTTATAATAGTGCTCACCATCAAATTGAATTTTTGCATTTTTAAAAATTAAATTAACTAAAAAACAAAAAAATTTATTTTTTGTTTTGTTAAATACAAAAATAAGAAAAATTCCCTTGATTAATAAGGCAAGTTTTTTTATTTTTGAAGCATTACTTAAATCTTTATCAGTAAAAATAAAATTTGGAAGATTAATTAAATTACTCATATTTCTATAAACTAATAATATAGATAAATTTAAATTGTTAAAGTTAAAAATTAAGTAGGTACTAATTTTATGAAAAAAAATGTGTTTTATAACTTAAGAAAAATTAGTGATAGTGAATTAGTTGTTTATCATCATCTTGGACTTGGGGATCATTTGATTTGTAATGGCCTGGTGAATTACTTGTCTTTAGATTTTAAAAAAGTATTTTTACCTGTGAAAAAAGTAAACTTTGATAACGTTTCATATTTGTATAAAGAAAATAATAAAGTTCATTTATTTGAAGTTTTAAATGAGGAAGAAGATGTCTTGAATTACTCACTAGAAAACGATTTAAAAATTTTAAAAATTGGTTTTGAAAAGAGAAAAAAACCATTTAATTCTGGATTTTATAAGCAATTAAACATGCCATTTTCTATATCTAAAGATTACTTTTCTATTCCAAGAGACGAAGAAAAAGAGGATGATTTATACCAACACCTCATTGAAAATTTTGAGGTTAAAGGTAAATTTGCCTTAATTCATTCAGAAAGTTCTCAAGGGAATGCAGATATAAAAATAGAAAAAAAGATAGATAAAATTTTTATTAAAAAAAATATGGATTTATTTAATAATATTTTTTATTACTCTAAATTAATTGAACTTGCAGAAGAAATACATTGTATTGATAGCAGCTTCCTCCACTTAGTTGACAGAAGTGTGACAACTAATAATCTTTATTTTCATAATCTAAAAAATAATTTCACTGAAGGAGCAAATTTAAAATTACTAAAAAATTGGAATGTTATTGAGTATTAGAAGCTTATAATCACGATAAAGATAAAAAGAGGTTGTGTGAAAATTAAAATTCCTGTTTCTGCTGGTGAATTAGTAGATAAAATAACTATTTTAAAAATAAAGAAAAAAAATGTAATTGATCAAAATAAAAAAGAAAATATTAATAGAGAATTGGATATGCTTACTGATATTTACAATGAGATCAACAATGCAAACAAGCTGGATAATTTTCTCAAAAAGCTTCTGGAGGTAAATCAAAAACTTTGGGAAATTGAAGACCAAATAAGGGTACTAGAAAGAAAAAAACAATTCGATAAAGATTTTATCCTTTTGGCAAGAAGTGTATATATTGAAAATGATAAGAGATTCGAAATTAAAAATGAAATTAACACCTTCCTTGGTTCAGCTATAAAAGAAGAGAAACTCTACGAAGACTACAATTAAATTAAGTTGTTAAAAAATATTTCATTAAAACTGTTGGATTTAACTAAAAATTCATATTACGTATTTTTTGATATTTGTCTTATTATTTTTGGATGTATTATCTTGTTTGTTAAAAGAGAAATGTTCTTTGATAAGTCAATTGTTTATGTGACAGCATCAGATGAAAATTATTTTAAAAGATCTATGAATCTCCTACGCAGTATTAATAAATTTGATCCAAAACAAAAAGTTGTCTTTTATGATCTTGGTTTAAATGAGACCCAACAAAAGACTCTTCTAGAATTTGCCAACGTTACAGTAAAAAAGTTTAATTTTGAAGAATATCCAAAATTTATATCTGAAAGAAGAGATAATCATGAAAAGCTTGGTGAATATGGGTGGAAAGGAATTATTTTCAAAACTGAATTAACTAATTCAGAATCAAGTGTCCTTTGGCTTGATGCAGCTTGTGTTCTTACTAAAAACCCTTTACTTATTAAGTTGTTGATTAGTGCATATGGATTCTTCGCAACTTACTCAAGCAATAATATATCTGATTGGACTCATAAAGATACTTTGAATTACTTCAATTTTCCTAAAAATTTATATTCTAAGAGAAACTTTATGTCAGGTATTGTTGGATCTAACAAATCTAACTCATCGTTAAACCTAGTCAGTCAGTGGTCAAAATACTCACAGATTGAAGAGTGTATTGCACCTAAAAATAGCAATCGATTTAATCACAGACAAGACCAAGCAGTTTTGACATTATTAATTTACATAAACAAAATACAAAATACATGTTCAAAATATTATAAAATTTATGGAATAAAAATTGGCCAAACATTTAGTAAGTTCTACATACAAGTTAATAAGCTAGATACTAAAAATGAAAATTACGCAAATGCAATTATAAAAAACAATCCATCAATTATTACAAATTCTATTGAGAAAGCTAAAAGCATTGTTTTATTAGATTATAAAAAAATATCAAGAAAAATTAAAAAACTTTTAAATGATAAAAAAATATATGTGGTTATCTATGACATTGCTGAAATTGATAATGTATTAAAAGATGATGTTTTTAAAATAAATAAAATAATTTTTATTTTAGTTGATGAAATATCGAGTCAAACAAATCCTAGCCATGTAAAATTATTTAAATTTGAAAATATAAATCAAGTAGATCTAAAAAAATTGGATTTAGAGATTGAATAATCAACTTGAAAACAGCAGTTTTATTACTAGTAGTAGATTTAGGGATTTTGCAACTTATATATTTGCCGAAAATATAGATCAGAATGATTTTAATAATTTAGATCAAAATGATTGTGATATTGTATACGTATCTGATAAAAAAGAACATTTTTCACTCATATACAAAAAGAATGAGTTAAGAATTAAAAGTAATAGTGTTATTTTTTGCCATACAGATTACGTTGATGAGTTTTTCAGCTTGATAAAGAAAAATAGTTCTTTAAATAATTTGATACTTATTACCTCCCAGTCTGATAAAAGCATCAATAAAAAATTATTACTCAGAAAACCCGAATCAATTTCTAAATGGTTTGCAATAAATAGTGAGATTGATTTTGAAAACTTAACTAATATTCCACTTGGATTAGGCAATAGCTTTTCCAAAAAAAATATTAATTTAGAAGATTTAGATAGTCTTGATAAGAGTTCATTTATTAAGGAAGATATATCCATGTTGATCAACTTTAATGTAAATACTAATTTTGATATTCGTAATCAACTTGTTGAAAATTACAAGTCTAAAAGCTGGTGTAATTACAAAACTAATTTATCAAAAAATTCATATATCGAAATGATTAAGAATAGTTCATTTATATTATGCCCTCCAGGAAACGGCCCTGACACACACAGGATATGGGAATCACTATATCTTGGGTCAATTCCAGTGGTTCAAAAACATAATTGTTTTAAGGGATTTGAAGATTTACCAATTTTATTTGTTGACGACCTGAATAGTGTGAGTTTAGATCTTTTAGAACAATTTATGCAAAGACTCAAACACAAAAATATTGACTTAAACAAAATTGATATCAATTATTGGAGAGCGCTTGTATTTAATAATGTCTCTCAAAAAAATGAAGATATCGAATACATAATTAAATTTAATTTTATAGAAAAATTGTATTTTTCCTTTAAGTATTTTTTTAAAATAAAATTTATGAAACTAAAAAAAAGGTATTCAAATTTATTAAGAAGATTGAAGAAAATTACATGAAGATAGCTTACTTTATGACCTACAATTATTCTTTAAAAACTTGGCTTGATTCAGGGACCCTTGAGAGGGAGCTTAAAATTTATCAAGATATAGCCATTCAAAATAAATTTAAATATTTAATTATTTCATATGGGGGTGAGGAAGATTTCAATCTAGTTAAGTCTTTTTCGGGTATTGAAGTTTTTCCAATTTATTCATATTTTAGAAAATTTGAAAATAAATTTATTCGTTTTATATATTCATTTTTAATAGCTTTACGATTAAAAAAATACATAAGTGATATTGATTTTATTAAACAAAATCAATTAAATGGTTCATGGATTCCAATAATTTTAAACCAATTTTTAAAAGTTAAATTACAAGTAAGAACAGGCTATGACACTTATCAATTTGCTCTTCATGACAAAAAAAGTGTCTTCATTATATATTTTTATAGATACTTAACCAAGATTGCTTTAAATAGAAGTCATATATATACGGTAACAAGTCAGAGTGATTTTAATTTTTTACACAAAGAATTTAAAAATTTTTCTTCTGAATTGAAAATTACTCATAATTGGACAGAAATTAAAGACACAACACCTTTAAATAACAGATATAAAAATAGAATATTGTGTGTTGGACGGTTGGTTGAACAGAAAAACTATAAAAAACTTATTTATGACTTTCAAGAACTCAAAGATGAATTTCATCTTGATATAGTCGGAAGTGGTCCGCTAGAAGAAGAATTAAAAAATATTTATGACAACACAGAAAATAGGGTAAATTTTTTGGGGAACATAAACCATAATTCTCTTTTAGAGCTTTATCAAAAATATAAATACTATTTTATTCCTTCTTTTTATGAGGGAAATCCAAAGACATTAATTGAAGCTATGGGTTCAGGGTGCATTTGTTTTGCCAGCAATATTCCAAATCATAAAGAAATAATTAATCATGGGGAAAATGGATTTCTTATTGATGTGGGTAATAATAATTTATTTTCAGAGCTAGAAAATATAAAAAATAATAGTGATCTTTATTTCAAAATTCATACAAACGCAATTGAATCGACTCAAAGAAAATTTGGCTATGAAGTAATTAAAAGGGAAGTTATAAAAGACTTTTCAAAATTTTAAATTTTTAACAAAATATTCAAGAACAAATGCCTTCCAAATTCTATTTGCATTCATACGAGATTTTACAATTTTAAAATCCCTTAAATAATTTTTATTTAAATTTAACACTATATCTCCAGATTCAATTATTTCTTTAATATAATCAAAATTACTATATACCCAATGTTCAAGATCAAAGACAAATCCCATTTTTGGTCTTGAAATGAATTGGTCACTAAAATCTTGAAGTAGATAATCTTTAAGAATCTTTTTTGGATTTTTATGATCATAGTATGTAAAATCATGCCCTAAAACATATTCAATAAGTTTATTGTCAACAAATGGAGATCTCACCTCAAGGGAATTAGCCATTGAAGTACGGTCAACTTTTAACATCATCATTTCTGGTAGATATAGTTTGTATTCAGAAAAAATCATACTTTTATAACTTGAATCTGAAACTTGAATTAAATTTTTTTGAAAATTTTCTTTGCCTGATGAGATGTTTAAATAAGATACTAATTTTTCATCAAATAAGCTTGCTGAATAAGATATGCTAAAGTCTTTCACTTTAGACAATAAACTTGCCCCTGTACCAATAAATGAAGGTTGAAGTTTATACAAAGTTTTGTAAATTCTACTAAATTTTTTGTTCTTATTTAAAGAATTTGAAATTCTATTATAACCCCCAAGAAGTTCATCTCCTCCATCTCCAGATATTGCAACTTTGTACTGCTGAGAAATTAAATTTGCAATTTTGAATGATGGAACAACTGAAGGGTCTGCGTAGGGCTCATCCAATGACATAATCGATGAATGAATATCATTAATAGAAATATCAGAGGATATTTTTACCTCATGGTGATTAGTTTTGTATCTTTTTGCAACTTTGTTCGCCCAATATGATTCATCATATTTTTTACTTTCAAAACCTACATTAAATGTATTAACACTATGGCCATTATCATTTAAATTTTTAATAATTGATGAAGAGTCAATACCTCCTGATAAATAATTTGCTATTGGCACGTCAGCATTAATTCTTTTGTTTATTGATTCAGAATAAATTTCCATAAATTCATCAATTTTAAATTCGTCATTTGCCAAAAATTCTTGCGGTTGCCAGTAAAAATCTTTATTTACTTTAAACGAATCATTATTGAAATAAATTTCTAAATACTCTCCAGGGTTTACTTTATAAATATTTTTTAATATCGTTTTTGGTGATGTTACGACACCAATTTCAAAATATTCATTAATGGCATCTTTATCAAGTTCAAATTTTTGTAGCATATTTGCAACAGATTTTAAGTTTGACCCAAAAGCTAAAATTTGTTTGTTAACACTATAAAATAATGGTTTTTGACCAACCCTATCACGAATCAAATAAATCTTTTTTTTATTTCTATCAATAAAAGTTATTGCAAATTGTCCTTCTAGTTTTTTAATAAAATCTAAACCTTCACTCTCTAACCCTTTTAAGACAACTTCCGTATCAGAATGACTTGTTTTAAAAAATATATCTTTTTTTTCTAAATGGTTTCTGAGAAATTTATGATTATATATCTCGCCATTAAATAACACAGCGATGGATTTATTTTCATTAAACATTGGCTGATTTGCTTCTGGGGTAAGATCCAATATTGATAATCTATTGAAAATCAACTGATACTCTAAATAACTATCAGAAAATTCTTCGATTTTTAGATTGTCAGGTCCTCTACATTCAATTAGCTTATTACACTTTAGAAGATAATCTGTTTCAATTTTTTTTGTAGATATATACCCTAGATAACCGCACACTAAGTAATTATAGATAACTAATTTAAATTTAGATATATTATTTCACTATGTCTGAATTAATTAAAAACAAATATGAGTTTTTATATTGTTTCGACAAAAATTATAACATTCAAGCTCTAACATCAATTATTTCTTTACTAGACAAAGTAAATTGCAAAATCAAAATTAATGTTATACACCCAGATATTAACTTCGAAGAGGATATTCCAATAATAATTAAAAATCACGAAAATCTTTCTGAATTAAAAATCCATAATTTTCAAAAAATTGATTATGATTTTCCAAACCTTGAAAATTCACACGTTTCTGAAGCTACATACTATAGGCTTTTTATTAATAAATATATTGATCATGATATTGATTTTTTAATATATCTAGATGCAGATGTGATTTGCGATAGCAATCCTATTAAATCTATTGAAAGTAATATTCTAGAGTTAACTAAAACAAAAAATATTATTTCAGTAAAAACTGAGATGATTTTTGATCATAATAACTCAGTTGATAGTGTCAGTAAGGTCTTTGAAAGATTAAATTTAAAGTCTAGGTATTTCAATGCAGGAGTTATGATAATAAATTATCAAGAGTGGCTTAATCAAAATCTTTCGGAGAAGCTCTTTACAAGACTTCAGGAATTAGGTAATAGGGTTAAATTTTGGGATCAAGATGTACTAAATTCATACTTTGATAATAATTATTTAGAATTGGATAATAGCCTTAATTGTTACGCTTCTGATTTAGAAGATAACACCTCGAAAAAGTTTTGCTTTTTACACTATGTTGGAAGCAATAAGCCATGGTTAACTAGTGGTGCTTTTACAAAAACTTCTCAAATTTATCATAAAAATTACTCTAAGCTTTTTAATGACAGTTTTCATATCACGCATATTTGGAAACTTGGATCTTTAAAAGAATTAACAATTTCAATTTTCAATTTTTCTTTTTTTAAAATTGAAAAAAAATTTTTGTATTTAAAAATTTTCTTAAAATCTTTAAAGTAACTTAATTTTGTTATTTATAAATTTCATAGAATTTTATAATTAAATAATTATTAATAATAAATTAAAATTCTTAATCTTTGGAAGTACTGGATTAGTTGGTACATCTTTATCCAAACATTTATCAAAAACTCATTTTGCTGAAGTTATATCAGCAACTCGAGGTCAAGTAGATCTTTTAAACTTCGATGCAACACATGATTTCATAGATTCTGTAAAGCCTGATTACATTATCAACTGCGCAGCTCGAGTTGGAGGAATTTATGCGAACAATACTCATAGGACAGAATTTTTAATTGAAAACTTGAAAATTAATATGAACATCCTAGAATCTGTGGTTAAAAATTCAGATATCAAAATTATAAATTTAGGAAGCAGTTGCATATATCCATTAAATGCTTCAAACCCTATTAAAGAAGAATCTATAATGTCCGGCAAGCTTGAAACTACTAACTCTCCATATGCTATGGCAAAGTTAACTGCTATAGAAATGGGTGATGCTATGAGTAAACAATATGGGCACAAAATTTTAAATTTAATGCCAACAAATCTATATGGACCAAACGATCACTTTAATTCTCACGATAGTCATGTAATTCCTGGATTAATTTACAGGATGGAAAAAGCAAAAATAAATAAAGAAACTACATTCACGATATGGGGTACAGGAAAACCTAAAAGAGAATTTCTATTTGTTGATGACCTATCAAAAGCAATAGTCCACCTTATCGATAATGGTATTGATACAGGACTGTACAATGTAGGGAGTGGAATTGAAGTATCTATCTTAGACCTAGTTAATTCGTTAAGAAAAATAATAGAATATGAAGGTGAGTTAGTATTTGATGAAAGCTTTCCTGATGGAAACCCAAGAAAATTGATAGATTCAACAAAAATAAATTCTACCGGGTGGAAACCAGAAGTTGATTTAAATAACGGTTTACAACTTACCTATGATTGGTTTTTAGAAAACGTTAACCTATAGGATTTTCCCAAGTAGGTTTTAATAAATTGCTTTCCATTAGTATTTTTTCTTTTTCAGCTAATTTCATATCTTCTTTAACCATTATTTCAATTAATTCATCAAACGAAGTTTTTGGTTTCCATCCTAAATATTTTTTTGCTTTAGAAGCATCGCCGAGTAAATGATCAACTTCATTTGGCCTAAAATATTTTTCTGATATTTCAACATACTTTTCCCAATTTAAATCAACAACTAAAAAAGCTTTTTCAACAAATTCTCTAACTTTATGTGATTCACCTGTAGCAAGAACCCAATCCTCAGGTGCAGAATACTGCATCATCAAATACATTCCTTCAGCATAATCTCCAGCAAATCCCCAATCTCTTGATGCATCTAGATTTCCTAAAGTTAATTTAGATTGTATTCCATGGTAAATTCTTCCAATAGCTCTAGTTACTTTTCTAGTTACAAATGTTTCACCTCTATAGGGAGATTCATGATTAAATAGTATTCCATTTACTCCAAAAATATTATAAGAATCTCGATAAATTTGAGTTAGGTGATGAGAAAATACTTTGGAAGCAGCGTAGGGGCTTTTAGGTATTAATACTGAATTTTCAGAAAGCTTCGATTTATCAATACCTCCAAACATTTCTGATGAAGAAGCCTGATAAAATTTTATTTCCTTTTCATTATTCTTTATTGATTCAAGTAAAGAAATAATTCCTGAATTTGCAGAAATAGAACTATAGTGCGGATTCTGAAAAGAGACTGCAACGTGTGATTGAGCGGCTAAATTATATATTTCGTCCGGTTGGATTTTTGATATTAAGTTATTTAATGATGATGAATCTATTAAGTCAGAGTAGTAAAGGTATAATTTATTTTTTGGACTGTATTCCGAAATTAATGGATCTATTCTTTGAGTATTTATTGAGGAATTTCTTCTAACAATTCCATGAACTTCATAATCTTTTTCCAAAAGTAATTTTGACAAATAATAACCATCTTGACCAGTAATACCTGTAATAAATGCTTTCATTATTAAGACTCCTTGTCATTAGAATAGTTCTTAAAAATATTTAAAAAATAACCAATGAAAAAATAAAAAACAATTGGAAAATGAGGATTCTCCATTGTTCCATCAAATGAAGAAACAATTAAGATTGGAATAACATACAAACCTACATGTCTTATGTTTACTAACCTGAAATAGAATATTAAAAAAGAAATCAAGAGAACTATTCCTCCTCTACCAAAAATATTTATAAAATAATTATGAACATTTTCATTTGAACCGTCATAACCTTTTCTTGAAGGATCATCCATAGCTGGTAATATTTCTTGAAAACCAAAGCCAAAAATATATAAATCATCTTTTATTGAATCATTAATCACATCCTGCCATATTTGTAATCTCCAATTAATGTTTCCATCAGTAGAGTAAAATCTTCCATCTTCAATGTAAAGAGATAAGAAAGTGTCTGCCGTATTTTTGTTACTAATTATCTCAGAGACTATAAGTTGTGTATCATCTAAACTTACTTCAGTCCCAGAGACTAAAAAAGATGAAAATATAAACGAAAGCAAACAAAGTGGTAACACAATTAAGATAACTTTCAAATTTGTAAAAATCACTTTTCTAAATTCATAAAGATAAAATATTGTATAAACCAAAACTGCTAAAAAAGCGCCCCTACTTTTATATATAAATAGTGGATAAAAAATACTTGAATAAATTAAAAAAATAGAAATTACGTTAATTTTGCTTTTTATAAATAATTTATTTAGAAAAGTTGTTAAAACAAATATTAAAACATACATATGTGCTTTGTTAAATTCAAACTTATCGGAATATATTAAAAAATATTCTTGTATATTTTGGGGATAGTAAATAACTCCTAATATAAATGATAAAAATAGAGCTAAATTGAATCCAATTATATTATTCTGGCTAATTTTCTGCTTTTTGCTAAAAAAGTAACCTAGATACAAATAAGAAATAGTCCAGATAAATGAGCTCGACTTATATAAATATAAATCAAAAATATCTGCATCATCAAATACATTTTTTGTGAAGAAAAATAAAATAATGAATGAATTGAGAATCAAAATTGGCTTTATGTTTTCTTCATTTTTTAATAAATAAAAACTAAAAAAGAAGATTACTAGCCCTGCACCTACTAATAATTCACCAATACGAAAATCTAAAACCAGGATGCCTGTGAAATTTCTTCCAAAAATTAAAAGCAAAAGTATTGAAAAGATAGATACATTCCATAAACTTTTTTCAAACTCAAAGTTAATTTTATTTTGTTTTTTTATCATATTTTTTAAACTTCATAATATTCTGAATTAATTGTATTTTGATAGATTTTCTTTTTTTAAAAAGAATAAATTTTATAAAAACCAAAAATTTACTAGTTTTTTGTCTTGATTTACTAATTTCCTCTTTGTTATTAAGTAATGTTTCGAAAAGTCTTAGAAACTGAGATGACATAACTGAAGAATTATTCGGATAATTTAATATTTCATTCTTATAAATTTCATAATTAGAAATAATTTCTGATAAAGAAGCCACTAAATCATCATCAAAAGATACTCCATAATTTCTACAATATTCTGGTATTCCTCCACTTTCTCTATACAAAATAGGCAATCCACACTGTGCAGCCTCGACATGATGGTTTCCGGATGGTTCATTCAAAGAACCTGTAATGTAGATATCATGATTTTTTAATTCTTTAGCCAAGTCATTTTCTTTTAAAGGTGGGATAACCTTTGTGTTTTTAAATTTTTGATTTTTCGACAAGTTACCTATGAAAGTAAATTCCAATTTATTTCTCCATTTTAAATCATTTAAAATTTCATCAACTTTTTTATAATCAATCCAGCCTTTCATTGGATTGCTACTCCAATGATGGGTAACTAGTTTGATTTTTCTTGAGCCATCCCAAAAAATTTTATCTTTTGTGTTGAAACTATTTTCATTCGCTCCAGCATAAATTACAGAATTTTTACGTCCACCGATACCTTCATTTAAAAATAAATCACGCAACCAAGAACTTACATAAACAGTATGATCAATGAATTTATTAGATTTTATAATCTTTTTATTGACTCCTGTAGTATTCTTTCTTTGATCGCATTCATTCACTCTCTGTATTGATAATGCATTATTGTTTTTAAAATTCAAATAGTAATCAATGTCATAATTATTAAAAGTGGCTTGTTCAGAATTTCTTAAAGGATTAATCAATAATATTATGTCAATATCAGGATCTTTGAGATGGTTGATGACTTGGTGATTTTTTGATAGTAGGTAGCTTGTAATATTTTTTACAAAGAGATTTCCTCCTCCGTAAGGATTTTCTGTAAAATTTGAACCTATGCTAATTTTCATTAATTAATTTTTCAAATAGCAAAAAAAACTGTTTATACCACTCCGGTACAAAATATTTTTTCACCTTCTCATGTGCATATTCAACATCTGGTTCAGCCCTATCAAAGTCTGACATCTGATAAATTGATTTTTTATTTAATATTTCATCTGCAATTCCTACATTAGTAGAAATAATTGGAGTTTTGCTAGCTGCAGCTTCCAATATCGCTTGAGGAGCTCCTTCAATTCTAGAACTTACAATATAAAGGTTTAGAATATTATATAATTCATTTAATTTATTTTGATTAGCTCTTTTAAAATATGTAAATTTAATGTCCCTTTGCTTCAACTCATTAATTATAAAATTTCTTCTTGGGCCTGTTAGCAAAACTTTCAAGTTATCATGTTTCTGTTGCAGTTTTGATACAATTTCAATAAATCTATCGGGTCCTTTTATTAATTTAGGTTTACTAACATCTGATCCTTCAGAATCTCTTTGGAAGCTTCCAACTAAATAGTCTTCAAAATTAAATTGATACTTTTTTCTGAGTGCTAATTTATCTTCGATTGGATAAAATAAATTTTGATTTACCCAAAAAGGAATTAAATATATTTTTTTGTTTGTAAACTTTACCAACTGATCATAAGTTTTTTGAGAAATAACATGGTAAAAATCTACATAATTATCACATTTAATAAAATCTTCATAGTTTTTCATTCCTTTATTATCAAACTCTAAGTGATGCACTGTACAAATTACTTTTTTTTTCTGTAAATGTTTTTCATTTAATAGTGACCAAGTCCACGGGGCAACAATCCATACTAAATCTGCTTTTTTTATGTTATTAGTAAAATTTTCTTTGGAATATGATCTAATTTCTTTATTAAACCTATCTACAATCCACGATTCTTTTGGTGAATTCATGTAAATTTTCATTTTACAATTGGCTTTCTTTTCTTTCTCACACAGTCTGCATAATATTTTTGTTCTTTTTTAAAATTGGTAGAAATATTATTTTCTGTGTTCAAAACATAATAAGGATCTGAAAGTATTTTTATTTTCATATTTTTGTTTAAGAATGAATTGAGTAATTTATAATCCTGAGCATAGTAAAAGCTTTCATCATAACAACCTACATCAAAAATATTTTTCTTTTTAGTCAATAATGTGCCGTGGACACAAGGATTTTTATATCTAGATAAAATTTTAAGCGGTAGATAATATGAGAATCTTGGGATTAAATGGTTGGATCCTTTTTTAACTGCTCTAGTGTAAATTACATCAAAATTATTTTTTTCAAGTGCTTCTATTTGTTTTTCGATTCTTTCAAAATAGCTTATATCATCGGCATCTTGACGTGCAATATAGTAGCCGGTTGAAGCTTTTAACATAATATTTAGAGTCTTAGTTAAGCCTAAGTTTGTACTGTTTCGAAAGAGAATAATCCTATTATCTTTTTTTGAAATATATTTACAAATGTCATAGCTACTATCATCTGAAAAATCATCTGTAATTAGAAGTTCTATATTGCTGTAAGATTGATTTAAAATACTATTAATCGCTTCTTCAACTGTATCTTTATTGTTAAATACCGAGAGCAATACACTAACTTTTTTATTCTTATCAATGATCATTGGTTATTTAGTGCTTTCTCTAAATTATTAAAATAACGGTCTTCTTCTAAAATACTTAAAATGTGAGTATGACATTCCTTTTTAATCTCTTCTGTATTTTTTGAGTTAGCAGCGTCTATCATCATTTTTGTTAAGCTTTCATAATTATTTTGATCATATTTAAATTTATAATCTACAGGGAAAAATTCAGGCACTCCTCCTGTTATGGGAAAAATACTTAATGTATTGTTCAGAGAAGCTTCAGTTAATATAGTTGGCTGTCCTTCAAATATTTTAGTTGCTGTTATAACAGCTCTACAATTTTTAATTAGATTAATTATTTCATCATTGTTTTTTTGACCTAGAAAAACAATATTTTGTATATTATATTTTTTTTTGAGCTTACTTAAACTTGGACCATCTCCAGCTATAACTAGGTCAAAATTTTTTAAATTCGCTCGAATAAAGGAATCTATTAATTCAGTTAATCCTTTTTCATGAGAGATTCTTCCAGCATATAAAAAATAAGGTTTTTGCTCTTTTAGAGACAGGGTTTCAGAATTTATTTCTACTGGATTATAGTTAACAATAATTCTGTCCCTATTTATACCTAATTTGATTAAAAATTGCTTATGAAAATTTGTTAAAACAAAAATATAAAAATTGGATTTTGAAAGAATATTAAAATATTTTTTTCCAAACCTGGTTACCATGATTGATTTTAATAAAGAATTAGAAAAGTATTTATTGAACAATTGATACTGACCTCTGTACATATAACAAGCCTTACAGTGGCTTTTTGTGAGAGGAATGTGATCTTTAACCCAATATGATCTTGTACAAAAATATCTAAAATTGTGTAATTTCACAACAATTGGAATATTGTATGCATCACATTCGCTAAAAATACTATTTGATGCTTTAAACCAGCTGTTATGTATATAGATTAAATCTGGAGAGAAAGTGTTTATTGCATTTTTTAATAAACTTGTACTTTTATAATTTTTATTTGTAAAAATAGAAATTATATTAAAAATTAAACCTTTAAGAACCTTATTATCAAAAAATAAAATTTCTACAGTATATTTTTTTTTCAATACTCGTATTTCATTACTTACTGCAATATCTTCGCCACCTAAGTTGTTGTACTTGTTGTGAACGATTAATATTCTTTTTTTTGTATCACTATTATTAGTTACCATTTCTTACTTCTTTAATGTAAGTAGTATTATTAATTTTCTCGAAAGCATACTCGTAGTCATATTTTTCTAACTCTTGTGAAGAGTGTGTGGAATTTAAAATGGTTAAATTACTCTTATTAAGTATTTCATAGATTATTTTTTTTGCTTCTTTATCTAAGTTTGATGTTGCTTCATCCAAAATTAATAAGTCAGGTTCTGTCAATAAAGATCTTATAAAAGCAACTTTTTGCATTTGTCCGGATGACAGTGATTTGTTACTCACAATTTGATTTAGTTCAATATTGTCATCTCCGTACATTTCAAAATCTCTTAATTTACTTATTAAAAATTCATCAGAAAAATGATCTTTTAATCCATATATCAAATTCTCTTTTAAAGTTCCCTTGATTATCATCGGATATGCACTTACATAACTTAATTTAGTAGCATGTAAAACAACGTTTCCCTTGTTTGGATAAAAAACACCTGAGGCTAAGCCTAAAAATGTACTTTTTCCTATTCCGTTTGGTCCAGTTATCAAAGTATGTTTACCTTTAGCTATTTCTATACTTAAATTCTCAAAAATATCTTTATCTGAATTTAAGTATTTAAAACTAACATTAAGAAATTCAACAATGTTATTTGAATCATTATTTTCATAATTTTTAAATCTAGATGATGATACTGATGCTTTGTTTTGTTCAATTAACATATACTTCTCTAAATGAACATATGTTGAAATACTCATACTTAAACCCCTGTTAAATTCTCCAAAAGACTGAAATAGACGCAATGCTAAAAGAATTACATCCAAAGTAAATAACGTAATTCCAGAATCAGATAAAAGAATAATGGAGAACGCCATTAGGATAATAAAAGTTGGAAAAAGATTGTTTAGCGTACCATACTTTTGATTACTCAACTGGGAGGAATAATAATTTTTTAAATTATTTTTAAAGATCTTTTTTTCAGCTTTAAACATTTTCAATATTTTTATTAAATACAAATTATCAATAACCCTCTCGATATCTTCACTTGTATTGTTAGCGCTTACATATGAAATGTGGGAATATTTTCGATTTAACTTAGATAAGTATCTTGTGGGAATAAGAAATAAGATAAGTATAAACAGTAAATAAATAGGCAGATCTTGTGTTAAAGATACAAACAAAGTAAATAACAATATTTTCAAAAAGTTTGTTAATAGCATTGCTACATTTTGATAAAAGTTAGAAATATGGACACTCAAAGTATTTATAAAAAAATAGGAATCTGAAATTGAAAAATTACCTCTTAAAAAAATTTCCTCTAGAAAATCTGACCTTAATCTTTCTTCTATAGACAACCTTAATCTGTGGATATTCATCACGTCTAAATAAACAGAAGTAAATCTTAAAAATACTATCAATGGCAAAAATTGTTTTAAAATTTCTAAATCTAGAAAACTAATTATTTCTGGCACTTTTATTTTTTGGAAATACGAAGAAAGAAGATAGATTATTAAAATATCAAAAAAAACTACAAAATTTGATAAAAGGATTGAAATTAAGAGTTTCTGTTTAATGTTTTTAACATTTATAGATTTAGTAACTTTTAGAACTTCAGATATTTTATTGAAAAAGTTAGTAAACACATATTTTATTTTAATAACTGTATTTAATTATTAACCAACCTTATTTATTAACCAGATTTATCAATTTCTCAATGATGAGTTCATTTCCTTGAAATAACTGAGGATTAAAATTTATTAAAATTAGCCCTAAGGTTATTAAGTAAAATAAAAATATTTTATTTCTTATTTCAATATTCAACATAATGTTTGAAACTCTTTGATAAATCAATTAAAAGTTTTATTGTAATGCAAAGTATTAAATACCCTGAAATTGAACTTAAAAATGTAGTAGCAAACCTAAAAATATCTGGAGAGCTTTTTATCAGTGGTTCAAATAATAAGAAAAATAAAAGCAACAATCTTACTTTCGAATTTGAATAGGTGAATATAAGAATAAAAAATACAAAAAATATTGGAAGACGATAACTGTTGTTTGAAAATAAAAAATTAAAAATAAAATATATGGGAATTGATAAGAAATATATATATTCTTTTTTGAACACTACAGACTCAATCGATTTTATATCAATGTTTGCATAAAGAGTTTTAAAATAATTTAAATTATAAACAAATAAAAGTGTGACAATAAATATTAAGAAAACAATAAATTGATTTATACCTGTGATATTACTTAAAAAACTTGTATCTAATATTATCCCAAAGCCCATGTCTGGAAAAACATTTTTATAAGTTTGATTATTCAAAATTGAAATTGAAGAAAATACTAAATTATAAAAAATGAAAATGGCAAAAATAAAATTAAAGATTAAAGACTTAATAACAATGTTTCTGTCCTGAATAAGCAGAGCAATAATAAAAATTGAAAATAAAATAATTCCGCTGTGAATAAGTAAAAATGATATTAAAGTCACAACAATTAATTTTAAATTTGTGTAGTTGTCTAATTTATAAAGACAGCATATACCTATTACCAAAGCTACTAAGTCATCATTTCCTTGGGTAATAAGAAAAATAAACGGTGGCGAAAGTGACAGCACGACAACAAAAAATTCATCAAATTTAGCAAGACTTATTATTTTCAAATACAAAACCATCCATAGAAGCAATAAAGAATTAAAAATAATTAAAGTTAAAATTACAACTTCTGAGTCATTTAAATTTGTAAATAATGAAAATTGAAACAATCCTTCAGTGTAAAGATCACAACTAATGATATTGTTTTCATCATTATTAAATTTAAAGTATTTTCCTTTTGAGCAAGTCAAATTAAATAATGCTAACTGTAAATCTGGATATCTTGATAGACCTCTAAATGCAGCTTGAGATGTATACAACCAAAGAAAATCTAAATTGTTGGTTACGGAAGAAATTATTTTGACAGAATAATAAAAAATAGGTAATGAAATAAATACCTTTCTTTCTGAATTAGTAAAAATAAAATTATATTTATTTTGAAAATATATTGAAATTAAAAAGATAGGTAAAAAGTCAATTAAGAATATCAAGTGAAATATAAAACTAAGCAACATAAATTTATTATTTTTAATCGATG
>MDTD01036043.1_pt1 | contig 22115 bp, 21 predicted proteins | sample 811221 | NCBI WGS metagenome assembly MDTD01 (sample SAMN05326646, study PRJNA326480) | marine metagenome | isolation source: seawater | place: Pacific Ocean: South West | collected 2011 | reverse complement strand
AGTTCAAGTTTACCCGATTGAATATGATATCGAAAAACAAGTAGAATCGACATTTTTATTCAATACTTACAAATCAATTAAAATTTTAGAAGTATTAGATTATAAAAAAAATGAGGAGTCTGTTATTAACTACGAACTCGTCTTTTGCTTGATATACCTTTCTAATTTTCACTTCATAACTGGATATGAAAAAAATACTTTTTACAAAATGAGCGAAGAAGCGGACAGTCGTGGAATTCATGCTGTTTTTTTTGATATTTTTAAAAAATATAAAAAATATATTAAGAAAGAACATTTTAATATTCTTGAAAAAATAATTTTCAATCTCGATTCAGAAGTTTATAAAGCCGAAAAAGAACTGTATTTGGATATATTTTCTTTGGTCAAAAATGCTGAATAACATTCTTAAAATATCAATTATCTTTTCAAATTTATATTTTACTCATGAGCCCAGTTCTCTATTTCTAAGTTTTGATGCCACTAATCAATTTAAGTACACTCTTAATGAGGTGAATCCTTACGTTCAAACAGATTTTAAAATTGGAGTCTTTGAAATTAATGGTTTAGCAAATTTACCATATAGTAAAATGAATATTGATGCAGAAAGTATTAAAGATCGAGATTCATTTGAGACATTGACACTATTTAATTTTATAAGAGGAGATTACTCATTTAGGCAAACTAGTATATTACTAAAAAAGTATTTTGATGCCAAAAAGTCAATTACCTTGAAAGGAATTGGTAAAAAGTTTCCTGGTAGAAATAATAATTTTGGTTCCGATTATGTACTAGATAATTATTTATTAGATTATGTTAATGAAAATGATTTTATTTGCATTAAGTTGTCAAATTATTATCATAAAGAAGATATTCGATTACCTATCATTAATGATGATAAAACACGCTTTTCTGAAATATTTGGTTTTGCTGTAAACATTGAATCTTTAGAGAGGACGAATCGTTTTGGAAATAATTATAAGATTTTTGCCAATTATCAAAATTCATTTTTTAACGGTAATGGATATGATTATACACTTGATGAATTTCAGAATGAAAACCCAGTCTTTGTTAGCTCATTTCTAAACAAAAACTCACTTAATTTTGGATATACTTCACACCCAAATGCAAAATTATCAATTTATACTGATTTTTTAATCAATAGAACTAGTTCAAAGTATTACGAGAATATCTTCAATAATGATTTATATAGCTCAAAACTTAAAATGAGATACTTTATTAATCAATTTTTTAATTTTGACGTAGGATTATACAAACACAATTCAGACTTTGGTGACTTTTTAGAAGTATTTTATAAACTTAAAGTTAAATTAGCGAAATCAAGCTTTTTAAAAGAAATTAATTTCCTCAGAAATTATGATTACGATGATATTAATATTACTAGAAATTTGAATTACAACGTTCATTATGATATGCTGAATTTATTATTTTCAAAGAACAGAATAAATCTAAATCTCTCATTATATAAAATAGCATTACGATCAAAGTTTGACGGCGCTTTAGATGAGGATGGGGAATTGATAAATATTTCTATTGGATACGAAAATAAATCAAGCTCAATAGAATTTATTATTCATGAATACCTTAACTATGGCCCTATCGACTTTAATTATTCAGTTGTTAGTTCTTACATTTATGGCTTTCCCAACAAGAAGTACAATTTTTTTAGTAAATTAAGCTATAGTTTTGTTATGCTCAACCCAGAGTATACCTTAATTCAAGAAAACTCAGGTATATGGGGTAAAAATAGCTCAAATAAAGTATTATCATATCCATTAAGTAAACTTGAATTTGGTATAGAATTTGAAGATTTTGTTGTTTCCTATAATTTTTTAAATAGATTCGATGAAGTAAGTTTTACTGAATATGGTTCAAATTTAGATAATCCTATTTACAGCCTTAATTATTTAAATGTGAAATGGCAATTTTATGATTAGATAATTTTTAAATTTTTTAAGAACATTATTGTAAATAAATTATGTAGAAATATTAATCTAATTAAAGGAGTTTTAAAATAATGTCAGAAAATGTTCAAATATTAAACGATGAAAATTTTGATGTAGCAGTTGAAGGAGATTTGCCTGTTTTAGTTGATTTTTGGGCAGAGTGGTGTGGTCCTTGCAAAATGCTTACACCTGTAATAAATGAGCTTTCAAATGATTTTGCTAAAAAAGCAATTATTGCAAAAGTTAATGTCGATGAGTCCCCTAATGTTGCACAGAAATTTTCTATTAGGAGTATTCCAAGTTTATTATTTTTTAAAAATGGAGAAGTCAAAGATCAGTTAGTTGGAGTTGCTTCTAAACAAGATATTTCTGATATTATGGAAAAATTAATTAATGATTGAAATAAGTAAAGTAATTATTATAGGTTCTGGTCCTGCAGGACTGACAGCTGCAATCTATGCTGGAAGAGCAAATTTAAAACCTCTCGTTTTTGAGGGTGTTCAACCAGGAGGACAGCTAACTATTACAACTGATGTTGAGAATTATCCAGGGTTTCCTGATGGTGTTATGGGGCCTGATTTGATGGATTCGTTCAGAAAACAAGCTCAAAGATTTGGTGCTGATACAAGATTCGAAAATGTTGACAAAGTTGATTTTTCAAGATCACCTTTTAAAGTATTTGTAGGAGATAAAGAATATAAAGCTTTGAGTATAATAATTTCAACAGGTGCTTCAGCTAAATTGCTTGGTCTGGATTCTGAGACAAGGCTTATGGGTCACGGTGTTTCTGCTTGCGCTACATGTGATGCTTTTTTCTACAAAGGCAAAAAGGTACTCGTTGTTGGAGGTGGAGACTCTGCGATGGAGGAAGCAAGCTATTTAACTAAATTTGCTGAAAAAGTCACTATTGTTCATCGAAGAGATACTTTTAGAGCATCAAAAATAATGCAAGATAGGGCTCTATCAAATGAAAAAATAGATGTGATGTGGAATTCTTCAATAATTGAAATGAATGGGGATCCTTCAAAAAATGGATTAGAATCAGTTACTATCAAAGACACTATTACTGGTGATATTAGAGAACATAAATGCGATGGAGTTTTTTTAGGAATTGGACATGAACCTAACTCACAATTGTTTTCTGGAATATTAAAGCTCGATTCTTCGGGTTATGTTGTTACTAAATCTGATTCAACGCAAACAACAATTGAAGGTGTCTTTGCTGCTGGAGATATTCAAGATCATGTATTTCGACAGGCTGTAACTGCTGCGGGATCTGGATGTATGGCTGCGATTGAAGTTGAGCGATACTTGGAATCCAAATAATCTTTACTTAGCCAATAATAAATCGAAGGAGATTTTTTGAGTACTAAAGAGCGCATAGAAATTATTTCTTGTGGCCCTGGTCTGAGTGAGGTAAATAGCCAATGTGGTCGTTCGTCTGATTGGTTAAGTAATCTTATAAATAACGACTCATTCCCTATAGATAAAATCAATGCCTATAAATCAGAGATGCCCACTTTATCAGAACAAGTAGTATGGATAATTCTTGGTAGTAAACATTCAGTTTATGATTCGTATAAATGGATTAGTAACTTAAAATCTAAAATTTTAGATGCTATACAAATCAATATACCAATGTTGGGTATTTGCTTTGGACACCAAATTATTTTGAGTGCTTTAGGAGCAAAAGTTGTAAAAAATAAGAAAGGTTGGGAAATTGGAAGTTCAAAAATTTCTCTCACAGACAAAGGTGTCGAATCCAAGCTATTCAAGGGAATTGAAAAAAAAATGATTGTTTACGAATCTCACCAAGATACTGTAACAGAATTACCAAAAAATATTTCAGTTCTAGCAAAGAATAGCTATGGTTTACAATCCTTTTCTTATGGTAAAAATACATTTGGCGTCCAATTTCACCCTGAGTTTAATAGCCAAATTATGAATTCGTATATGTCCGCTCGATCAAAAACTATTAAAAATATTAATAATTTTACTGTCACTGAAGTTAATAGTGGTAGAAAAGTAGTCAGTAATTTCATAGAATTAAATTTTAGGAGATAGAAGATGAGAAATTCTTTATACAGCATGAAAAAGGTAATATTTAAAAATAAAAGTTTTAAACTTAATATTAATAAATTTGATATTCATAGAGGTGCAATATATTTAGTCGGAGGTAAAATATCTTCGGGTAAATCAATTTTTTTAAAGCTTTTAAATAATTCAATTAGTTACAAAGGGTTAATAAAATATGAAAATGAAGACTTATCTCAATTGAGCAAAAATATTATTAATAAAGATATTTTACATCTTAATTCAGACCTGCCCTTTTCTTTCAAAACAGTAAAAAATTATATTAATCATTTCGCGGATAAATACGATACAATTCAAAAAAATAAAAAAGATATTAAGAGTTTAGTAAGAAGACTTGGAGCCTCTAAAATCATGAATAAAAGAGTTTTTACGCTCTCTAAAAGCCAAAGAAGAATTGTAAGCTTAATTTCTGTAATATCTGCTGATTCAAAAGTTTTAATCATCGATGATTTGGATTTGTACTTAACTACTGATGAACTAAAAATTTTAAAAACTGTATTAATAAAGAAAGCAAATTATGATGGAGTGACTATTGTAGCTGGTTGCAGATACTATTATAATTTCCCTAAATTTGCTTCTGTAAATATAACTCTCGATTCTGGAAGGATAGTAAAAGTAAGATCTTAATTAAATATATATATTTTATTTCAATTTCTAATTTGTTATATTAAACCGACCGGTCGGTTTATTATATGAGTGTAAACAAACAAGAAAATACAAAAAAAAAGATTTTAGATTCTGCTTTTGATGTCTTTGTGAAAAATGGTTACAAAGACACTACTATGTCTCATATAGTTAGAGAGTCAGGACTTAGTAAAGGTGCAATTTATCATTATTACAAAAGTAAGAAAGATTTATTCATTAGTTTAATTGATCATTGGGAGATATTTAGTTTTCCTGACTTTTACTCAAAATCGAACAAAGATGAAAGTGCTCAAGAAACTTTAATGAGATTTGCTGATACAGTTTATGAAGTTTTTTGTAAAAGACCTCATGTTTTTCTGGCAGAGATTGAATTCTGGGCATTAGCTAATAAGGATAAGGAAATTAATGATAGATCAAAAGTTTTATACGATAAAATCCTAAAGCTTTTTGAGCTTGTATTAAATAAAGGAATTAGAAACAAGGAGTTTAAAAAAATTGATACAAAAACAATTTCTGTAGAATTGTTATCAGTTTTTCAGGGAATAAATTGGTTTTGTTTATTTGGAGGCAACAAAAGAGAGGTGGAAAAATATCTCCATCAATCTGTTCACACAATATTAGAAGGAATAAGGAGTAAATCATGACAGAAGATATGTTAGTTGAGAATGAGATAAATACAAGTTTTGAGATAGATTTTTCAAAGTTGCAAGGTAGGGGCGGAAAGTTTATTATTTCCCCAATTGGCTCTGATAAGGTTTTTTGTAGAGAAAGTTTTAGTGAAGATCACAGAATGTTCGAGAGTGCTGCGTTAGAATTTGCTCAAAAAACAATCTTTCCAATGAGAGAGAAACTTGAGTCACATAACAAAGAGGCTTCGCTTGAAGTTTTTAAGCAAATGGGAGAACTTGGCTTTCTGGGCGTTGATACACCTGAAGAATTTGGGGGGCTAGGATTAGACAAAACAACTGCTTGTATAGTATGTGATATTTTATCATATGGAGGAAGCGTATCGATAATGGTAACACAGGCTGCACACACCGGAATTGCTTCTCTTCCAATAATATGGTATGGAACAAAAACACAAAAAGAAAAATATTTACCCAAGCTTGCCTCAGGTGAATGGATGGGTTGCTATGCATTAACTGAACCCGCGGCAGGTTCTGATGCCTTGTCAGGACAAATGAAAGCTAAATTAAGTGAAGATGGAAAACACTATCTCTTGTCTGGTCAAAAAATATATATTACAAATGGTGGTTGGTCAGATGTATGCGTAACATTTGCAAATGTTGATGGAAAGTACACTGGATTTATTGTTGATAAGGACTGTCCAGGTTGGGTTGCAGGTGAAGAAGAAAAAAAGATGGGTATTAAAGGTTCCTCAACTGTAACTCTCTTCTTTGAAGATTGTAAGGTACCTTTAGAAAATATGATTGGTAATGTTGGGCAAGGTTCTGCAATAGCTTTTAATGTTCTTTATGCTGGTAGATATAAACTAGGAGTCAGCGCTGCAGCGGGAGCAAAAATTTGTACAAACTTATCTTATGATTTTGCTAACGAAAGAGAGCAGTTTTCAAGGAAAATAGCTAACTTTTCAATGATGAAGAGAAAAATGTCTGATATGGTCGTCAAGTGTTGGGAAGCAGATTCTTTAAATTATATGACTTCAGGTTCTATTGATGAATCAATTAAAGATTTTGATAAAACTAGCCCAGACTATTTTGAGAAAGTACAAAAAGTAATCGAAGATCACGCTATTGAGGCATCATTGTGTAAAGTTGTTGGTTCAGAGGCACTGGCATTTTCAGTTGATGAGGGCGTTCAAATTCACGGTGGCGCAGGATATATTGAAGACTATCCTATTTGCGCTATGTACAGAGATGAGCGCATAAATAGAATTTTCGAAGGCACAAACGAAATTAATAGGCTTTTGATTGCTGGTACAGCTCTTAAAAAAGCTTTGTTAGAAGATATTCCAATTAGAGATTCAATTCTTAGCAGAGCAACCGAGTGGGTTCCGAGCGATTTGTTTGTTGATGAAGATATTTTGACTGAAGCCAAAGTTGTTGAATTTTGCAGATCATTAAATCTATATGTTTTTAATTTGTTAATTACTAAATACGGACAAGATTTAAAAAACGAACAATGGGTCCTTGAGCCTTATGCAGATGTTCTTATCTCATTGTCAATACTTGATACAACTATTAAAAGATATATTCAAGCTAATGACTTAAAGAAAACTGATATGTTGCCTGTTTTAAAACTATCAGTTGCTAATCAATATCAAAGTATGATGCTTAATGCTTTTGATATTTTGGCATGTATCGATGAAAACAGTGATTTTCTGAAAGAGCAAGTGACCAGTCTTAAATATAGCCCTAATAAAATTGGCTTAAAGAAAAATGTTTACAGAGATTTAGATAAATATGGTAAGTATTATTTAGACTAATAAGGAGTTTAGCATATGAGAAATACAGTTATTTTAGATGCAGTTAGAAGTCCCATAGGACTTAAGAGTGGTAAGCTTGTAGGTATCAGGCCAGATGATTTAACGTCTGAAGTAGTTAAAGCATTACTTGAAAGAAATCCAGATTTCTCAAAGGAAAATATAGAGGATGTAGTCATTGGCTGTGCTTTTCCCGAAGGTTCTCAAGGTATGCTCATTTCTAGAGGTGTATCAATATTATCTGGGATTCCAAAAGAATCAGCCGCAAAAGTTGTAAACAGATTTTGTGGTTCAGCCATGGATGCTGTACATCAAGTTAGTCAGGCAATCGATGCAGGAGATATAAGCTGTGGTTTAGCTGGTGGGGTTGAAGACATGTTTGGAGTACCTATGGGAGGTTTTAATCCAGATTTCAACCCTGAGTTGTACGAAAATGAATATTACATTGGTATGGGTGAGACAGCTGAAAATCTAGCTAATGAGCTTCAAATTGCAAGAGAGGAGCAAGAAGAATTTTCAATAAACTCACATAAAAAAGCTCTCAGAGCTATTAAAAATGGTAATTTTGAAAATGAAATCGTTCCCATTACATTTAACGGAGAAACAATCTCTATTGACGAAGGGCCAAGAGAACCTGATCTTGAAAAGATTAAGTCGTTAAGTCCTGCTTTTGACGTTAATGGGTCTATCACTCCAGCTACCTCTAGTCCAATATCAATTGGTGCTTCTGCTTTGCTTATGATGGATGAAAAGATGGCGCAAAAGTATGGCTTAAGTTATGAATTTAAAATCATTGGCAGGTCTATAGCGGGTGTCGATTGGAGGACTATGGGTGCAGGTCCTTTACCAGCTACTGAAAAAGTATTAAAAAAGACAGGGCTTAATATTAATGATATTGATGCTATCGAACTAAATGAAGCATTTGCAGCTCAATCTTTATATGTTATTAAAAAAGGAGGATGGGATATTGATAAAATAAATATTAATGGCGGAGCAATTGCCCTAGGTCATCCTTTGGGTTGTTCAGGAAGTCGCATCATAGGAACCTTAATGAATGTTATGAAGCAAAATGATTTGAAGTATGGCTTGGCTACGATGTGTATTGGCACAGGGCAAGGTATAGCAACAATAATTGAGAGGATTAAATAATGAATATCAAAAAAGTAGGAGTTCTTGGTTGTGGTGTAATGGGCGGGCAAATTGCAGCACATTTAAATAATGTTGGTTTAGATGTTATTGCTTTTGATCTTGATACTAAAATTGCTCAGAATGGTATTGATGCGACCAAAAAAATGAAGCCAAGTCCTTTTTATAACATAAAAACTGCAGAAAGAATTAAAGTTGCATCTTTTGATGATTTGGAATTGGTGAAAGATTGTGATTGGGTCATTGAAGCTATTGCTGAAAAAATTGAATGGAAAACAGGTTTGTATTCAAAACTTGCTCCCTTCTTATCCAAAGACGCAATATTGACGTCTAACACATCGGGATTATTACTATCCGATTTAACTGAAGCAATGAATGATAGCTTAAAAAAGAAATTTTTTATTACTCATTTCTTCAACCCACCTAGATACATGAAGCTTGTTGAGTTTGTAACTTCTAGTGATAACGAAACCTCAACAATAGAATATATGAAAAATTTTATGACCAATGTTTTAGGAAAAGGTGTTGTTTTTGCCAAAGATACGCCAAATTTCATAGCAAATAGAATTGGAACTTATGGAATGATGGTTTGTTTGCAGCAGGCGCATAAAAATAATTTATCAGTTGAGGATGTTGACTCATGGACTGGAACCCTCGTTGGAAGACCAAAAAGTGGTACATTCCGTACCGCTGATATAGTTGGCTTAGATACTTTATCTTTTGTTGCTAAAACAGCTTTTGACAAGTGTACTGATGATCCCGAACGTCAGATTTTTGAAATTCCTGACTATTTAGAAAGTATGATTAAGCAAGGACGTTTAGGTCAAAAAAGTGGTCAAGGTTTTTACAAAAAAATTGATAAAGGTGTTATTCATTCCTTGTCTCTCAAAACGCTAGAATATTCACCCATGGAAAAAAAACGTTATGGCTCAATAAGGATAGCAAAAGAAAGTACTGACTTAAAAGAAAGATTAAAGTCGCTCGTTAAGGTTGATGATCCTTGTGGAAACTTCATATGGGAATCTCTATCGCAAACTTTAACATATGCTGCTTCATTGAATGTAAAAATTTCTGAGGATATTGTAAGTATTGATAATGCGATGAAATGGGGGTTTGGCTGGGATCTTGGGCCATTTGAAGTTTGGGATGCGTTAGGTTTTGATTATACAATAAATAGAATGAAAGAGGAAGGAAAGGATGTACCACAATGGGTGCGTTACATGTATAAAAAGAATGACAATTGTTTTTATAGATATACTTCTGGAGTCAAAGAATACTATGACTTCAAAACATCAACCTACAAGCCAATTGAAATGCCTTCAGATACATTGTCATTTGAAATAGCAAATGAAAACAACAATTTAATTCGTAGAAATTGGTCAGCATCAGTTTTTGACTTAGGTGATGAAGTTGCTGGTGTTGAGTTTCATTCAGCTCTAAAAAAGGAATTAAATCCAATTGATGGCTCTATTCTTCAGACCCTTGATTATGCTCTGGATTGGGTTTCTCAACATGATTTTAAAGGTCTTGTTATATCTGGAGATGGTCCAAATTTTTGTGCCGGAGCTAATTTAAATATGATTTTAGCCATGGCAGAACGAAAAGATTGGGATTCAATCAATCAAGTTACTGAGCTTATGCAAAACATCATGCAGAAGATAAGATTTTCAGATTTCCCAGTTATTGCTGCTCCGTACGGATTAGTTCTTGGTGGTGGATTTGAGACTATTGGAGCATGTGATAGAATTGTTGCTGCTGCAGAGTCTTATGTGGGTTTAGTTGAAGTTGGTGTTGGTTTAATTCCTGGTGCAGGAGGAAATCTACGAATGATTAGTAATTTAAGCAGTAAAATGAATTCCGCGATGCCTGGAGCTTTTCCTGTAGTCCAAAGAGCATTTGAGACTGTTGGTTTTGCAAAAGTAGGAACATCTGCTCATCACGCTAAATCATATGGTTATCTTACTGAAGAAGATATAATAGTACCTAATAGAGATCAAATTTTGAGTAAAAGTAAAAAAGAAATCTTGAAGATGTCACCTGGATACAAATCGCCTGTAGTTCAAAGTTTTAAATTACCTGGTGCAAGTGGAAGACTTGTAATTAAGAGTTCTATAAAAAGTTTTGTAAAAGCAGGTAAAATTTCAGAGCATGATGCCTTGATTGCTGAAAAATTAGGTTATGTTCTTACTGGTGGTAGCAAAGGTGGTCCTTTGAGCCCAGTTGATGAGCAATACCTTTTAGATATAGAAAGAGAAGTTTTTGTCAGTTTGTGTGGTGAGCAAAAAACACTTGATAGGATAGGTTTTATGCTTAAAAAGGGTAAGCCATTAAGAAATTAATTAATATCTATCTCTTAAATATATTTAATAATACGTACTTTGCAATACTTGGATTTTCTTTAATCCTTCTCATAGAATAGTCGTACCAGTCTTCGCCAAATGGAAGATAAAGTCTTGTTTTGAAACTATTTTCTTGATTTCTTGCAAACCATTTTTGTAGTGGGACTCCGTAAAGAGCTTGGAATTCAAATTCATTACTTTTCATTTTATATTTTTTTATGAGCTCATAACTTTTTTCTAAAAGGTGTTCATCATGGGTTGCTATGCCAATGTATATTTTTCTTGAAAATGCATATTCTAAAATATCAAGAAAGTTTTTATTTATGTCTGATTTTTTTTCAAAAGCAATTTCGTTTGATTCAGAATAAATACCCTTACAAAGCCTAATGTTTAAATTCTTATTTTTTAGTTTTTTTAAATCGTGTAAGGATTTTTTTAAATACGATTGTATTACAATTCCAACATTGTTTTGATTCTTGGATAAATTTTTATATGCTTCTATTGATAAATTAGTATATCTGGAATCCTCCATGTCAATTCTAATGAAATTTGATAGTTTCAAAGCTTGATTGGCAAGTAATGCAAGATTTTTTTTGAATAATGAATCATTGACATCTTGACCAATGTGTGAGGGCTTAACGGAAATGTTTGCATCAATATTATTATCGTAAATTTTGATGAGTAATTTTTTATACAAATCAGTTATTTTTGACGATTCTTCTTTTGTTGTTGTATGCTCGCCTAGGATATCTAGTGTCAACACGAAACCTTTCGCATTAAGTTCTCTGCAAATTGACAAAGTCTCTTCAATTGTGAAACCAGCAATATATCTACTTGAAAAAAATTTGATAAAATTTTCAGGAAAAAATTTCAAAATCTTAAAGAAAAAAGCATTTATTAATTTCATTTTTAGCGTCTTTTAGGTTTTTTTGTAAAAATTATCTAATTAAATATATAAATGTACAATAAAAGTTTGGCTACAAAACTTAAGTAAGGGTAAATTATATATATTTGTTTAATCAAATTACGACACTTTTCATATTACATTTAGGAGATATTTATGTCATATTCGCCAAAAACTTGGATTAAGGGCAATTTTAAGAGCATAGAAAAAATTACAAAGTTGACATGGAAGTTTGTTATTGAGTTAGAAAATACTTTTAATTATAAAGCAGGTCAGTTTGTTAATATCAAAGTAAATGGGGTAACCAGAAGCTATTCTATTGCTTCTTACGATTCTGGTAAGAATACTTTTGAATTATTGATTGTTAAACTCGAAGGAGGAGCTTTGACCACAATGCTTTTTGGCTCAATCAAAGAGGGTGATGAACTTGAGGCGAAGGGTCCATATGGTCATTTCTTGTTACCTGAAAAGATTGAAAACGACTTATTTTTCATATGTACAGGTACGGGCTTAGCGCCATTTAGAAGCATGCTCGATTTAATTATTCAGCAAAATCTATCTCACCAAAAAATATATTTAATTTTTGGTACAAGAACTAAAGACGATCTCTTGTGCTATGATGAGATAAACAAAATGAAAAAAAGTGTTGATGGTCTTAATTACGTTCCTGTTCTTTCGAGAGAAGAATGGGATGGTGCCACTGGCTATGTCCATAAGCATTACAAGCAAATTATCGAAAGCAATAAGTTAAAAGATCCGATATTTTATTTATGCGGATGGCGAGATATGATTATTGAATCTAGGAACAACTTAAAAGATATGGGTTATGATACAAAAAAAATCATTTGTGAGATATATGATTAACACCATTAATTTTATATAATATGAAAAAAGTTTCAGATTCTTCTGTGATTATGCACGAGCTTGTATTGCCCAATGACACAAATATTTTAGGTAATGTTTTGGGCGGAAGAGTAATGCATTTGATTGATATATGTGCTGCAATGTCTGCATACAAGCACGCAAGATCTCCTGTAGTAACTGCAAGTATTGACCATCTTAATTTTCTATCTCCTGCAAACAAAGGTGACATTCTTATTTTAAAATCATCTGTTAATTATGTATCTAGTACATCAATGGAAATAGGCGTCAAAGTTGAATCTGAAAATACTTTGACAGGCAATATCAAGCATACTGCTTCAGCTCATCTAACTTTTGTTGCATTAGACGATGAAGGAAAGCCTAAAAAAATTAGTAAAATAGAACCTCTTTCAGATATTGAGCATGCTCGGTATAAGTCAGCTATGAAAAGAGTGGAAACTAGAAAAAAGGAGCTTTCTAAATGACGACTTTTAACCTACTCAAAGGACATAATTTAAATTTAAAAGGCAAACCTTCGAAAAAAGTTATCAATATAAATAATCCTAAACAATTTGCTGTACATCCCAATCAGTATAAGGGTATGAAGCCTAAAATGTTGGTTAAAAAAGGAGATACAGTGAAGATAGGAACTCCTCTCTTCTACGATAAATCTAAAGATAATGTAAAAATCATATCACCCGCAAATGCCGTTGTAGAGGATATTGTTTTAGGAAAAAGAAGAGTTGTTGAAAAAATTTGTTTGAGAAAAATAGGACACGAATCAAAGCAGATCAAAATAGAAAATTCAAAGATAGAAAATAATTTTAAAAAATTTTTACTAAATTCGGGAATGTGGTCTCTCATAAGGCAAAGACCTTTTTCTAAAGTTCCTGATCCTGATATTAGTCCAAGAGCTATTTTTCTTTCTCTTCATCAAACAAGCCCTTTTTCAGTTGATTTAGAATTGATTTTGGAAGACTGTAAGCATGAAATTGAGCAGGGTTTAAAACTTTTGACTAGTCTTACAAGTGGTAATGTTTACCTATCACTAAAAAAGGGTTCAAATTTCATTGAAAACATGGATACATCAAATGTGAAAATAAATTATTTTTCAGGTCCACATCCATCTGGAAATATAGGTGTGCAAATTCATCATATAGAGCCTATATTATCTGCAGATGATGTGGTTTACTACCTTTCAATCCAAGACTTATTATCTATTGTAAGGACTTATGAATCAGGTGAGTATGATTTGAAAAAGATAATATCATGTGCTGGAGATGGTGTATCCAATCCTTCTTACTACAAAATTGACCGAGGAATATCTATGCAAGAAATTTTAGGCGATATAGATACTGAAAAGTTTCGCATTATATCTGGCGATGTTTTATCTGGCTCTTTGTCTAAAAACGATGATGCTATGAACTCATTTGATGAAATCATTTCAGTAATACCTGAAATACTTGAAAGAGAATTTGTTGGTTGGGCATTGCCAGGGGCTTCAAAATACTCTTTATCTAATACTTTTTTATCTTCAGCCTTCGGTTTGGGCGAATCAAATCTTAAAACAGGCCTTAATGGAAGTATTAGAGCTATAATTCCATTTGGAAGGTGGGAAAAAGTCTTACCAATGGATATCTACCCAGATTTTCTTGTAAAGAGTATTTTAGCAAACGATATAGATATGATGGAAAAATTAGGCATCTACGAATGCGACCCTGAAGATTTTGCACTTTGCGCCTTTTCGTGTCAATCTAAGATTGAAGTTTCAAAAATAATATCAAACGGATTAGAACTAATAGAGAAAGAAGGATGAAAAATATACTAAATAGATTACAAGTTTTAGCAAAAACTGGACCAACAATGCCAAAAATGACTTTTCTAAGAAATCAATTAGATAAAGTTGAAAAACATTTTTTAGATGGAGGAAAACTTGAAAAACTTCATCCATTGTATGATGCAATTGATACTTTTTTGTTTGTACCTGGCTACAAAACAGAAAATGGACCTCATGTTAGAGACTCTATAGACTTAAAAAGATCAATGATTTTTGTAGTCATTGCTTTATTACCATGTTTATTGTTTGGAATATATAATACAGGCTATCAGTCAAATTTACTTTATGATTCATCTTATAATTCTAATAGCCTTATGTCAAATATTATTAACAACATATGGGTTGGTGCAATTACTGTACTTCCAATATATATAGTGACATATACAGTTGGGGGAATTTGCGAGGCAATATTCTCCGTCGTTAGAAAACACGAAATCAATGAGGGATTCTTAGTAACCGGAATGCTTATACCCTTGACTTTACCGCCCGATATTCCTCTTTGGATGGTTGCAGTAGCTACTGCGTTTGGTATAGTCATTGGAAAGGAAATATTTGGTGGAACAGGTTTTAATATTTTTAATCCTGCTTTAGTGGCCAGAGCTTTTCTATTCTTTGCTTATCCAGCATACATGTCTGGTGACAAGGTGTGGGTTGTTAAACCTTCTTGGTATTATCCTTCTGGAGAAAGTGTAGAGTATATGACAAAAGCAACACCACTGGGAGATTTAGCAAACGCATCGTATGGTGGAAAAATACCTTATGTTTCTGATGTAGTTGAGTATTCATGGTTTGATATGTTTATAGGATTCGTGCCTGGTTCAATTGGAGAAACATCTACTCTTTGTGTATTAATTGGGGCTTTATTTTTAATCATTACAGGCATTGGAAGTTGGAGAACTATGATTGGTTGTGTTTTTGGTATGTTATTTATGACAATAATTCTCAATTACATAGTTGGTCCACTTTTTGCAAAAGAAAATGTATTCTTATTTGTTGGACCACAATGGCATCTTGTGATTGGATCTTATGCTTTTGCAACAGTTTTCATGGCTACTGACCCTGTTTCTAGTGCTCACACTGAGCAAGGAAGATATTATTACGGTTTTCTTATAGGTTTGATGGGTGTATTAATTAGAGTGCTGAATCCGGCCTACCCAGAAGGTATGATGCTAGCTGTTTTATTTGCTAATGGCTTTGCTCCTTTAATAGATTATTATGTGGTAAAAGCTAATATCGTGAGAAGAGAGAAAAAAAATAAATTTGCCCTAGCTCATCCAAGTAGCTCTAAATTTAAAAAACCTGCGGTAGACACCGCTGCTCCTGAAGTGGGTATTTCTTCTGCAAGAATTCAAGGAAAATCTCCAAAATGATCAAATATTTAAAGAACCCATTTATTTTTATTGGTATAGTAGCTTTAACAGCTGCTATGATACTCTCTACGTTTAGTGAGTCAACAAAAAAAATGGTTAAAAACAATAAAGATCTTGATAGAAAAAAAAATGTTCTCCTCGCTAGATATTTAGAGGATTTTAAAGATTCCAGCCATCCATACATATCTATGCTATCATCGGAAAAAGAATTAAATAAGCTGTATAATAGCGAAATAGAAGAATTGATTTTCAAAACAGATGGCAGTCAATTTAGTCCTCAAAATAAAAGTCAGTTCAGTGACCTTGTTTGGAAAGAAGATTCTAGTCCTAAGCTTGGGCAAGAAGGACAAATGCTTTATTCATTTAAAAATAGTAATGAAAATTTTTTACCACTGTTCATATCTAAGACAACAGGAGGATTTATAATTCCAATTTCAGGCAAAGGTTTGTGGTCGACAATTAAGGGGTTTATCTATATTATACCCAACAATGAAATGAACGGAGAATTTATTGTCAAAGGTATCTCTTTTTATGAGCATGCAGAAACACCAGGCTTAGGTGGAGAAATTGATAAGTATGAGGTCAAATCTAGATATTTAAACAAATATATAAGCTTAAATGATAATAAATCACCGGAAATGACCAAATCTATATTAGATTCGAAATATGAGTTAGAATATATTTCTGGAGCTACAATAACTAGTGATGGACTCGATACCTTTATTGGTTACCATATTCTAGATAGATATAGAAAAATACTAATTAATAATAAGACTTTAACTTCTGAGGTATTTTATGAATAAAATTTTTTCAGACCCGATAAGTAATGAAAATCCAATCACTAAACAAGTTTTGGGTGTTTGTTCGGCTTTAGCTGTTACAGTATTGGTTGATAAGGCAATAATCATGACTTTTGCTATGACATTTGTTCTTACATTTTCTAATGTTACAATTTCACTTCTAAGGTCTGTAATTCCGCATAGTATTCGAATCATTGTTCAGTTAACAGTCATTGCCACATTAGTAATCCTTGTAGACTTATTTTTAAAAGCATATGCTTTTGAAATGAGTAAGCAGTTATCCGTATTTGTTGCTTTAATTATTACTAATTGTATTGTCATGGGAAGAGCGGATGCGTTTGCTATGCAAAATAATGTTAAGGATTCATTTATTGATGGTTTAGCAAATGGTATTGGATATGGCATCATTCTAATACTTGTTGCCTTTTTTCGTGAGCTTCTTGGTAGCGGTACTTTACTTGGTTATGGCATAATGCCGGAGTCTTATATTGGAAACGGACTGATGCTATTAGCTCCAGGTGCATTTATTATTTTAGGGTTAATAATTTGGGCTCAAAGAACAATTACAGGTTACGTAGAGGAATAAATATTAATGGAATATATAAATTTAGCTATTAAATCAATTTTTGTAGAGAATATGATTTTATCTTTTTTCCTGGGTATGTGTTCATATCTTGCTATTTCCAAGAAAATTGAACCATCTATCGGACTTGGGGCAGCGGTAATTTTTGTGTGTGGAATTTGTACTCCAGTAAACTGGTTTATAAAAAATTATTTGTTGGATGAAGGTGCCTTATATTGGATTTTAGGCGAGAATGCGTTAGACATTGATTTGACTTTTTTGGCCTACATAGCTTACATTGCGACAATAGCTGCTATGGTTCAGCTAGTTGAAATGATTATTGAAAGATTTAGTCCCTCCTTATATGCAAGTTTAGGAGTTTTTCTGCCGCTTATAGCAGTCAACTGTTCAATATTAGGCGCATCATTATTTATGGCAGAAAGAAATTATGAGCTAGGTCAATCAGTTGTATTTGGTTTAAGTTCAGGTTTTGGTTTTGCCTTGGCTATACTTTCAATGGCTGCAATCAGATTTAAAATTCAATATGCAAATGTTCCAGATGGGCTAAAGGGTCTTGGAATTACCATGATACTTACGGGGTTAATTTCAATGGCATATTTGTCTTTCTCAGGGATAAAACTTTAATAGGAATGTTAATATGGTAATAATTTCAGGTGTAATAGTTTTCTTAATGATTTCTTACTTTCTTGTTTCGATTTTATATTTTGCAGAGCGAAAGCTTGTATCGCAAGAAGATGTTCAGATTAGCATTAATGACGACGATGGAAAAAGCTTCAAGACTAAGCCAGGCAGTACTTTATTGTCTTCCTTATCTAATCAGAATATTTTTATTCCTTCTGCCTGCGGAGGAGGAGGCACATGCGGTGTTTGCAAGTGTCAGGTAAGTGATGGAGGTGGTGACTTACTTCCAACCGAATCAGGCCATATTTCAAGATCTGAAGCAAAAGAAAATTGGAGATTATCTTGTCAGGTCAAAGTTAGACAAGACATGAAGATCGAATTACCTCCTGAAGTATTAGATGTGAAGAAATGGGAATGTACGGTTAAATCAAACAGAAGTGTAGCCACATTTATTAAAGAGTTAGTAGTTGAGCTACCGAAAGGTGAAACAATCGACTTTAAATCTGGCGGTTATATACAAATTGATATACCTAAATACGAATGTTCGTACTCAGAATTTGATGTGGAAGATCAATACAGGGGTGATTGGGATAAGTTTAAAATGTGGGATTTGGTTGCGAAAAATCAAGAAGATGGCGTCTTTAGAGCATATTCGATGGCCAATCATCCAGCAGAAGGTAATATAATCATGCTGAATGTACGAATTGCTCATCCTCCACCGCAACAATGGGATGCTCCCCCCGGAGTAGCTTCCTCTTTTATATATAATCTAAAACCAGGAGATAAGGTTAATATCTCCGGTCCATATGGTCATTTTTTTATTAAAGATACAGATCGTGAAATGGTCTATATTGGTGGAGGAGCTGGTATGGCTCCGATGAGATCTCATATTTTCCATTTGTTCAATACACTTAAAACCGGAAGAAAAGTTTCATACTGGTATGGTGCTAGATCAAAAAGAGAAATGTTTTATGATAGCCACTTTAAAAAAATTCAAGAAGAATTTCCTAATTTTAGTTACCATGTAGCTTTATCAGACCCTTTACCTGAAGATAATTGGAAAGGTTACACAGGTTTCATACATCAAGTAGTTTTAGATAATTATCTAAACGATCATGAAGATCCAACCGAAATTGAGTACTATATGTGCGGTCCGCCAATGATGAATGCTGCTGTGTTAAATATGCTCGATGACATTGGTGTCGATCCTGATATGATTGATCTTGATGATTTTGGTGGCTAGAAATAAAATTTTAATAAAGTTTTATTTTTCTCTAATTCTAATTAGTAGCTGTACTGATAATGATTATGTTACATCATATTCTTTCAATGGCTCTACTATGGGAACAACATATACTGTAGTAATTAAAAATAACGATAAAAAACCTGTATCAATAAAAAATGACATTGAAACAATTCTTGCTAAAATAAATCAAGAAATGTCTACTTACGATACTGATTCTTATATTTCAAATTTTAACAAAGATATAAGTATGAAAGAGTTTAAATTACCCAGTTACTTTTCCCAAGTAATCGAAAAAAGTTTTTATTATTATGATATATCAAAAGGATTATTTGATATAACAGTTCATCCTCTCTATGAATTATGGGGATTTCAAACTAAAACTATTAATGCTTCTGAACCTTTGCCAAGTCAAGTTTTAAGTACTTTAAAATCCGTAGGAATGGATAATCTTATATATAATAGTGCTAGGAAGTCGTTGCAAAAAACAAATTTAAAAACATCTATAGATTTAAGTGCTATTGCTAAAGGTTATGCGGTCGATGTCATATCAAATTATTTGATTAAATCTGGATATAAATCATTTTTAATAGATATTGGCGGGGAGATAAAAGTGAGTTCTTCAGATGAGTCGTTTTGGGAAATTGGTATACAAAAACCTAGTATTGCAGAAATCGGTTCAGTATCGAACGTTATTAGACTAAGAAACAACGCAATTGCAACGTCAGGCAGTTACTCAAATTTCATAGATTATATAAATACAAATTCAAGGAGATGCCACATTATAAATCCGAAAGATGGTTACCCAATTATAATCGAGGATGGTTTGATAGTTTCGGCTTCTGTAATTGCCAATTCTTGCATAGACGCTGATGCGATTGCTACTATTTTAATGCTTCAAAGCGCAAAAGACGCTTTGAATTTTGTTAATAGTTTAGAAAATGTTGAGGCGTATTTGATTTATATCGATAATGAAGAATTTAAAGCAGCTCAGAGCGTTGGTTTTGGTGAATTTATAAACTAAATAGCTTATTTATTTCTTGATTGAACAGATTTTTTTTTGCGCCACTCCACAATCACAATTTTGACCTACTCCACCACAGGAACCTTTAAGCTCTTTATTGAGAAATAAGGAACCTAAGCCCATAATAATTAATATTGAAAACAATAATAAGATTGATAATATAAATACCATAAATATGTTAATAATTTATTATAAATTTAAGGTATATGAAAAACATGTTTTTATTAATTTTGATTTTGTTATCGAATTTATCTGCAGCAGGAGGTGATTATTACTCAGCTCCAGACCTGAGTTTGGTATATATTATCCCATTTGTCGGTATTCTTCTATCAATAGCTGTTCTTCCTCTGATTGCTCACGGTTTTTGGGAAGAAAATTATGGAAAAATTTCGTTATTTTGGGCTCTTGCATTCTATGTGCCTTTTTTGTTTACTGGATTTGATTTTGCAGTTCATGAGCTAGTTAAAGTAATTGCAACAGAGTACATTCCTTTCATAATAATATTGTTTTCACTATATACAATCTCAGGTGGAATCCTTATAAAAGGTGAATTAGTCGGATCTACAAAATTAAATATCATTATATTATTAGTTGGTACTATTTTATCTTCCTGGATGGGAACAACTGGAAGTGCAATGCTCCTTATTAGACCTCTGTTAAAGGCTAATAAAGAACGTAAATACAAAGTTCATACAGTTGTTTTCTTTATTTTCCTTGTAGCCAACATAGGTGGTTCGCTGACCCCTTTGGGAGACCCTCCATTATTCATTGGCTTTTTAAAAGGAGTTGACTTTTTTTGGACAACCAAACATATGTTTTTGCCTATGGTCACTATTTCTGCTCTTCTTATTTCAGCTTACTATTTCGTTGACACATACTATTGTAAAAAAGAAAATTTTAAATCAAGCAAAAATTTTTCTTTAAGAAAAATTCAACTAGAAGGCTCTTTTAATTTCATATTAATTGTTGGTGTTGTATGTTCGGTTCTTTTAAGTGGTATGAGCAGTTTAAAATATCCAATATTTGAAATATTTCATGTTAAAATATTGGCAGGTAACGTGATCAGAGATTTTATGCTCATTTTTTTAGCTGTAATGAGTCTAGTTTTTACAAAAAACGAATTTAGAAAAATGAATCGTTTTACTTGGCATCCAATTCAGGAAGTTGCTAAGCTGTTCATAGGCATATTTATAACAATAATACCTGCTATTTTAATCCTCAACGAAGGCAAGAATGGAGCTCTTGCTCCAATAATTTCTTTAGTTCAAGATGATGGGCAGAATATTAATTCTATGTATTTTTGGCTAACTGGAATCTTATCATCATTTCTTGATAATGCACCAACTTATATGGTTTTTTTCAATTTAGCAGGAAGTTCAGTTGATACAAATGTGGCAAATTATTTGATGTACGATCAGACCGCAACTCTTTTGGCTATTTCACTCGGTGCAGTTTTTATGGGTGCTATGACTTATATAGGCAATGCACCAAACTTTATGGTTAAATCAATATCAGAAGAGAACGGTGTCAAAATGCCAAGCTTTTTTGGTTTTATAGGTTGGTCAGTCATTATTCTTGTACCTTGCTTCATTATAATTAATTTATTATTTGTTTAAGGATAACTAATGTTCAGATATATATCGCTAGCGGTTGATTCAAAAATTACTCAACATAATGCTTTTGTTCAGCTTTTAATTTTACCCATATTCAAAAATCCAAATGCATAAATTATCGACTAGTTTTGATACAGTAAAAAATATTATAGATGATTCTCATAGTATCCTCCTATCCACTCATGAAAATCCAGACTGCGATGGATTGGGTTCAGAAATAGCTATTTATTATTATTTGAAATCTATTGGAAAAGATTGTAAAGTTATAAACTGTACTGAAATGTCTTCAAAATATAAGTTTATTGACCCTGAAAATATCATTCAAGTTTATTCACCTGATCATGATGAGTGGCTAGAAAAAATTGATTTAGCAATTATTTTTGATATAGGTAATTACACCAGATTGAGACAAATTCATTCATTGATTATTAACTGTAAAAATAAAGTAAGTATTGATCATCATTTATCTTTAAAAAATTCTTTTTTTAATCATGAAATTATTGATGTCGATGCCCCGGCTACTGGTTATATAGTATGGGATTTCTTGAATGATTTAAATCCTGAATCTCTCAACAATAATTTTGTTGCGAATGCACTATATTCAGCGATAATTACTGATACAGGTTCT
>MDTD01038828.1_pt1 | contig 22123 bp, 13 predicted proteins | sample 811221 | NCBI WGS metagenome assembly MDTD01 (sample SAMN05326646, study PRJNA326480) | marine metagenome | isolation source: seawater | place: Pacific Ocean: South West | collected 2011 | reverse complement strand
CCTTTTGAGCGACATCGAAGGAAATCCTATTCATGAACAACAAACCGCCAAAACCGGCTAGCAACTTGCCATTACGTAATGTCATTTAAATCAAAAGATGCCCGAAATTTAAATCATAAAGTGCCCGATTAGGCTGTCTTGGATAAAGATTAGTCAGCTCGGGCTTGCTCTAGATAGGATTCTACCACACTTATTAGCTCCTCTTGAGCCTGCTTGGGGAGCTTCTCTATATCTTGTATGAAGCCACTAAATCTATTGCTGATGTTTGGTTCTCCACTTAATAGTTCTTCAAGTGACGTTTCTAGCGCTTTAGCTAGCTCTAGCAGCAAATTCCCCGGCAAATTCGGGCTCTCTTTCTCATAGTAAGCTATTGTTCGGCGAGTAACCCCTATTTTTACGGCCAGCTGTGTTTGCGTAAAGCCTCTTTGCTTCCGTAATAAAGCGAGCCGTTTTCCAAAACTGTTCTCTTGCTCATTTATTGTTTGGGGCATTTCTATTCTCACTATTGCTATCACTGAATTGTACCGCTAGCTGCCCCGTTCGAGAATTATCTTTATTTTTAGAATGTGTTGATCGATAATTGCGCGCCCTAAAATGAACGTATTACGTTCATTTTCGTGTTTGTTGTTATCTGGATCAGGTTTTGAAAGACTATATCGAATTGCTAAAAGGTTTAGGGTTGTCTGAAAGGGGCTTTCAGATTGCTAAAGAGGTGGTTCTTTCTGAGCCTGTTCGGAGAGTTAAGAGTAGCGGCAGGAAACAGAATAAGTCAGTTCGATTTCCAAGTAAAAAAATGGGCTTTGTTGTTCAAGCAGAAAGCTTCACGCTTGAGTTTGCAAGTGTGCTGATCAAGGAACATGATCAAAATGTTCTTGGGTTCTGGGATCAGCCACCAGGAGTGTCTATTTCCTATCGCAGTGGTAAGAGCACCGTTAAAAACATCCCTACATTAGATTACTTCGTAGTAAGTACTGATTTCATCGGCTATGAGGAATGGAAGCCTTTCTCTGAACTCGAAAAAATAGCTAGTAAGCGTCCGGAGTATGCCTATTACGATTCAAACCTTGGTTGCTTTGTATCTCCAGCATATCAAAAAGCCCTTAAGGGTACAGGTTTGTCATTCAGGTTTTGCACAGAAGCTGATCTGCCAGTTACTTATGTCGAAAACCTCGAATTCCTCAGAGGGTATTTTAGTTCTCTAGATGATGAGGTTTGTAATGATAGTGATATTGAAAAAGTCAGCGCGCTTTATACAAATGAAAGTGTGATTCGCCTGGATAACTTAGTGGCGAAATCCCCAAGCTCAGATTCTGTATATTATGCTATCGCAAGGAATGAGTTGTTCTTCCCTCTTGAAACTTTAAAACTACAAGAGCCTTCGGAAGCATGGTTATTCGACCAGGTATCGTCGTGGGAAAAGTTCAAAAAATTACATGATATACGCGATTCGCATGTTCAGGAGGATGAGCAAGATCTTTCAAATATTATTTCACGAGCGGACACTGAGACTATAAAGGATGCGGTCGCAAGACTGGAGTTGTTAGATCGGATCGATGAAGGTGATTTAAGTGTTAAGCAGGCCGCAGTAGATTTTGGTGTAAACGAGACAACCATTAGGCGGTGGCGCAAAAAGGTATCAAATAAAGATAGCCGATCTGAAAAGCTCAAAGCTTTAATTGGCAGAAATTCTGATAAAGGTAATCGGGACTCGAGGCTAGATGGCAAGGTAGTAGAAATCGTAAAGCAAGTAATAGACGAATTCTATCTAGATAAGAAGGCACTGATACCACACCAAATACATCTGAAGGTTGATCTGCGCTGTGAAGAGTTAGGTTTAGATTCGCCTTCAAAGCCCACTGTTTATAAAAGGGTTGATTCGATTTTAGAAGAGAACGCTCTTCTTCATCAAAAAGGAGCTAAAGCTGCGTACCAGAAATCTGCTAATAAGTTTCTTGGAGAAGACGACGTCGCTACTTTCACAGCGTCTAGGTATTTGCAGTATTGCCATATTGATCACACGCAACTAGATATAGAAACGATAGATAAATATGGAGTTCCGTCTGGTAGGCCTTGGCTAACGCTATGTGTCGATGAATATACGGGGAAAATATTATCCTTCTATATATCATACAAAAATCCTAGTTATATAAGCTTGATGATGGCCATTCGATGCATGGTCCAAACTCACTCGGTTTTGCCTGAATCTGTTGTCGTTGATGGGGGTAAAGAATTTCAAGGTAGAGACTTTGAAGTTTTTTGCGCCCGACATCGGGTGATGATTAAGTCGCGTGAGGGGCAACCCAGAGGCGGTGGGGTTGTTGAACGGATGTTTGGAGTAACAAATACAGCATTTATTCATAATTTAGAGGGTAATACTAAATATATGAAAAATGTCCGTGAGATTTCCAGGACGCATAATCCGAAAAATACTGCAGAGTGGCGCTTTAAAGATCTAGTTGGGGCTTTAAACGAATTCTTTGAAACTTTTAATGCCAAGTCGCCTAAAAAATCAACTCTATCACCTAACGAGCTTGCTTTATATTCCCAGCGAATGTTTGGTGAGAGAGCTTTCCTGCATACTGAATACACAAGGGATTTTATTTTTTCTAGTCTCCCCTTCATCAAACGGCGTACTTTAACTGTTGTGCGCGGGAAAAACGTGCGAGCAAACAATCATTCCTATTGGAACCATGAGTTCGCAAGAGCTGAGCGAAAAGGCACTAAGCATGAAGCTAGATGGGATCCTTTGGACATATATCATATCTATGTTTTCTATGGTGGGCGATGGCTGAAATGTAAGCTTAGTGAGCGAGATAAAAAGCCTGTTAAAAGTGATGTGGTGGCTGCATCAGAGGAGCTTCATAGGGAGTCTCAAGTTAACAGTCAGGCGAAAGAAAAGGGATACAAAGAGCTGGCTAAGATTCTCGATCAAGAAGAGAAAAAACAAGCTCAAAGAATGTCAGAAGAAAAGGAATTAGCGGTCGCTGCAGAGGTTGAAGATGAAGAGTTGGTTGCAGTCGATGATGACTTTGATGATTTTAACTTGTGGGAGGATGATGTCCCTACATCAACAGTAAAATGACGATAGATTGGCATCCAAAGGCTCAATTTCCAGAGCATTTAAAAGAGGCCGATTTGGCCGATAGGCAGTACTATTTTAGTGAAACCTTTTTTCTTGAGCATTTCATTCTAGAGCAATGCCAAAAGCAACTGCGAAAGTGCTTATTTAAGCCCTCAATGTATCCCATTGTGAATGTTATTGGTCCTACTGGTGCCGGTAAAACAGCTTTGGCAAAAGATGTCGCCAAGTACTGTTTTGAGGAGGTTGCAAAGAGTGGTGAAACTAGAGGGCTTCCTGCCGTATATGTAGAAGTCCCGATGCTGGGTGGTAATCAGTTTGATTGGAAAGGTCTTTATTTAGAAATTCTGGATGTGATGAATGCTCCTCCAAGAGAAATTCACCGTCGAGCAAATCGATCTAATCAAGCGGGTATGGGTGGCACTTACACGACTCGACATCGAACGGAATCAGAGGTTAGAAAAGACCTTGAAGAAAGAATAATGGACTCTCATTTGAAGGTGCTGATTCTCGATGAAATTCAACATCTATTTAAATACTCCGCAAAGAATGCTGAGACAAGCTTAGATGTACTGAAAAGCATAGCAAACAAGGCCAATTGTCAGATGGTATTGATTGGAACCTATGAAAATCTTTCCATGATGAACTGGAGTGCTCAGCTCAAGCGTCGAACTGTCGATGTGCACTTTCGACGTTATCTTTTTAGTGGATCTGAAAAAAAACAATTTGCGTTAGCTTATTCTGGGTTGTTAGCTCATGTTCCATATCGAATTGAGAGCCGCTTATTGGCGGCGAAGACGGTTGAAAACTTTTACATATATTGTTGCGGTTGTGTGGGAGTTTTAAAGCAGATTATCGAGAAGTCTATTGATGAACTGCCGGTTAATGAGGCTTTAACCTATGACCTTCTCATGTCCTGTGCGCCCAGTCCGATAGTGCTAAGGGAAATGGCTGAAGAAATTGAATATGGTGAAGAGTTCTTTGATGACAATTGTTTAGATGATGTAAGCCAATTATTAGGCTTGGGATCCAATAAAAACAAGAAAATAGCTACCATAAGCAAACCGAAGAAAACTAAAACGAAGCCAGGTATGAGGAAACCGGAAAGAGACGCGGTTCTGTAGTATGCATCAGGCTTTGATTGGTGAATATGGATTTACTAATCCAGTATTCTATTTAAGTGAGCGAAGAGCCAAAGGGGCAGAATCCAATGTTTCCCGAATGGCTCGAGTTTGTTGGAAATACAAAATACCCCCTTCGCTGTTCTATAACCATTACTTAAAGGATGGAGCGAAAGTTGGGCAGCGCTCATTCTTTGATTTTGAAGTTGCCTGTCATCTCAATTCCTACACACAAGAAACTGTAAAGTTAGAAAAAAGGTTGAATATGCTTCTTGGGCAAACGGATGAGAAGTATTTTTCATATCGATTTTTACATGGTTTCTTAGATCGCAATGCGCATGGGTTTATCGCAAAAAAGAAGAAATGGTGCTCTAGATGCTATAAGTACCGTCGCCACAGTGTTTATGGGGAAGAAAACGGAGTCTTTGATGATCTTTATTGGAGTGTCGATGCAATAAAGATCTGTATGCTACATGGGTGCGAATTAAGGGAAAAATGCCAGCACTGCTTTCATTATCAACCCTATCTTTCTACTACATCAGAGCCAGGGTATTGCCACCATTGTAATCGGTTCCTGGGTGGAGGCTGTGATAAGAGTAGTGAGCCCGAGGAGCTAAGTCGGCAGCAACTGCTGTTTCATCTGTTTTATATCTCAACTTATGATGAATACAGGCCAACGTTTAGTCGCTTTAGTGGGAACTTAAAGGCACTTCAGGAGGCATTTCCTGAAGCTAATAGCGAGCATTTGGGTAGCTTGATGGGCTGTGCAGATGATGTTGTCAGAAATTGGGTAAAAGGAAGAAGAAAACCGCAAATAGCATCACTTTTTCGATTACAGGAAATATTAGGCTTAGATGGGCCTCATCAGCTATTCGCTTCCGATAATCATTTCATCAACAGTGTTGTGATGGCTAAAAACCTTTCGCTTAAATTTAATGGTCGTTCTCGTTATAGGGATTTAATGAAGGAAGCTGAAATTAAACAAACGATGGAGGCGATGATAATCGGTCAAGAGCAGACAGTTAGTAGAGAGGCTCTTGCGAAGCGGTTTGGTGTTACGCCGGGGTATTTAGTGTCTCGTTTCAAGCAAGAAAGTAAAGCTCTATCAGAAGCGCACTTGCATCGAAGAGCGCTAGAAAAAGAAAAAAGAGATGCGGACCTAGCCGTTATGATGGATAGAGCTTTTTCAATGTGTAGATCTAGAAAGCGTACTTGGGATATTGAGAATATTGTTCGTGAATTGCCTGAAGGTGTTCTGGATGGGATGGGCTCAAGGGAAGTGTTTTTAGCCGTTGAGCGAGCTAAAGAGCGCTACAGGAATAGAACTTAAAATTCACGAGCTAAGACTTCAATGCGCTTAGATATCGATAAATTATTATTTATTGTCTTCCCTCATATTTCGGGAGGATGGTTGAATTTTGCACATAGATTTGAACTGAAGTTTGTCTCTAGCGCTTCCTTAGCTAAATCGGTTAGTATTTGGTCCAGGCCTTTTGCAGAGGAAGGATGGATAGGGATAAATGGAAGACGAAAGCTTACTAGTAACTTACGAAGACGTTTATAACGCTTTTTTCCCCGCTATTGAGATTAGAGACGCTGGTAATTTTGTTGGTAGGAAAAAAGAGTTAGCCGAAGGCATAAAATCTTTACAAAACAAAGGTAGTGTTCTTACGATTATCGGCCAGCGGGGAGTAGGTAAAACCTCCATCGCTTGTCAGATAGCAAACATTGCGGCAGGTGATACCAGCTTGTTAGAAAAAAGCGGATTACAGAAGTGTAAGCCGAGAAAAGGTTTTAAATATAGAGTTTTTAAGTATGAGCTGGATCGGTCTGTTACCAATATAGGTGACCTTCTATCTTTTATGTTGCAAGGAGACTGCAAGGAGAATTCGCTTAGACTAGCTGCAGGGCTCGATAAGAAGCTATCTAAATCTTCAAGTAAAGATGAAATTTCAGCTATGCTCGGCGTCCCAAAGCTCTTTCAGCTTGGGGGTAAGGGTGCTGGTACAAAGGAATATCAACACGAAAAGCTAGAAAGCTTAAGCCTTGAATTTCGATACGCGTTAAAAGAACTTACCAACTACGATGAGTCTACGGCATCTGAAGCTAGACCTATTGCAATTATTATTGATGAATTCGATCTGGTTGACGACAAGGATGGTTTTGGTTCTTTGTTGAAGGCTTGTGCGAGCGATAAAGTAAAATTCGTCCTTGTGGGGGTAGCTAGCTCGATATCTGAGCTGATGAAGGATCATGCTTCTATTGCTAGGAAGAAGGAAGTTTTACACATCGACAGAATGGTGACATCAGATTTAGATGGCATCATTTTTAATGCTGAAAGGCGGTTGAAAGATGGATTGAAATTTGACCAGGATGTTATTAATGGAATTGTTGATAATTCAGATGGTTTTCCTTATTTCGCACAATTGATGGGGCAAAATATGGCCATCAATGCGATTCAGTCTGAAAGAAATCGGGTGACCTCAGAGGATTACGACCACTTTTTTCAAACCCTAAAAAGCAATAAGTTAGATTCGCTTTATTCGGATATGTATCATGAAATAGTGGAGGCCAAAGAGAAAAGGCCTCCGGTTGTTATAGCGGCTAGCCTTTTTTTGGGTGAGACTTTTTCTACTCAAGAGATTAGGCAAACAAACCCGGATTTCAGCGAAAAAATGCTTAGATCTGTTCTCAATGAACTTACCAAACCCGTAGCTGAATACAGCCCTATAATGCACAGGGTTAGGCTAGATAATTATCGATTTATTGACCCACTTTTCAAAGCGTACTGTCGGTTATATTCAGTGAATAGGGATTCATCGATGACCTACATCGACCCACCTTAAGCGAGGCGAGTAATGCCTGCTTGTTTCTTAAGCTTGGATCTTTAAGGATCATACAAAAATAAAAGGAGTTTTCTAAATGAAAAGAATCTTTTTTGGGGTAATCGTTGCTCTCCTTTCCTGCTCTTCTATAGCGCAGCAAGAGCCGCCTCTAAGAACTGATGTAGTAACTAAATATCCTGATTTTAATGCAGATAAAGAGTTGCTTATTGATTCGCGGACTCAGATTAAACTGGGATACCCTGATTCGAATGGTGCTAGCGTATGGGCTAAGGGCTCTGGACAATTTGATAGAGTCAAGCTTTTGAATGCTAATGGGGGCGTAGTTGAAGACAGTTCCTTAATGCCTCCACATTATGTCCATTTATTTCGGGGGCTAGACGTCGATAGCCAATATCATGTTGAATTTCTTTCTGCTGACAGTTCTATTATAGAAAAAATAACAACCAATAGTCTTGATACTCTTCATAACGCAAAAGGGAATTTTTCGATTGCTTTTTATGGGTGTTTTCAACCGTATACGGTCAATGAAGCAACATACGAGTCTGCTTTGTTCAATACGGGCAATGACTTCCCGAAAAGATTCCTTAGGACTTTTTCTAACTCAATATTGGGAACTGGATCTGATGAAGTGAATGCGCTGTTACCAAATACTAAGCTACTGGTTGGTACAGGAGATCAGGTGTATATGGATGCTGGATATGAAACCGTAGATGCTGATGGCGTTATTCCTCACCCAATCTCAGCATGGACTACTACTCAATTTCAGTCTCAGTTGCTGAGAACTAATGAGGGTTTTACTGATCATGTAGAGAAAACCTATCGCGCATTTGGAGCTTTTAAAGATCTTAATGAAGTCCAGAAAAGAGTTTCGCAAGTTAATGCCTGGGACGATCATGAGATTAGAGATGGATGGGGCTCTCAAGAGGATGAATACGAATCTGATAACGTTACATTATCGGAAAAATTTAAACCTGCATTCATGGCAGCAAAAAAGGGTTTTATTGACCACCAATTCCTAATAGGGCCAAGGTCTTCAGAAGCAGGCAGCTTACAGAATAACCTTAAAACCATGGAGCAAACTTTTCAGGTGGGTAGTTACAAAGGAATTGCTCTCGATTTGAGGACGCAAAGGAACTATCTAGATAAAAGAGTGTTGGGAGATGACCAAGTAAAGTTTTTTAAAAACTGGCTTTCCAAAGAGGTGAAGACTGGTGAGGCCATTATTATCGTATCGACAATGCCTCTCTTCTTGCGGAATTATGAGTTTACTGAGCGAGCGGCTAATAAATACGAATTGGATACCAAAGATGATCTCAATGACGGGTGGGATGCGAAAGATAATCAATCAAAGCGGGATGATATTTTGTCATTGCTATTGGAAGCTCGGATAAAACGCGATATCAAGCCCATCTTCGTTAGTGGTGATTATCACAAGGGAGCTATCAGTGAAATTTGGTACAAAGATGGTGTTTGCGACAAAGAAACCGAAAAAGCCAAGAAGGTTTTTGGTTATGAGCTCATCGCTTCTGGGCTATATCATGAAGGTATAGTCGATAATTATTCGGCGTTCGCTTTTGATAAGATAGAAAGTCAGCGCTTAGGGCAGCATATGATCAAATTGAATCATGCTGATCAAGAGTACTGTATGGACCCATTTGTAAATATGTCCATCGTAAGAGAAAATTTTGGCGGATTAGAAGTAAAAGCTGGTGAGCTTGATAGCCTAAAGCTAGTTGTGGGTAATGGTAAATATAATTCAGCAGACGTATTTGAGTTGCCATTGGACTGGGATAAGCCATTCGATCCCAAAAAGGAGAAGAGCTATAACGGTGTTTTCCAAACAATGAGTCGGCTATTCGGATGGTTGACTGGTGGAGATACTTTCACTCCGCGCCTACCTGAGCATCATAGCTTGGCTCTCGACGAGCTTTAAGAGTGCAAATAGGCATACAGCTTGTTAGCTCGACAGTTGTATGCCTATGCTTAAGTTGCTTAACACCATGTCGAGAGTGTCAGCTTCCCTGAAAAAGACATATCACCACTTGTGACACAATAACTCCCCTGCTTTGTATCTATCAAGGCAAACTATAGATCCACGCAAAACCGCCCGAAATCATCTGTTTTCTTGCTGCCAATAACTAACTAGAATAGTCATTTAGCACTCATAGCTTAGCTGTGTGTGGTTAAGAAATGCTCAATTCAGGGAGGGGGCCAAAGCTTTCTTTCCCGCAGTTAAGTTGGTGTACATGTCAGAATTCAAAAACATTCAAGAATTAGAAAAGCGCCTTTGGGATGCAGCAGACGAACTCAGGGCAAACACAGGCCTAACGAGCCAAGAATACTCTCGCCCAGTTTTAGGTTTAATATTCCTTCGCTACGCCGAGTATCGTTATGAGAAGGCCAAAGAGCGCTTAGAAGCAGCTCAAGAAGGTGGGCGTAAGCGCCGGGGGCGTGGCAATGACATCAAAACAGCCATTCAAGCGGAAGGGGCAATGTATGTTCCCGATGCAGCCTTGTTTAGCAATCTGTTAAAGCTGCCTGAAGATACTGATCTCGGTAAAGCCGTAAACGATGCTATGAAAGCATTAGAGGCCGAGAACGAGGCCATTAAAGATGCCCTGCCAAAAAGCTTCACAGTATTTGAAAACGCCATACTAGCGAGCCTGTTAAAGAACTTTGCGAATATCCGCTTCGATATTGGCTCGGATGTGTTTGGCCGCATCTATGAATACTTTCTTACAGAATTTGCCCGTAGCGAAGGCCAAGGCGGCGGAGAATTCTTTACCCCTAGCCCCCTAGTTCGACTTATTGCTGAAATCATCGAACCTTATCATGGCAAAGTATACGACCCAGCCTGTGGCAGCGGAGGTATGTTTGTACAATCCGCAGCCTTTGTTGAAGAGCACAAGCGAGTAGCTGGGGATGAACTTAGTTGTTTCGGCCAAGAGAAAACTGCAGACACCGTGCGATTAGCAAAAATGAACCTTGCTGTTCACGGGCTGCAAGGTGATATCCGTGAAGGCAACTCCTACTACGATGATATTCATAACAGCCCTGGCCAGTTCGATTTTGTTATGGCCAATCCTCCATTCAACGTCGATAAAATCCAGAAAGAACGTTTAGAAGATGATAAAGCCCGTTTTCCTTATGGAATGCCGAGGGTCGACAACGGGAACTATATCTGGATACAGCAGTTCTACACTGCTTTAAAAGAAGGTAAAGGTAGAGCTGGTTTTGTTATGGCCAACTCAGCCAGTGATGCTCGTGCCTCCGAATTAGAGATTCGAAAGCAAATTATTCAGGATGGCGGTGTGGATGTGATGGTCGCTATAGGTGGTAACTTCTTTTATACCGTTACATTGCCTTGCTCTATCTGGTTCTTTGATAAAAGCAAACCTGCTGAGCGTAAAGATAAGGTGCTATTCATAGATGCTCGCCATATCTACCGCCAAGTTACTAGAGCGGTGCGTGACTTCAATAGTGAACAGCTTAACTTTATCGCTAATATTGTTCGTCTTTATCGTGGAGATCAGGTTGATAATACCTATCTCGAAAACCACCCGGATGATGCCAATGATGGTAGCTATCAAATCGATAGGCATTTCCCCAACGGCGAATATCAGGATATTCCTGGGATGTGTAAGATGGCTACTATTGCCGAGATTGAAGAGCAAGGTTGGTCGCTCAATCCAGGCCGTTATGTTGGTGTTGCCTTAGGTGATGAAGAGCATGATGAAGACTTTGCTGCAAAACTGGAGGCGTTGCAAGAGGAGCTCGAAGTACTGAATCATGAAGCACATGAGCTAGAGCAATCAATTGCTAAGAATGTAGCGATCATTTTGGAGGGGGCGTGAAATTTTCGCAATTTGCTGAAATTAATCCAGGTATACAGCTAGACAAGAAAAATGAGTATTGTTTTGTCGAGATGGCTGATCTTAAGCCTGGACAAAGGTACGTTGAACCTAAAATAACTAAAAAATTAAAAGGCGGGGCCAAGTTTCAGAACTGGGATACTCTTTTCGCTAGAATTACACCTTGCTTGGAAAATGGAAAAATTTCACAAGTAAAGAATATAAAATCCATAGCGGGGTTTGGTTCCACTGAATTCTATGTTTTTAGGGGAAGAGAAGGTGTTTCAGATAGTGCATTTGTATACTATCTTGCGCTCTCAGACGTAATCCGTGGGCCAGCTGAGAAAAGTATGTCAGGTGCTACGGGAAGGCAAAGAGCGGATATCAATGCGATAAAGGAAATAGAAATCCCGCAGATAGATTTGGCTGATCAGAAGAAAGTCGCTGCGTTATTGTCAAATTATGACGACTTAATGGAAAACAATAGCCGTCGCATCAACATTCTCGAAGATATGGCCCAATCACTCTACCGCGAATGGTTCGTCAAATTCCGCTTTCCTGGTCATGAAAACCACCAGTTTAAAGATTCTCCATTAGGTCAAATACCTGATGGATGGGAGGTCGTATCAGCATCCGAAGCCATGGATATTAATCCAAGGATGAAGCTAGCGAAAGACGAAGAGAAGCTGTTTGTTCCTATGTCAGGGTTATCTGAAAGTTCGATGATCATAGGCGACATTGAGATGAAAGCAGGTAATGGTGGTGCGAAATATACCAATGGTGACACCCTGTTTGCTCGTATTACGCCATGCTTACAGAATGGAAAAACTGGCTACGTGCAGTTTCTACCTGAGGATCTGCCTATAGGATTTGGTTCTACGGAATTTATTGTATTTCGATCGAAAAAACTCACTCCTGAGTTTGTGTACTGTTTGGCTCGATCTAGTGAGTTCAGGGAAAATGCTATTAAGAGCATGACCGGCGCTACGGGTAGGCAACGTGTACAGAATCAGTGTTTTGACAACTATCTACTGGCGGTACCAAATGATGACTTATTGAAGAGGTTTACTGATTTAGCTACAGCGTCCTTTAGTCAAATTCATATTCTTACTATGAAAAATGAAAACCTTAGAAAGCAGCGAGATATGCTTTTGCCAAAACTTATATCTGGAAGAGTGGAAATTTAAGCATGGAATTTTTTATCAAAAAGCTTGCAGAGAAAGTAGAAAAAGCTAAATCAGATTCAGACTTTACCTATTTCTTTAACCTGCTGGTAAGTGGGGAGGCTCTGAGTAAGCTTGTTGTGCTGTCAACAGTCGCTTGCTTAAACCCTGATAAAGATCGTCATCAATATAGGGTACTTCACACGCTAGTTCGAGCTAGCGGCGTAGGTGAGTGGAGTAAAGAGCTTGATGAACTGTTAACTGGTACAGCCTCACAGTACCTGGATTCTGAGTTTAGACCTTGTCAGGCTGAGCTTACAAAAAAAGCCAATGAGTCCGAGTGGCAATATCAAGCTATCGACCACTTAATAAAGACAATGGAGTGCTTAGGCATAGAAACACAAGTGACTCAAGGTAAAAGGGATCTGAAAATTTGGTTTAAACTTTTCACAGAGCTGAGAAACAAGACCAGAGGTCATGGGGCGCCTTCGGCATCAAAAGCATCTAACGCGGCCGTGGAGTTAGAGAAGAGTCTTGAGATCTTGCTTAGTAATTTGTCAATCTTAAAAATACCGTGCGCTTATATCAAACGTAATTTAAGTGGCAAGTATCGCGTTACTCCGATTAACTCGATAGAGGAGTCTTTTGACCGCCTAAAAAAGAGTACTGAAGTATCTATCGAAGATGGTATCTACATTTACGTAAATGGCTTTCGATGCCTTAAATTGATCGAAAGTGATCCTGATTTGCAAGATTTTTACATTGCTAATGGTGGCTTCTCTAATAAGAAATATGAGCTTCTGTCTTATTATTCAGATGACAAAAAAGTCGGTGATTCCTCAGAGTATATGCAACCACCTGGACAATTGCCCCCCAGTGAATCTGAGGGGTTGGGAGAGCTAAGAGTTGCAGGAAACTGCTTTTCAAATGTTCCAGGAATTAACTATGAATATATTAACAGGCCTGAGTTGGAGGACGAGCTTTTTGGCCTTTTGATGGATGATCGAAGAGATTTGGTTACATTGTTAGGGCGAGGAGGAATTGGTAAGACCTCTCTAGCACTAAGAGTCATCCCACGTTTATTCTACGAAGAAAAGTATGAAACCATTATTTGGTTCAGCTCAAGAGATATCGATTTGCAAGAAAGTGGAGCGAAGCTGGTTAACGCGGATGTAATAACTTCGAAAGATATTGCTAAGTACTATTGTCGACTAGTTGTTTCTGAGAAAGATTTGAAATCTAAAGACTTTGATCCCATTAAATATTTTCAGGATCAATTGACTGAATCGGATATTGGTGCCTGTCTATTTGTATTTGATAATTTTGAAACTACAGAGAATCCCATCGAGCTTTATAAATGGATAGATACCTACGTTCGCAGGCCAAATAAAATATTGATAACAACTCGTTTAAGGGATTTCAAAGGAGATTATCCGCTTACAGTTCATGGTATGACTGAGCAAGAATCTAAGGAGTTGATTAGAATTACGGCTGAGTCTTTGAATATTAAGGATAAAATTAATCAGAGAACAGAAGAGGAAATTTATAATGCCTCTTCGGGGCATCCTTATATTATTAAGATACTGTTGGGTGAATTGGCTGCAGGAACAGGAAAACAAGCTATCAGGAAGATTATTGCGAATAGCGATGAAATTCTAATTGCTCTTTTCGAGCGAACGTACGCAGCGTTGTCTCCATGCTCTCAAAGAATATTCTTAACACTATCAGCTTGGAATTCTGCTATTTCAAGAGACATTTTAGAAGCTGTTCTAATGAATTCTTTTGAGCAACCGCAAGAGGTTGAAAAAGCGATAGATTCACTAATTCAATACTCGATGGCCGAAGAAGTGAAGTCAGAAAGAGATGGTCGGTATTTCATTGGTTTGCCATTTGTAGCAACATCGTTTGGTAAAAAGAAGTTGTGTGTTAGTCCTCTAGAATCCATAGTGCTAAATGACTCAATGAAGTTGCAAAGGTTTGGCCCTTTAAAACTTGATGATAAGAATAAGGCATTAGCAAATCATGTTTTAAGATTTCTTTCCTCTCTCGATACAGATGATGATGGTTATGAGGTAGATCAGGAATTACTTGATCACATTTGTATGGTTAGTAACGCAAGTAGACTAGATTGGGCAAGATGGTTAGTAGAAGATGGGCGGAACGAATCTCTAGAGAAGGCAATTCAGGTCGTAACATTGTATTTGGAGAATGAGACTAATAGATCCAAAAAGCTAAATGGCTGGAGAATTTTAGCTGATATTCATCGGCAATTGGAGAATCATTACGAAGAAATACACGCATTAATTCAACTAGCCGAATTTTCTGATGTGGATTTCTCTGAACTGTCAAATGTTGCGAACAAGATCAACTATAAATTGGGCAAGAACCTTATAGTCATAGAGGATTATGGCGTGAAGAATCTTCTCATTAGTGACTTGTATCAAGCAATGAAGGATCGTGAAGAGGAAGCTGATGCCGTTGGTTTATCTCGGCTGGCTTGGTTAGCTTTACACTTGAATAAGCCAATTGCTGAAGTCAAAGGCGTAGTGAAAAAAGGCTTAGAGCTAGATCCATTAAATCAGTATTGCTTAAAATTGAGCAGAAATTTGGCACATAGATAGAGCCTAATATGAATCTTACGGAAGATGCCTTGGTTGAACAGCCCGCAATCAATTTGTTCTCTAATTTAGGTTGGAAAACACTCGATTGCTATTCTGAGACATTTGGACCAGATGGTTTGTTGGGGCGTGAAAACCGATCAGAGGTTGTGCTTATTCGGAAGCTTCAATCTGCTCTAGAGAAAATAAACCCCACTTGCTCCCAAAACGAAATCAATCTAGCAATCGAAGAGTTGAGTCGTGATCGCTCAGCCATGAGTGCTATAGCTGCCAATGAAGCTTGCTATAAGCTGATTAAAGAAGGCGTAAAGGTTAAAGCTGATGCCGATGATGAGGACTATGTTACTGTTCAAGTTATCGATTGGCAGAACCCAGACAAAAATGATTTTTTACTCTGTTCCCAGCTCTGGGTAACAGGTGAAATTGAAACTCGTAGGCCGGACTTAATCGGTTTTGTTAACGGCTTGCCAATAGTGTTCATCGAGCTGAAGGCTGCTCACCGACAGTTAATTCATGCCTACAAAGATAATCTGGCCGATTACAGGCGCGTTGTACCCCAGTTGTTTTGGTTCAATCAGCTAGTCATTTTATCCAATGGTGTTCAGAGTAAGGTCGGCACCATCTCTAGTCAGTGGGAACACTTTGCTGATTGGAAGAAGGTCGAGCGGGAAAATGAGCCCCGCGTTGTTAGCTTAGAAACAGTTATTCGGGGTACATGCGATAAAGGTCGATTGCTCGATATCGTCGAAAACTTCATTCTGTTTGAAAACAAAAAAGCTTGTGTAAAGATTGTTGCTAAATACCACCAATATCTTGGTGTAAACCAGTCTTTAAAAGGCTTGCGCAGTATAGAGGAGATGCAAGGTAAGCTCGGGGTGTTTTGGCATACTCAGGGTAGTGGCAAAAGCTTCTCGATGGTGTTCTTCTGCCAAAAAGCGTTTCGTAAGTATCCTGGCAACTGGACGTTTGTGATTATCACAGATCGTAGAGATCTAGATGATCAAATCTATAAAACTTTTAATGCATGTGGCTTGTTAAAAGAGGAATGCCAAGCTGAATCAGCAGCGGAGCTAAAGCAGTTACTTTCAGAAGACCACCGCTATGTATTTACCTTGATCCACAAGTTTAGAGCTGATCAGGGAGAAACTTTTCCTGAATTGTCAGATAGAAATGATGTGATCGTTATCACCGATGAAGCGCATCGCAGCCAATACGCTACGTTAGCTCTTAATATGCGTACAGCGTTGCCTAATGCTGGATTTATGGCGATGACTGGAACTCCTTTACTTGAACATAAGGCAGATAGTGCTAAGGGTGAAGCTTCTGATGACGAGAAAACTCGCCTGGTTTTTGGCAATTATGTGTCAGTCTATAACTTCGCGGATGCAGTAGATGATGGGGCAACACTACCGCTGTATTACGAAAACCGCGTTCCCGAGGTCAATCTGAACAGGGATGACTTGGGTGATGAGATTGAGTCCATTATTGATAATGCCGATCTATCTGATGAATCTGAAGCTCGTTTAGAAAAAGAATTCGCTCGCGCTTACCATATTATCACCCGTGATGAGCGCTTAGATACCATCGCTGAAGATATCGTTGAACATTACATGGGGCGAGAGCCGTTCTCGTCGGGTGTACGTGGCAAAGCAATGGTTGTGTCGATCGACAAGGCAACGGCAATCAGGATGTACGATAAGGTACAGCTTGCATGGAAAGCTAAAATTGTAGAATTAAAGGGGCAATTAGATACCGTTCCCAACTACATGAAAGAAACCTTGTTAGATGATATCGCATATATGGAAGCTACCGACATGGCGGTAGTCGTTTCTGGTGGGCAGGGCGACTATGAAGCGATGGAGAACAGAGGGCTAGATTATGCTACCCATCGTGAACGCTTTATGCGCGAAGATATCGACAACAAATTTAAAGGTATAAATGACGAGCTGCGCATAGTGTTTGTTTGTGCCATGTGGCTTACGGGTTATGATGCGCCTTGTGTATCTACGTTGTACTTAGATAAACCATTGAAAAAACACACGCTGATGCAAACAATTGCTCGTGCAAACCGTGTGTATCCTGGCAAAGCTTCTGGCCAGGTTGTTGATTACATAAATATCTTTGGCGCATTACAAGAAGCGTTAGGCGTCTATGCTGGTGGTGTTAGTGAACCTGGTGCAGTGTACGATGTCGGTTCAGTTGCAGAGAACAAAGCGGTACTGCTTGATGAGGCGAAAAGTGCTTTATTAGATGTAAAAGTGCTTTTAACTAAGTTGAATATTGATGCAGATGCCATTCGGCAAGCAGATAGCAGTACTTTTGATAAGCAGAACTTAATTCAGCAAGCTATTGATGTTCTGATGGTTCCCGAGAACCTCGAACGCTATGTCGCCCACGTTCGCCGAATTAATCGGATATTCAAAGCATTGTTGCCTGACAAAGACGCGATGCAGTTTTTAGCAGATCGTGCCCTATACAATTTCTTGCTAAAAACCATTTTTGAAGGGATGGGTGAACAATTAGATGACGATGATGTGCTGCATGTTGTCCGTACCCAGGTTGATGAGCTGTTAGATGATGCAATAACTACAGTTGAAATAAAGTCTAACCTACCAAATCCCGTTAATATTGCTGATATTGATTTTGACGCGCTATCAGAAATGCTAGAGCGTACGCGTAAGCCAAGCAGGGCTGATGCTGAGCGCTTAAAGCGTATTGTTGAGCTGAAGATTGAGCCGCTCTTGGAAAAGAACCCAACCCGGATTGATTTTCAGAATCGATTTAACGAGATAGTCGAAAAGTACAACCTAGGTGCCCACTCGGCGGAAGAATTCTTTGAGCAATTAACGATGTTTATTAATGAACTCGATAAAGAAGAGCGTCGAGCTGCTAGAGAAGGGCTGGAAGAACCGGAATTAACGATTTTTGATCTGCTTTGTCAGGGTGTTGCCCTGTCTGAGAAAGAGCGGAATGAAGTTAAAGGTATTGCAAAAGAACTGCTAGGTAATTTAAGGGAAGTGCTGGTAATCGATTGGCGTAAACGTCAGCGCACGAAAGCTCGGGTACAAAAGATCATAGATGATGTGCTGCAAGGTTTGCCCGAGAGCTTTGATGACTCAAGCTGGGAACGAGCATGTGATCAGGTATATATGCATATTTACGACAAGTACCAAGGCGCTGGACAATCGATTTACAGCTCATAGAGTAAAGCGGGTTCGGCTGGACAAAAAATGATCGCTATCGCGTCAATATGGTGAACCATAAGATGCCCGATTGATCCAGGGGCCTTATAATTCAAGGCTCGATGAATCAATTTAAACCATAAGGTGCCCGGCGCGGTCATTTTATGATTAAAACGACAGAACTAGGGAAGTACCCATAGTTTTAGCGGAAAATGTAAGTAAAGATTAAACATAACCTTCATAACGCATTGTTATATATAGGTTTCTGTGAGTCGTCACCCCTTGGCGGTGCCCTCGGGATTTAGATTGTTCTATAGTCAGGTGGTCGCACATTGGCTGCATGCCCACTAGCTGGAGGGCTTATAGCCTGGTGCAATTGCCAGATTTTCCACGCCGTAGAGGGTGGGTGTGTTTTTAAGCCACAAATGAAACTCAGGCCCCTGCAACTCATGGCTGGGTGCGCAGTCAATATTCCAATGCCTTAACACGTATCCTGCGACAGCTGCCCTTACCAGTATTTTCAGCATCCCGTTTGTCATGCCGTACTCGGTCTCTATCGTGTCTGGGTGCTGAAGGTTTGGGTGCGGAACGATGTGCATCTCGACAATACGGTTCCACTGGATATCACTTTCTTTGGTTTCTGACTTTGTTATTTCGGTACTGAGTAATTTCGGACCGGCAATGCGATTAATCACAAAGTCCGTGAACCGACTACGTTTGCGGTCGTAAGCGCGCACATGCCAGCGAAGGCCGTTATCTACCAGCGCAAAGGGAACAATCTCTCGCTGGGTTAAACCGCTGGACAGTGAGCGGTAGTTTATTTCCAGCGCCTTCTTTTGGTGAATGGCCTTGGTGATCTCAGCCAGGACATCCAGGTTGGGAAGATTTAGTTGTGTTGGTGACTCCGCCGTAATTAAAGAACTACTCCCTGCAACATGATCGTCTCCCAGGCCGTAGCACAAAGCAGATAGCGCCTGGCTTCCCTGGCAATGAAACAGGGGTTGAAACTGACTTGTTCCGATATAGGTTTTAGCTTTCGTGTCGTAGGTAAGATTGTGAGAAGCCAGCTCTTTGTATAGTGCAATATCCCGAGTGGCTGCTGCTGCTTTGATGCCAAACCGACTGACTAAATCATTTCTGTTAACCGCCCCTAGAAAACGTAATTTGAAGTCTATGTGGAATAGCCTCTCTTGTTGCGCTTGGCTGATGTCTTCTAGTTTGGTTGGGGTGCAGTTATTCAAATGATTACCTCTAGTTGCCGGGCTTTTCACATACCTGATTAGAAGGCCATGCTCTTTTTGACGGGAGCTTGCGGGCCCTGAAACCCGCACTCACCGATACCGGACATGTTTGTACTCAGAATCGAGACTGGATCGTAATATTTACGCACAGTGTGTGTCAATTATATTCATTGACATAATCAAAATGATGATGATAAGGTCTTTCTTGATCGTAGTGGCTGTTTGGTAATCAGAGTCCATAGGCTGTAAAGAGAGATTTGTATGAGGGAAAGGGATTGAACTTCCAGGGTTTGCAAGCCAAGTACCGGCGGCTATTTGCCGAGAGCGCAGCTTGGAAGTTGTTAAAGGTCGATAATGCGCCTTATATCCTTGCGTTCATTGCGGATCTCTTTTCGGAAGAAAGTGAAGTACCCTACGGTCGAGCCCGAATCTTGTTGGATGCCGAGATTGAACGCAGCCGCGAGCTCGGCATTTGGCCGACCGAGACGTCCGCAGCCACCTATCTGAATCAATGGATTAAGAACGGCTGGTTGCGAGAAATGGATGATTCTCTGACTAAGACTGACGCCAGTGAAATAGCGCTTAGATTCTGTAAAGGTCTCGATGAACGCAATTCCGGCACCACTGCCTCACATTTGCGTATTGTTCAAGAAGCAGTTCGTGACTTGGCGGTTGCAATTAGTCCTAATGTCGATGAAAGGGTGACCTTGCTCGAAAGCAAAAAGGCAGAGATTCAACGCGAAATCGAGGCGCTCCAAGCGGGGATTGTTCCGGTTCTAAGTGAATCAGAGCAAAGAGAGCGCATCCGAGAGATCTATCAACTGGCTTCTGTGCTGACGGGTGATTTTCGCCGAGTAGAGGATGAAATCAGAGTTTTAGATAAAGAACTCAGAATGCAGATTATTGAGGGTGATATCTCTCGTGGTGATGTGTTGCTATCCGTAATGGAAAGAGAGGCATTGCTTTCCACTACTGACGCAGGAAGTGCGTTTGAGGGTTTTTTTCAGTTGCTGTGTGATCAAAACCGCTCGATGGAGTTTCGTGAGCAGCTCCGTAGCATTCTGAGTAGACCTGTAGGTCAACAGTTATCCGGTAGTCAACATCAGTTTCTGAGTCACCTGATGCGTGAGTTGAGCCGCGAGAGCGAAAGAGTCTTTCGTGTCAGGCGGCGTACTGAAGAGGGCTTGCGTTCCTATATAGAAAGCGGCGCTGCCGCCGAAAATCAGGCGGTTGATCGGTTGCTTTCAAAGCTGGAGAGACAAGCCGTATTGTTGCGTGATGAAGGCTTGGATTTGACAACGGAAACGGGGCTTAGTCTTCCTGTAGGCCCTATAGAGATCAAATCCCCTGAATCGATGAAATTGAGAAGCCCGGACGATAAGCTCGATACATCCGGCGTTGAAGAAAACGCCAATAGAAGAGAGCCAAGCGCTCACGTGTTGGACTGTCTCGATGCCGTTCAGGTGAGGCAGGTGGCCTATCAGGTTCTTAATACCCTTAGAGAATGTGGCCCGATGTCGATCGCCAGGCTGGCTGACGAAAACCCGTTGACCTCAGGGCTGGAAGAGCTGGTTGCGTATTTGCGAGTAGCAAAAGCGGTAGATGCGACCATGTTGGATGAAAAAGAGGACGTGATCGTAGTTGATAAGCAGGGTGTTACGCTGAAGGCGTCTATACCCACCTATCTATTAACTGCCGAATTATTTCCAGAAGATATTGATGAGCTTGCCCTCTAGCGGGTAGCCAAGGAAAAACCAATGACGAACCACACGCCACCCAATAGCTTCTTCTCGATGGTGACAGGTAAATCCGATCAAGAGCTACATGCCGAAGGTGATGAAGGACGCAGTGTGGTAGTGGGTGACTCCCATACCTCAGATGATCAAAATTCAAAAGCTCCGAATGGAGGCTTCGAAGATCAGTCAGTGGAAAGTGACGGGCTAGAGTTAATAACGGAGAGCGTTAGATCCAGTGATTCAGATATGCCACATGATGCCCGGCGAGTTTTGGTTCATTTGATGCGGCAGGGTTCGGTTATGGCATCACAAAAACCGAAGTTATTTGAACAGCTTTGTCGTTATGAATTAGCAATACGTAGGCATCTATCTGAAGTTTATCTCCAGCTAGTACTTGATCAGAAGTCTGGCGTGGCATTTGTGGCCAGTATTGCCTCAGAGCATGTTGGCAATGTTGATGATGGGCTGGAAGATGAGGCGACAGATTCTGACGAGTCAGCCACCTTGATCCCGAAGCGTACCCTTTCCCTGTTTGACACATTGATACTACTGGTATTAAGAAAGCATTATCAGGATCGAGAGTCGGCGGGAGAGCAAAAAATCACGATTGATATCGAACGCCTGGAATCCTATTTAACGCCCTTCCTGCCAATAACGGATCACGCGTCAAAAGATCGAAAAAAGCTACTGGTCAGAGTAAAAGAGATGGTTAAGCGGAAAGTGCTGTCGACGATCAGAGGCGAAGAAGATCGATACGAAATCACTCCCATCATTCGTTATGTAGTGAATGCCGGTTTTTTAGAGACAATGTTGGCTGAATACACTGCGCTTGCCCAAGAGCAACTAAACGAAACGGATCTTGTGGGGAGCGATCAGAAATGACTACTGATTTATTCGAAAACGACGCTCAGCCTTCTACCAATGGAATCGGTAACTCAATGTCCAGAAATGATTTGTTTTCTCAGGGGCAAATAAGGTTGTCTGAACTGTCAGTGTTCAACTGGGGGTCTTTTCATGGGTTGCATACTGCGGCTATTGACCCAGAAGGAACATTGGTAACGGGAGACAATGGTGCTGGAAAATCGACTTTTATTGACGGGTTGATGGCTCTTCTTCTACCGGCAGGTAAAGCAACATTTAATGTCGCTGCAGCGCAAGGTGATCGCTCCGACCGCTCTCTCCTGTCTTATATGCGCGGAAGCTTTGGTTCGGCTCATGATGGGGCATCAACCCGAGTAAAAAGCAAGCGGGAAAAAGGCGTTGTTACCGGCCTGAGAGCGCTTTAT
>MDTD01038595.1_pt1 | contig 22124 bp, 25 predicted proteins | sample 811221 | NCBI WGS metagenome assembly MDTD01 (sample SAMN05326646, study PRJNA326480) | marine metagenome | isolation source: seawater | place: Pacific Ocean: South West | collected 2011 | reverse complement strand
AGACGTAGTCTCAATCATAACCGAAAAATATACAAATATTGAAAAAAGATTTTCAGAAATTCAAGGCGCTCAACAGGAGGTTGTTGACTTTAGAAATTTGTTTACAAATAAAACAGAAAGAGGCCAACTAGGAGAGGAGTGGCTTGAGGATATTTTAAAAGATGCTATTTCCCCTAATCATTATAAAGTTCAACACACATTTTCAAACGGCAAAAGAGTTGATTTTTTTTTAAATTTTGGTGATCCAAATTCAACTGAGGGAATACCAATAGACTCTAAATTTACTTGGGAAAACTACAAAAAAATGGAGGAAGCTGATGATTCAAAAAACAAAAAGGAATTTGCAAAAGATTTTGCAGAGGATATTAAAAAACACGTCAATGCAGTTTCGGAATATGTTATAGCAGGTGAGACAGGACCAATAGCATTAATGTTTGTAGCAGCAGAGGGTGTATTTAGAGCTATTGAAAAAAGTCCTATGGACTTCAGAAGAAAAGCTAGAGAAAAAAATGTTATAATTGTATCCCCAGACACAATTTTTGGCCCTTTAAGAACATATAGATTATTAATACAAAATCGAAAAATGTATGAAATGTCAAGCGTGCTCCAAAAAGAGGTTGGTATTTTAGGTGATGATGTTGGTAGATTAATAGAGAGATTTTCAAACTTGGGAGATAGACACGAAAAAATTACCGACGAGTATAGAAAGCTTAAAGTTTCCATGGATAAGGTAACCAACCGAGCTGAAAAAATTAAAAATCTAGACTTAGAAAAGTTACCAAAAAAATGAACCTTGCTATTTGGGATATAGAATCATCAAGTGCTAATACTGATTTCGGAAGCATTATTGAAATTGGTGGTGTATTAGTTGATGAAAATTTTATAGAGAAAGATCGATTTAACTTAAGATGTCGATTACCAGAGGGAGAAATTCCTCAAGCAATGGCACTAATAGTAAACAAAACCAGCATTGATCAGTTAACAAAAGTAAACTTAAGTCATTATCAAATGCTTGGTGAGGTAGAAAAAATATTCAAAAAATGGAGTCCAGCTATTTTTTTAGGATGGTCTAATATTGGCTTTGATGATGAGATGATAAGAAAAGAATTTTTTAAAGGAATAAGATACCCATATATTACTAATGCAAGTCCTAATAAAAGACATGATGGTCTTAATATTGCTAGAGGTGCTTACGCAGTAGATCCAAAAGTATTAGAAACTGAGATTAATGAAAAAAATAACCCAGTTTTTAAGTTAGAATCTTTAAGCCGAATGAATGGATTTGACTCGAGTGATGCCCATTCAGCTTTAATAGATTCTCAACTAACGTGCAAGGTGTTAAGTTTAATTAAAAAAAGGCAACCAAAAACTTGGAATAATTTTTTAAAGACTGCTAATAAGTCAGATACTGAAACTTTATTTAAAAAAGAGGAAATCATTACCTTAAATGAGTATTTTTATGGAAAGTCCAGATTATATCTCTGTGCACCTTTGCATCCAAATCATTGCATTCATCCTGTTTATCAATGGGGACAAGCAGTAGATTTAAGAGTTGATGTAGAGCCATTAATTAACATGTCAATAAATGATCTTAAGTCTGAAATGAAAAAAACACCAAAATTTTTAAGAACAATTAGATCGAATAAGGCCCCAATAATACTTGATGCAGAATATGGAATGAAAGCCGAACCATATAACGCTATTGATCTACATTTAATAAGGAAACGAGCAAGTTTAGTAAGAGAAAATGAGAGTTTCTCTAAAAAAATTCTTATAGCATTAAGAGAAATAGCTGAAGAAAAAGAACAATCTAAATCGCAAGAAGATATCTACGCAGAAGAGAGCATCTACAAAAAATTTACATCAAATAAAGATACTGCTTTATTTCCAAGCTGGCATGCAGCACCGTGGAAGGAAAAACTTAAATTACTTGACAAATTTGATGATAAAAGACTTGTAGGGTTTGGAAAAAAAATTATTTTCCAGGAGGCTCCTGAAGTATTACCAAAAGATATTTATCAAAAAATAAAGAGCGAAATAGCAAGAAGAATATTAAGTGATAAAAAGGAAAAGTGGTGGACAGTAAAAGAATGTTATTTTGAGATTGACAATTTAAGAAACAAGTATTCAGAGGAAAACGATGAGCAAAAACTAATGTTTTTGGATCAATTTAATGATTTTGTTATGTCAATTCAAAAAAAATACGAAAATACATAGTTGACTTTGAAATATTAATTATTAAACATTTTTTATGCTGATAGAATTTAAAGATTCAGATTTTGATACTAAAGTAAAAAATGAGGATATTTCAATATTACAATTTTCAGCTGCCTGGTGTGGACCTTGTAAATCTTTAAAGCCTATAATGGAAAAACTTTCTGATGAATTTAAAGATAAGGCAAATTTTTATTACGCAGATATAGATGAAAAGGCAATTAATTCTGCTAGTGCGGCAGCAGTGAGAGGTGTGCCAACAGTAGTAGTCTATAAAAAAGGAGTAGAAGTTGCTAGAAAAGTTGGTGGGTTACCAGAGCAGCAGATGAGAGATTTCTTAAAAGAAAACCTTTAATTTAGATTTAACACTTCCCCAGCAAGATATAGAGATCCTGTAATCATAACAATATCTGTCTCTAACAAATCAATAGATTTTATTGCTTCCTGTATAGACGTTTTATACTTTACATTAGGATAATTTGATAATTTTTTTTTGAGATCCTGTCCTTTGATACAATTAATTTGGTTGGGAATATCGATTGTAGTTAATGAAGAAATATTTTTAAAATAGCTCATATATTTTATATGATCTTTATTACCCATCATACCAACAATAATATGTTTTCTGCATTTAAATGTTTCTAAAAAATTATTTAAAACTCTCGCACCATCTGGATTATGAGATCCATCACAGAATATTCTATTATTTTTACATAAATTTTTAATTTTTCCATGTTTGATCTCTTGAAGCCTAGCAAAACTTTTTACCTTGGTAATACCTTTTTTTATATGTTCATCATTAATTTTTATATTATTAAGAATACGCAAAGTTGATATCGCTGTAGATACATTTTCCAATTGAAATTCTCCCAATATATTAGGAATAGGTAATTTTAATTCTCCATATTGATCTTGGTAAAAAAAGAAACCATTCTCATTTAAAGAATAACTATAGTGTTCATTAAAGTAAAACTTTTTTGCAGAATTTTCACTAAGATTTTTTTTAATATATTTTATAATTTCATCCGAGGACTGCTTTGCAACTATTATATTGGAATTCAACAACTTGGAGGTTTTTTCAAAAACTATTTTTTCTATATTACGCTGATCATTAGGTAGCCAATCTAAATGGTCCAAACCACACGAGGTAATAATATTTGCCAGATTTTTTTTTAAAATATTTACAGCATCAAATCTTGCAAATAAACCAAATTCACAAATTGTTAAATTTTGTTTGTATTTTTTGCAACCATAAAAAAAAGCTGCGGTTAGAATTTCAAAATAAGTAATAGGATCACCTTTATTGACATCCTCCACTTCCTCTAACAAACTCGCTAATTCATTATCCTCAATTTCTTTATCATTAAAAATAAATCTTTCATTAATTTTTTTTACATGAGGACTTGTATAAATATTACATTTATAATTAGCCTCATTTAGAATTGCCCTCATAAATGAAATAGTACTAAATTTTCCATTTGTACCACATACCTGGATACAATTTAAATCATCTTGTGGGTTACCAAGTTTTTTTACAAGTTTTTTTATCCTATGAAGGCTAAGGTCAATTTCCTTAGGATGCAGCTTTTGTAATCGAAGTAATATCCTCTGAAGTTTCATTTGAAACTGAAATTATATCAGGATTCTGTTTTAACAGAATAGATAAAAGAGTTCCTACTTTTTTTGATAAATCTTTTCTATCTACAATTAAATCTACAAATCCACATTTTTGCAGATATTCACTTGTTTGAAAGTTTTCTGGTAAATCTTCTTTTACAGTCGCTTGAATTACTCTTTTTCCTGCAAAAGCTATTAATGCTCCTGGCTCAGCAAAAGATATATCTCCTAACATAGCAAATGATGCAGTTATTCCGCCAGCTGTGGGATCAGTGAAACAAATTATATAGGGTAGTTTTTTTTTCTTTAATTCGTTTACAGCCAAGGTGGTTCTTGTCATTTGAGACAAAGCTATTGGGGATTCAAACATCCTCTGACCCCCACCACAAGGGAAGAATATAAAAGGTGTTTTATTGTCAATTGCATGTTGAATTCCATATATAATTGCCTCACCTTCGGCCGCTCCTACTGATCCACCTATGAAGTTAAAATCTATTGCTCCAGTGGTAACATCAATATTATTAATCTTACCTTTCGCAATAAGTACAGCAGTCTCTTGACCGGTTTTTTTTCTAGCTTGGGCTAAGCGATCTTTGTAAGATTTAGAATCTTTCCAATTTAATGGATCGTCAATTGGAATAGGTGTTTTTAATATCTCATAATTATTTTTACCAAAAAAAATATCGAATCTTTGTTTACAATTTATCCTGTGATGTTTACCACAAAGATTACAAGTCCAAAGGTTATCCTCAAGATCCTTTTTTAATACAGGACCCTTGCAACAAGATGTCCAATCACTATTTTCTATATCTTTTTTACTAGGCCTAACTTTTAAAATTTTTTTAATTTTTTCACCAATTTTAAGAGTTTTTTTTATCCAATTCATATTATTTTATTTTTTAATTTTCTTACCATATTGCTTACATTTGTGACAGGATTTTGTCCATTATTAATACTTTCAGTAATTTTTTTACAAAGAGCACTTCCTACAACTAATCCATCTGTGCTCTTTAATCTTGAAATATTTTCATTAGTAATACCAAATCCAATTACACAATATTTAGATTTATTTAATTTTTTAATTTTTTTATAGTTATTTAAAATTTGCTTTGGTTTTACTTTAAGTTTACCACCTGTAGTAGACAACATACTTATATAATATATCATTTCATGTGAATCTTTAATTATTTTTTTCATTCTACTCAGTGATGTTGTAGGTGAAATTAATTGAGTAAAACAAATTGATAATTTTCTACATTTATTCGCGAATGATTTATTTTCGGGATATGGTAAATCTACAACAATTATTCCGTCAACCTTTGCCTGTTTACATTTTTTTAAAAATATATTTTCTCCTAGTTGTAAAATCATATTATAATACCCCATTAATATAATTGGCTTTGATTTATTTTTTTTTTTAAATATTTTTACTATTTTAAATACATCTTTTATTTTAATACCATTCTTAAGAGCTCTATATGAACTAGTTTGTATTTGTCCACCATCTGCTATTGGGGTATTATGAGGAAATCCAAGCTCACAAATATCAGCATACTTTGAAATATTATTTAGTATCTTTAGAGATGTTTTAAAATTATTATCTCCAGCTACTGTGTAAGTTAGAAGTGCAGGTCTTGATTTTTCTTTACATTTTTGAAATGATTTAATTATTAACGACATATTTTCCAAGTTTATTTTTTAAAATATCTTTATCTTTCTTTGCATCACCACAACTATTAACAATACAAATTGTATCTTTGCTTAATTTTGGTGCAATTTTAATTGCCTCTGCAAAAGCATGGCTTGGTTCAAGGCTAGGATTAAGTTTTTCAAATTTAGTAACTAATTTATAAGCTTCTAATGCTTCCTCATCGGTTGCATAAGTATACCTAGCTCTTTTGGCATCTTTAAGTAAACAATGTATTGGACTGACCCCAGGATAATCTAAACCAGCACTTATGGATTCTGTTTCATTTATTTGACCCTCGTTATTTTGACAAACATAAGAGGCAGCACCATGTAACACTCCTAGTTTTGCTCCTTTACTTAGTGGAGCTGCATGTAATTTAGATTTCTCTGGTCCCCCAGCTTCTACTCCAATAAGTTCAATCTGGTTTTTTGAATAATCAAAAAATTCACTCCAAAATCCATATGCCGAACTACCACCACCAACGCAATTAATAAGTTTAATCTTGTTTGGTATCATATTAAAATTTAATTGTAGTTGAGTCTTTAATTCTCTAGATATTTGTGCTGTACTCCAACCACAAATCTTTACGAATATATTTGGACCCACTGTAGATCCTACGCACATGTGTGTAGTATCACAATTTGACACCCAATATCTCATACACTCAGATACAGCATCAACAAGAGTCTGGCTTCCAGTATAGACAGGGATTATGTCTGCTCCATTTTTTCTTATGGATTCACAATTAGGCTTTTGTCTTTTTATATCTTTAGCACCCATAAAAATTTTACATTTCAAACCAAATTTTTTAGCTGCCATGCTAAGCATTTTTCCTGCATATCCAGCACCTGTATCTCCAATAATAATCTTTTTACCGGTCTTTTTTGCAATCAAACAGTGAACTGTTGCGTTATATATTTTATGAGCTCCACCGTTAGCATCTGAAACCACTTTAGCCCAAATTTGAGCACCATTTAATTCTCGTGATAAATTTTCTAATTTTAGTAAACGAGTTGGACTTCCTACCCAATTTTTAAAATATTTATCTCTTTCTTTTAAAAAATCTTTATTTTTTCTTAATTTTTTGAATACAATTTCTAGGTCTTCTATTGGTTTTTTAAGAGTTTCAGGGATGAAATTTCCACCAAATTTACCTCCCCAGAATCCATTTTTATCATGCTGATCTATCAGTGGAATTTTCTTTTTTATTTTTAACATTAAATTTTATTAATTTTCCTTAAAAAAATATTTATTTTTCTATGATCTTTTTTTCCCTTTGTCTCCAAACTTCCTGATAGATCTATAATATCTGTTATTTTTTTATATTTTTCAAGATTATCATTAAATTTAATATTACCAGCTAACATTTTTTTTATTGATTTAGGTATATTTTTGATAAATTTATGGTCAAAGCCAATAGATTTTTCATAACCCTTTCCATCAAATAAAATTATATCTGAATATTTTAAATATTTTTTATAATTCTGTACATCATTGTAATTATTTATTGTGATAGCAGAAATAATTTTTTTATTATATTTTTTCTTAATTATTTGAGTTTGAGATGGTGAAACACCATAAAGCTGATAATAATCAAAATTTAAAAATTTTATTCTCTCTAATATTTTTTTTCCTGGTTTTACCAATACGGCGACAAAATTAATTCCTTTCTTTTTTATATTAATAAGATTTTTTAATTTTTCGTAGGTAATATACCTTTTGGATTTCGGATAATTACAAATAAATCCTATATAGTTTGGAGGAAACTTGTGATTAATTAAATAGTTTAAAGTTTTTGAGTCTTTGACTCCACAAATTTTAGATCTCATTATGAATTTAAATGATTAATAAGTTTTGTAATATTTTTTTTTATATTACCAGATGTAATTGATCTACCAATTACGATCCAATTGCTTTTTTTGTTTATTAATGCATCTTTTGGAGTAGTAACTCTTTTTTGATCATCATTATTATTTTTAAGTCTTATACCGGGTGTAATTATCTCTTTACTAAAATATTTTTTCACAATACCTACTTCATGAGGGCTACAGACTATAGCATCCAATTTGGCTCTATGAGCTAATTTTGATTGTATTGTAACTAATTGATTTACAGTTTTATTGTAACCTAACTCACGTAAGTTTTTGTTATTAAGAGATGTAAGGGTTGTCACACCAGCAATTTTTGTCTTACCAGAGACTTTTTTCGCAGATTTTAATGCTTCTAAACCAGAATTAATGTGAACCGTAAGATAGTTTGCGTTTAGATCTTTTAATGCCTCAATTGTTGATTTAATAGTATTTGGAATATCATTAAGTTTCAAATCAATAAATATTATTTTATTTTTCAACTTTGATACAAAAGATCTACCATTTTTTGAATTTAAAAATTCTAAGCCGAATTTATAACCTATTTTTAATTTATTAGTCTTAGATAATTTAATTATTTTTTTTACTTTATTTATACTTTTTGTATCACAAGCTATAAAAATATTTTTCTTTGAACTAATTTTCATTTATTTTTTTAAATAATTCTTTTGATATTTTAAAATGTATGGTTTTCTTCTCAGGTATACTTACTTTATCACCTGTTTTTGGATTTCTTCTAATTGACGCCTTTTGAGTATGAGTTGACCATGCTCCAAAACCTCTTAGTTCAACTCTTTCTCCTTTTTTTAATGAATATTTAATTTCCTCTAAAATAATATCAAAAAATTTTTCAAGATCCTTCTTATAAAAATTTGGATAGTTTTCAAAGATTTTTTTAAGAAACTTTGATTTTGTTATAGCCAATTTTAATTATTCCTTCTTTTTTTTCTCCAATTTATCTGAAAGAGAGGAAAATGGAAGGTTTTTACCAGATAATGGTGAGCTGAATTTAGAAACCGCCTCTTTATTTTGAAGTTCCTCAAGTAGTTTTATGCTTAAGCCCACTTTTCTTTTCTCTATATCCAATTCAGATATAGCAGCATCAATTCTTTCTCCGCCTACAAATCTAGAAGGTCTTGCGTCCGCAGAATTAATAGCAATTTGAGATTTTTTAATTTGAATTTCTACTTTACTACCCTCTGGCTGAACTAGTAGTCCTTTACCATCTGAGTGAATTACTTTTACCGTAACTGTATCATTAATTTTTTTGTCTTTAAACCAATTTAAAGGATCATCTTCGGTTTGTTTTAATCCAACTCTTACTTTTTGTTGATCAATTTTTATCTCTAAAACTTTAACTTTTAATCTATCCCCTTTTTTGTATTTTTTTAAGTATTCCTCAGAATTTTTATTATATGTAAGATCATTACAGTGTAAAAATCCATCAATATCAAATCCATCAATTTTTAAATAAATAGCATAGTCATTAATACTACTAATTGTACCTTCAACAATACTTTCCACTGGGAATTTTTTTTCCAGAAGTGTAAATGGATTTTCAAGTGTCATTTTATGCGAAATTGCTACTCTTCTTTTATCTTTGTCTATTTCTGTAATCACACATGAAATTTCATCACCTATCTTGAACATTTTTTTTGCTGATGGATTTTTTTTAGTCCAACTAAGTTCACTTGAATGAAGCAAAGTTGTAAGCCCAGGCTCTAATTCACAAAAGGCACCAAAATCCATAATTTTAACTACCTTAACTTTATATTCCTTATTTAGCTCATAATTTGATATGTGTTCGAAAGGATCAGGTGACAATTGTTTAATGGAACATCCAATTTGTTGTTTCTCTTTATCAACTGAGATAACTAGTAAATCATGTTTTTCACCTATATTGAAAATTTCCTCTGGATGATTCACACGCGAGTAACTAATTTCCTGTAAGTGAACCAATACATCTAACTCTGAATTTACGTCAAAAAAACAACCAAAGTTGCTATAAGCTTTGACTACTGCATTCTTAATTACATCACCAACTTTATATTTCTCAATTATTTTTGCCTTATCCTCTTTCTTATGTGATGAAATTATTTGTCTTCTTGAAACGCATGCGTTACCCCTTGCCTTATCTAATTTGATAAGCGCGAATTTTTGTGGCTCATTCATTAAATGAGAAATATCTTTTAAAGGTTTATCAGAAATTTGAGAACCAGGACAAAACATTAGTGAGCCAGTTTCTATATGTTCAACTATCACACCACCTTTACATTTTGAAGTTATCTTCCCCATAATTGGTTCATTTTTTTCGTATGCTTCTACTAATTGATCCCACCCTCTTATCTTAAGAGCTTTAGAGGCTGATACGATACATTCTCCATTTTTGTCCTCAATTCTTTCCAACAAGACTGGAATCTTATTTCCAATCTTAACCTTTTCTATCATTCCTAAAGATTTTAATTCGTTTATATCAAGAACAGGCTCAGATTTTAGACCCTCTATAAAAAGAAAAATAAACTTTTCAGTAATTTTTGTAATTTTACCTTCAATGATTTTACCTTCAATAATACCTTTAGTTTTTGAAAGTTGATTGTCCAATAATTCATGAAACTCCTTTGAAGCAGGTGTATCTAAAGAATTATATATTTCCATTCGTTTTTAACTTTGTATCTATTATATTTTTTATTTTATAAAAGCATGCACTTTTAGTTAAATTTGACGTATTAATCAAGACAGAATCCTTAGTTTTTTTTAAAGGCGATATTGCTCTATTATAGTCATTTTTGTCACGCTTTTGAATACTATTTAGCACAAATTTAAGATTAGTTTTTTTTCCCATTTTTTTTAATTCTTTAAATCTTCTTTTTGCTCTTGTGTTTATATCTGCTGTTATGAAAAACTTAAAATCTGCGTCAGGAATGATTTTGTATGTTATATCTCTACCATCTAGACAAGAACCATTAAATTTTTTTGGAAACTTGTAGGCACAATCAATTTGAAATTTATGTACAAGTTTTCTAATTTTAGGATCCTTTGCAATTTGAGATGCGGCCACTCCAATTTTATCACTTAACAAACTTTTTTTGCTAAGATCAGAAAATTTTAATTTATTCATTTTTTTTTTAATAAATGAATAAGAAATTTTGTTTTTACCTTTGATTTTTAAATATCCTATTAATCGATATATTTTTCCAGTATCTAAATACAAAAGATTATAGTGTTTTGATAATTTCTTCGCTACAGTACCAGCACCTGCAGCTGCAGGGGAGTCAATTGCGATCTTAATTTTTTTTTTAATTTTGATCAAGTAACCTTACCATTTAGTTTATAAATTATTTTCATAAAAGATGGAAAAGAAGTTTTTACAGACTCTGGGTCAAAAATTTTCCAATTTCCACCAAATGACAACGCAGCAATTACAGACATCATAAATACTCTGTGGTCTTTCATATAATTTTTAATTTCTATTTTTTTATTTATTTGTAATTTTGGGTTTCCAAATATTTTTATTGAATTATTATCTGATATTACCTTAACGCCCATCATTTTTAAAATTTTAGTCGCAATTTTTAGTCTTGGACTTTCTTTTTGATTTAGTTCTGATAGATTTCTGAAAGTTGAAACCCCATAAGCTTTAGCAGCCACTAAGAAAATAATCAAAAATTCATCAATAGCACTGCTGTTAAGTTTAGGGTGACAATTAATTTTTTTAATTTTTTTTTGATTTTTCACGAAAATATCTGCACATTCTTCATTATTTATTTTTCTCTTATTGAGAAGTTTTATTCTTGCACCCATTTCATTAAGTATTTTTATAACACCGGTCCTAGAAGGATTAATATTTACATTTTGAATAATTAATTTTGAATTTTTTGAAAGTAAAGTTAAAACAATAAAAAAAGCTGAGGAACTAATATCACCAGGAATGTTTATGTCATTTTTTTTTATTTTTTCTGGTTTGAGTAATGAAATTAAATCATAATCTAATTTCTTTTTAATTTTTATAGGTATATTTAAATTTTTAAACATTATTTCGGTATGGTCTCTAGATTTTTTTGCAATAATATTTGTTTGACCCGGCAAGAAAAGAGATGCTAGCATTATTGAGCTTTTGCATTGTGCCGAACCTCTATTTTCTAAATAATTAATTGGTCTTAAGTAATTATTCCCTTTTATAAATATTGGTAAGTTTGTTTTATTTTTTGGATAAAAATTTACACCAACTTCTTTTAAAGGCTCTATTATTCTTGAAAAATCTCTTTTTGATAAACTTTTATCTCCTACAAGTTTAATTTTGAAAGGAGATTTTATTAATAAAGGTAATATCAATCTTCCTAGTGTTCCAGAATTTCCTGCATTTAAAATTAGGTTTTTTTTAAAATCAAATCCATTAAGACCTGCGCCATAAATTTTACAAATTTTTCCTTTTAGTAGTATCTTAATACCTAGTTTTTTAAGACATTTGAGGGTATTTAAAACATCTTCAGAATTTAATAAGTTTTGAGCAGTTGAAGTTCCTATGGCTTGAGAAGCAAGTAACGCCCATCTGATAGATATACTTTTATCACCATCAACAAAGATTTGTTTGTCATAAGTTTTTATTTTTTCTTTAATTTCAAGAAAATTCGACTGCATTGTTAATTAATTTTAAATGTTTCACCAAAATAAGCAGTTTGTGCAAGTGGATTATTTATCAATTCTTTTGGTGTACCTTTTGCAATAATTTTACAATTTGACAGTATTAGAGCAATATCAACACAAGATAGCAAATCTCTTGCCTGATGATCACAAATTATTATTCCAATATTATTTTCAGTTTGCAAACTAACAATAATTTTTTGAAGCATTTGTATTGTTAAAACATCTAGGGCAGCAAAACATTCGTCAAGTAGAAGAATTTTTGGGTCACCGAGTAAAGCTAGCGCGATAACTAATTTTTTCTTCTGTCCCCCAGATAAAAAAGAAGCCTTTATATTTTTTACGTATTCTAATTCAAATTTAGAAATTAAATATTCAATTTTAGAATTAATAGTTCTCTCATCTTTAATTAAAATTTGAGCAACAGCCTTAAGATTTTCATATGTCGTCAGATCTGCAAAATATCCACCATATTGCGGAACATATCCGATTTTAAACTCTCTTGCTCTTTGATAGATTGGAAAATTTGTAGCGTCCTTTTCTCCGAATAAAATTGATCCTTTATCTGGTTTAAGTATCCCCATTATAATATTAAAAATTGTAGATTTACCAGCCCCGTTTGGTCCTAATAATCCAAGTATTTCACCTGGATTTATTTGTATCGAAACTTTGTCAAGTATCATTCTTTTTTCAAAAGAAATAGAAATATCCTTCAAATAAACTAAAGGTTTTATTTTTTTAAATGACTTGATTCTAAACTTTTTAATAATTGCCATTAATTAAATATTTTAGCTGTCACTTTTTTATTTTTATTTTTCATATAAATTTTTGATATTTTTGTTACCATATTCATTTCAATGATATCTGCATTAAGCAAGTTATTATCATTTAAATATTTTACGTCTCCAGCAATTTTAATATTCTTTTTTACATAATTCATATCAATATTATCACTAGTAATTAAATGCTTTTTAAAATTGAGTTTCGCCTCGTCATAGAAATAGGTATTAAGATTATCTCTATTATAGATTGCATTTATCGCAGATATATAAACAACCCCGGAGTTTTTTATACTTATTACAGCCTTTACGTTTTTTAACTTTATAATTTCTAAACTTTTTTCATCTACCATGCCACTTTCAGCGATTATTTCATAACTATTTCCGTTTTTATCGGTTGATATGTAATATATATCATCAATTTTATTACCAACCTGACTATTTACATCTTGTGTCTGAGACATCTCATTTTTAATATTTTTAAGTGAGAGTTCATTTTTTTTATAGAAAAAAGCAAAGTATGTATAAAAAAGTATTAAAACTATAATTAATGATATTAAAGTTTGATAAATTATTGATTTCGACATTTAACTTATATTTGCACCTAAAATGTTATGAATATGTAATACACCAATAGTTTTTTTTTTATTTTTGTCATAAACGCACAAGCTAGTTATTTTTTTTTCATTCATAATTGATAATGCTTTTGCTGCAAGTGTATTTTTTTCAATAGCTATTGGATTATTAGTCATTATATTTTTTACTGAATAATTAGATAAATTTTTACTTTTTTGATTGGATCTCCTTATTTGTCCATCTGTAATTATACCAGTAGTATTTTTTTTTTTATCGATAACTATTAGGACACCTAATTTTTTATCGGATATTAATTTAAGAGCCTTTTTCATGTTTGAATTTTCATAAATAAATGGTATTTTTTTTCCTCTAACCATTAAATCCTCAGCCGTTTTTAACTTTGCACCTAAGCTTCCAGATGGATGAAATTTTTTAAAATCTAATTTTCCAAATTTCTTGTACTCCATACTGGCAATTGCGAGCGCATCTCCCAATGCAAGCTGACATGTAGTACTAGATGTTGGCACTATACCATGACCTGACTCTTTAACCTCTGGCATAAAAAGTTTTATATCTGCAGCATTATAAAGTGTTGAATTTTTTTTTGAAACAATTCCGATTAGAGTTATTTTATTTCTATTAGCAAATTGTATTACAGGTTTTAATTCTTCTGTATTTCCAGAATTACTTATAAGGATCAATAAATCTTTCTTTGATATGCTGCCCAAATCTCCATGTGAGCACTCATTTGCTGGAAGAGCAAATGATGGGCTACCAACTGAAGACAGCGTACTACTTATCTTCGTAGCTATTAAAAAACTTTTACCTACACCACATAATATAATTTTTGATTGACATTTTACTATAGCTTTAACAGCATCTACGAAAGATAAATTTAATGTATTTTTTAATTTTTTAAGCGCACTAATCTCTAAATCGATTACGTTTTTTGCAATTTTAATACTTTTATTTTTTTTCATTTAATGTTCAAATGTTGATAGCTTATAACCTGCAATTTCCATATCTACTAAAATTGGAATTACTTTCATACTCTTAGTAAATAATTCCATTCTTTTTTCTCTAATTAGCATTTTGGTAAGTTTCTCTTTAATTTCAAATAAATATTGTGTGTCCTGAGCAGCATAGCTTATTTGTTTTTCTGATAGGTTTGGATCTCCCCAATCACTTTGTTGTTCTTTTTTAGAGATATCTTTTTTACATATTTCTTTTACGAGATCTTTGTAGCCGTGAAAACTAGAAGCTGTTCTTGCAATTTTTGAACAAAGCTTTGTACAAAATATTTTTTTTGGTTTTACATTTAGGTGATAACTTAACCATAACAAATCTTGTCTTGCATAATGCATAATAAATTCAATTTCTGGATTTGCTAAAGCCTTTTTAAGATTAGGTGCATCATAAGTCTCTCTATCTAACTTAATTAGATAATATTTGTCAGATTGAAGACCTATTTGCACTAAAGTTAAAGGATCTCTACCAAGCACAAGTCCTAAGGCCTCACAGTCTAAAGCGACAATTTTCTCGTTAGATAAATCAATATCTTTTGGAAGATCTTTTTCAAAAATTTTGATGTTATTCATTTTTACTTATATATATAAAGACAAAACAATATTGTCTATTTTTTGATAAATGATAAGAAAAAAAGTACTAATCTTCGGCGCAAGTGGTCAAATTGGCAGGTATTGCATAAGAAGGCTAGTCAAAAATAACTTTAGGGTTATAGCGGCAACTAGAAACTCTCATCAGAAAGGTTATATATTAAAAACTCAAGCACCAATCGGTTTTATAGATATAAGAGAGGTCAATATAAGTGATATTAATAAAATTAGAGAAATTATAAAAGAAAGTGACATATGCTTAAATTTAATTGGTATATTATTTGAGAGTGGTAAGAAAAATACCTTTAAAAAAATTCATACTGAGTTTCCTGAAATAATATCTAATATTTGTAAACAGGAGAATAAAAATTTAATACACGTATCAGCATTAGCATTGACTGATGCAAAAGACTCAAAATATGCAATCAGTAAAATTGAAGGTGAAAAGAATATAAGAAAAAATCTTCCAAATGCTACAATTATTAAACCCTCTATTGTTTACAGTGTTGATGACAACTTCACAACAAGATTTATGAGCATTCTCGGGTTGCTTCCCTTTTTTCCATTATATTATAATGGAGAAACAAAATTTTCTCCTGTGCATGTTTCAGATGTCGCGGAGCTAATATGTCATGTTATAACTAGCGAAATATATTCTAAAGATATTGAAGTTGTTGGACCTGAAGTTTTATCTTTTAAAGAAATTATGAAAAAAATAATTAAATCTATCGATAAAAAAACAATTCTAATTCCTATGCCTTTATTTTTAGCGAAAATTTCTGCAACAATTTTACAGGTTTTACCAAATCCATTATTAACAAGAGATCAATTAAATTTGTTAAAATATGATAATGTGAAATCTAAAGATGGAATAACAAATTTTGATATTGGATGTCCTAGTAGTATACTTTTTGAGGAAGCAATAAATAAATATTCTTATAATTGGAAGCAGGGAGGCCAATTTTCAATTAATAAAAACTAAAAAATGTAAATGTACACATATATAATATACTTAGCTGTTTTATTCATTTTCATTTTTGTAATTTTTATAACTACAAAAACTGTGTATAAAAATCTGCACACAAATAAAGTTACAGATGAGAAAGATAATTTGGAAATGACCGAGATAGAAAAAAGCCATAATGAAAAAAATAATATATCAAATGAATTATATAATTTAAATGAACTTTACAAAAATGGAGCCTTAACTGAGGAAGAGTTTAAAATTGCAAAAAAAAAAAATATTGGAAAGTTAATTTTAGGCAGATTTAATTTTTTTTTCAATAAACTTAGGCACATCTTCATTCTTTTCAATAACGTCTTCTTTTTTACCTTTAGGTTGAAACGCATAAAGTAAATGTAATTTACAATACGAAAAGTCTTTTAATGAACTTCTTCCACAAAAATAGAATGAACTTTCATTAGGATGACCAATTGGCCATTTACAGGAATTTTCATCAAGTTCTTCTAATTGTTTTGGATTTTCTGGTTCAAAATCTTTTTCAATAATTAACGATCTAAATTTAGATTTACTTAGTCTTTTTTTACTCTCAGTTTGTTTTTCATTTGATTTTACATGACCATTTTTATTATCATTTGAAATTATTCTAGATTTTATTTTTGCTGAAAGATTTAGTCTATGAGCCTTTCCAATAACTGCGTTTCGACTAATTCCACCAATAATTTCAGCTATTTGACTTGCAGTTTTGCCTTTTCCCCATAACTCTCTTAATTTATTGACTTTTTCCTCTGTCCAGCTCATGTGTAACTATATGTAGTATACATTAATATTTATTATACTAAATAGATACACATAATATAGTTAATATTTCAAGTTGTATTTAGGTTTTTTTAACAAATTTAAAAAAATAGATATAAACATATTTACTTATGGTTGAATTACAAAATAAATATAAACTTGGTGTAAGACACTTTGGAAAGTTTAATAAAATTGGATTATTCGCATTATGGTATAGAGAATGTAGTAGATTTTTTGTTGTTTGGGCTCAAACTTTGCTATCTCCGCTAGTATCCAGTTTGTTATTTCTTTGTGTACTTACTCTTGCTCTAGGTAATGAAAGAGGAGATGTCTTAGGTTATCCGTTTATAACATTTCTTGCACCTGGACTTATAATTCAATCAATGATACTTCAAAGCTTCTCTCACTCAGTAAGTTCGCTAATGATTTCTAAAATGCAAGGAAATATAGTAGATATTTTATATGCTCCATTATCTTCATTTGAGGTTTCATTTGCAATTATATTAGCAGCTGTAACCAGAAGTCTACTTATTGGATTAATATCTGTTGGAGTATTTCTATTTTTAATTGATATGCCTATCAAAAACATTCCCATCATAATTTATGCTTCATTTTTTGGATCGTTTTTTATTGGAAGTTTAGGTTTTATTACTGGTTTGTGGGCAACAAAATTTGATCACACTGCTACAGTAACAAATTTTATTTTGCAACCATTAAGTTTTTTATCAGGTGTTTTTTACACAATTGATAGATTACCAGAGTTTTTTCAATTAATTAGCTCTGTAAATCCTTTTTTTCATATAATAAATATTTTTAGATATGGTTTTCTAGGTATTTCTGATGGACCATTGCTTTTTGGCATTATTTATTTACCAGTTCTAGCAGTATTTAGCTGGCTTATAGCATTTTATCTATATCAAACTGGATATAAAGTAAAATCATGAGTTTCCTTGCTGGAAATTATAATCGACGTAAAATTTCATTTGTAAAAGGAAAAGGAAGTTACCTTTTTACAAAAGATGGCAAGAAGTATCTTGATTTTCTAAGTGGCATAGCAGTAAATACCTTGGGACACTCTCATCCAGCACTGATAAAAGCTTTAAACGTTCAAGCAAAAAAAGTCTGGCATGTTTCAAATTCTTTTGAAATACCAGAGGGTGAATTGCTTGCAAAAAAGTTATCAAAAAGGTCATTTGCTCAAAAGGTTATTTTTGTGAACTCTGGTGCCGAAGCTAATGAGGCTGCAATTAAAATAGCAAGAAGATATTTTTATTCAAAAGGTATGCCCAAAAAAAATAGAATACTTTGTATAAAAAATTCATTCCACGGAAGGACTTTGGCAAATATATTTGCTAGTGGATCAAAAAAAATGACAGAGGGTTTTGGCCCAAAAGTTAGTGGTTTTGATCATTTTAATTTTGGAGATATAAAATCTTTAAAAAAAAAAATAAGTAAAAAAACAGCAGCAATTTTTTTTGAAACTGCAATGGGTGAGTCGGGAATTAAAGTAAATACTAATAAATTTTTACAAGAAGTTAGAAAAATTTGTAATAAAAAAAAAATATTGCTTATTTTAGATGAGGTACAATGTGGAATAGGCAGGTCAGGTAAATTTTTTGCTTACGAATATTCAAAAGTAAGACCAGATATAGTTCCAATAGCAAAAGGTATTGGAGGTGGATTCCCAGTGGGAGCTGTTTTAATGACAAAAGACGTAGCAAAATGTATGATACCAGGCACGCATGGAAGTACTTATGGAGGTAATCCTTTGGCTATGGTTATAGGTAGTACCATAGTTGATGAAGTTTTTAAAAAAGGTTTTTTAGAAAATGTAAGAAAAAATTCAAAATACTTTTTAACAGAATTAAATAAAATTAAAGTTAAATTTCCAAAAGTAATAAAGCAAATTCGTGGAATAGGACTATTAATTGGAATTCAAGTTAATGTGGATCTTGGTATTTTTATTAATAGACTCACAAAAAATAAGTTACTAACGATAAGAGCTGCAGAAAATGTAGTAAGAATTTTGCCTCCACTTAATGTAAAAAAAAGTGAAATAGATATTGCTTTGAAAATAATTAAACAAGTTTGTAAGGAATTTTAATAATTGTGAAAAATTTTATTAATATTAAGGATATTTCCTATAAGTCCTTAAGGAGAATTTTGACAGATGCTAAGATAAGAAAAAAAAAAAGAAAGAAACTTAAGACGCTCGAGGTTGACAAAGATCAACCTTTAAAAGGAAAACTATTAATCCAAATGTTTGAAAAATCTTCATTAAGAACAAGATTAAGTTTTTATTTAGCAATAAGACAACTTGGTGGATCTGCACTTACATTGAGGCCCGATGAACTTCATTTATCTAAGGGTGGAGAGTCTCTCTCAGATACAGCTAAAATACTCTCAACTTATGGAGACTTATTTATGTTAAGAACTGATGATGAAAATAAAATAAAAAAATTCAAAAAAAATTTGTCTATTCCATTAATAAATGGCTTAAGCCCAAAATCTCATCCAGCTCAAATATTATCAGATATTTTCACAATTGAAGAGGTAACAAAAAAAAATATCTCAAAATTAAATATTTGTTGGATTGGGGATACAAATAATGTTTTAAATTCGTTAATTGAAGCTTCATTGAAATTTTCTTTCTCGTTAAAAATTGGATGTCCTAAGAATTATAAACCCGAGGGAGAAATTTATAACCTCATTAAAAAAAATAACAGTAAAATAAAAATATTTAATAATCCAAGAGAAGCAATTTTAAATGCTGATGTGGTATTAACAGATAAAGTCATATCAATGAATGACAATGTAAATAAAAAAAAAAAGATAAAAGATTTTGTTAATTTTAAAATAAATTCAAAACTAATGTCTTTATCCAAAAATGCAATTTTACTTCACTGCCTACCAAGAGGAGATGAAATTTCCGATGAGGTTTTTTATGGTGATCATTCTAAGGTATGGCAACAAGCATTGAACAGAGTACATGTTCAAAAATCTATTTTATTATTTTGTTTAGGAAAGTTAAGGTAAAGGTAATGGGTTATCTGAGTATTTGTTTAAAAATAATATTACCGACGCTCTATCTTTTTCTTTTCTTAATCCCGCATAAGCCATTTTGGTTCCTTTAATCCAACTTTGAGGTTTCAATAAGAAACCATTCAATTCTTCAAAATTCCACTCTTTAGCATAATTGACTAATGCTTTTGAATATTTGTAATCATTCAAGGATCCTATTTTTCTTCCAACCACATTATAAAGTGCTGGACCAATTTTATTTCCGCCTCCGCTCTCGATCGAATGACAAGCTGCACATTTTTTAAAAACTTTTTCACCATGTGCCAAATCTCCAGTTGATAGAAGTGCAGCAATATTTACTACCTCTACCTCCTCTTCTTCAGTTTCTTTAGCTGTTTCTATGGTTTCTACCTCAACCTCATAAGCAGCTTTTTCAGGCTGATCTACCTTAAAAACTATATTTGATACTTTTCCTAGACCTATTACCAACAAAGCCACCAACAAAATGGCACCAATTATTTTATTTAACTCAAAAGAATCCATTGATTTATATAAGTATTTTTACATATAACATGATATTTTTAAAATTGCTTTGTTAAAATTAAAAAAAAATTTGCGTCTGTTAGACGCATAAAAATGAAATGTCAAAAACAATTATTTTAATACCTTCTCGTATGGCAGCCAAGCGTCTGCCTGGGAAACCATTACTAGAGATAAATGGCTTACCAATTATATCGCATGTAGTAAAAAAAGCAGAGGAAAGCCAAATTGGTGATGTATTTGTAGCCACTGAGGATGAAGAAATAATAACGCAGGTAAAAAAATATAAAGGTAATGCAATTTTAACTTCAAACAAACCTCATACGGGGACAGATAGAATTTGGGAAGCATTTAAAAAATTAAATTTAAAACAAGTTGAGTACATTATTAATCTTCAAGGTGATGAGCCATTGATAGAAGTCGAAGATATTCAAAATTTAGATAAATTATCCAAAAAAAATAACTGCAGAATAAACACACTAGCATGTCAAATTTCAGATAAAAAATTTATAAAAAACGAAAATATTGTAAAAGTACAAACTGAGAATGATATTGAGAAAAATAAAATTTCTAAAGCCAAAAATTTTTTTAGATATTTAGATTATTTAGATGAAAATATTTACCATCATATTGGAATTTATGAGTATAACGTATCAACACTAGAATATTTTACTAGTCTTAAACAATCTAAAAGTGAAAAAAAATATAATTTAGAGCAACTAAGAGCAATGGATAATAAAATTGATATTAATGTTTCTTATGCAAGTGGAAATGTAATTGGAATTGATACTAAAGAAGATTATATAGAATTAAAAAAAATAATGGAATATAAGAATTAATATGAAAATTGTATATCAAGGAACTGAGGGTGCATATTCACAACTAGCAGCTTTGGAAATTTTTCCAGATGCAAAAACAGTTTCATGTAAAACTTTTGAAGAATGTTTCAAAAAATGTATAGATGATGAAAGTTTAAAAACTATTATTCCAGTCGAAAACTCAATCGCTGGAAGGGTTGCAGATATACAATATTTAATGAATAAATATAAACTACAAATATATGCCGAACATTTCCACAAAGTATCTCATAATTTAATGTCAGTGAAGGGAGTTCAGCTAAAAGATATTAAAAGTGTTAGATCTCATTCACAAGCAATTTCACAATGTCAAAGAATTATTAATAAAAATAACTTAGAACCAATTATTGCTGCTGATACAGCGGGAAGTGCAAAATTTATCAGTGAGAACTTAAAAAAAGATGAAGCTGCAATTGCATCCAGTCTTGCTGCTAAAATTTATAATTTGGATATTTTAAAATCCAACATCGAAGACGATAATAAAAACGTAACAAGATTTTTGATAATGGGTAAATCAGCGGACCATCCTGAGTTTGGGAAAGAAAAATATATTACAAGTTGTATTTTTAAAGTTAAAGACAAGCCTGCTGCCCTTTATAAATGTCTAGGTGGTTTTGCCACAAATAATATAAGTTTAAGTAAACTTGAGAGTTTTTCTGACCAAAGTAGTTTCGAGCAATATTTATTTTTATGTGATATTGTTGGCCATATTGAAGATCCGAGGGTACAAAAATCTTTAGAAGAGCTAGGTTTTCACACCGTAAGTCTAAATATATTGGGTGTATATAAAGCTAGTAAATTTAGGAATATATAAATTTTAATATATCTAGTTGTGGAATAAAAAATATTACTGATATAATACTTATGGAGGCTAGAGGTGAATGCTGCTTGAACCCGACCAGATCTTAACGGAAGCAGTCGTAAAGACAGTTTTTCAGGTTCTAGT
>MDTD01193634.1_pt1 | contig 22132 bp, 22 predicted proteins | sample 811221 | NCBI WGS metagenome assembly MDTD01 (sample SAMN05326646, study PRJNA326480) | marine metagenome | isolation source: seawater | place: Pacific Ocean: South West | collected 2011 | reverse complement strand
GGTGGAGGTGGTGGGTACTGCCCCCACGTCCGCAATGTTTATTACGAAATTCGTTTATCGTCATAGTTGGAAAACCAACAATATTAATATAAAAGGTTTTAAAAGAAGTTCAATTAAATTTTCACTATGAAGCTTACTACTGATCAAAAAAAAGAGATAGCTGAGCAACAAGCACAAAAAAATGAAACTAAAAGAGTTACTTCTCCCGAACTAGAAAAAATTCTTTATGAGGCAATCCCGGTTTTAGACCATGGTTTTGTAAGAGTTGTGGACTATATGGGTGATGATAGTTCTATAGTGCAGTCAGCTAGAGTCTCATATGGAAAAGGCACAAAAAAAGTTTCGACAGATGAAGGTTTAATAAAATACTTAATGAGACACTGGCATTCAACACCATTTGAAATGTGTGAAATAAAATATCATGTTAAATTACCAATTTTTATTGCTCGTCAGTGGATAAGACATAGGACAGCAAATGTAAATGAGTACTCAGCCAGATATTCAATTTTAGACAAAGAGTTTTACATTCCATCAAAAGATAAACTATCGGCTCAATCTACATCTAATAGACAAGGTAGAGGGGATTTGATCTCAGGAGAACAAGCTGATGAAGTTCTAAAAATATTAAAAGACGATGCGAGTAGAACGTATTCCAATTATGAAAAAATGCTTAACGAAAGGTATGATGGTTCAATAATAGATGAGTCAAAAATTGGATTAGCCAGAGAGCTGGCGAGAATGAATTTAACACTAAATTCATATACTCAATGGTACTGGAAAACTGATTTATTAAATTTATTAAATTTTTTATTTTTACGGGCAGATGCCCATGCTCAATATGAAATTAGAGTTTATGCCGAAACCATGCTTGATACCGTAAAAAAGTGGGTTCCGATTACTCACTCAGCATTTTTAGATTATAGGGTAGGAGCAGTTCATGTTTCCGCCAAAGGAAAAAAAATTATTCAAAAAATGACAAAAGGTGATCAAGTTACATTTGAAAATTCTGGTTTATCTAAAAGAGAGTGGAATGAATTAATGCTCTCATTTGAGTTTAAGGATAAAATTGTTTGATTTGTTTTGCTATATCGTTAAATAATTTTGAAATTTTATGATCTGGACTTGTCATTGTAAGAGGCTCTCCTTTATCTGCAGATTTTCTCAAGTCTTCATTTAATGGCAGATTTCCTAACACTCTTTTATTAAATTCTTTCGCAGTATTTTCGACCCCGTCACGACCAAAAATATGATACTCTTTACCATCATCAGTTTTAAAATAACTCATATTATTTATTAAACCTAAAATTTTTATATTTAATTTATCGAACATTTGAATACCTCTTTTAACGTCTAGCAATGCTAACTCTTGAGGAGTGGACACAATTATTGCTCCATCAATTTTTATGTCTTGAGCAAATGATAATTGAGTATCACCAGTGCCTGGCGGTAAATCTATTATAATAAAATCTAGATTAGTCCAAAGAACATTTTGTGTTAATGTTTTTATTGCACTAATTACCATTGGACCCCTCCAAATCATAGGAGTTATCTCATCAACTAAAAATCCCATAGACATGCATTGAACTCCCTCTTTTTCAATTGGTACTATAAATTTACCCTCTTTATTTTGAGGTTTTTCTTTTGATCCAATTAATTTCGGTAGTGAAGGTCCGAAGATATCTGCATCTAGTACTCCGACCTTTAATCCTAAATGTTTTAAAGCAAAAGCAATATTTATTGCAAAAGTGGATTTCCCAACCCCACCTTTCGCGCTGGAAATAACTAGTGAATATCTAGTCCCTTTTATTGGATTTCTGGCAAATTTCTTTTTTTCGGTCATTATAACGCTTTAACTTACCTTGTTTTTAATAAAAAAGTCACTATATAAAGTGTCATGAAAAATAACGGGACAATCTTAAAGAATCAATCCCCATGGGGTTCTGGTCCAACTCAAGGCAATGGTTCGGGATCAAGAAGAGAGCCTCCAAACATCGATGATGTTGTAAATAATTTACAAAAATTAATAAAAAAAATTCTTCCCGGAGGACAGACAGGCGGTGGAAAACCAATTATTCTTGGAATAGTTATACTAGCAGTTATATGGGTACTCAGCGGTTTATATAGAGTTTTACCAGATGAGCAGGGAGTGGTTTTAAGATTTGGTAAATACGTTAATACTACACAACCAGGATTAAATTATCACTTTCCTTTTCCTATTGAAAAAGTTTTAACACCAAAAGTCACGAAGGTTAATAGAATCGATGTAGGCTTCCGTGGTGCGAGCGATACCGGAAGATCTTCTGGTGTTGGTGAAGTTCCAGAGGAGAGTTTGATGTTGACAGGAGACGAGAATATAGTTGATATTAACTATTCTGTTTTTTGGGTTATAAAAGATGCAGGAAAATTTTTATTTAATATTCAAAGTCCAATTGAAACAGTTAAAGCTACCTCAGAAACTGCAATGAGAGAAGTCATTGCTAAAAGTGAAATCCAATCAATACTTACCGAAGGAAGATCAAACATTGAAATTGAAGTTCAAGAAATCACTCAAGAAATCTTAGACGAATATGGTTCTGGTATTCAAATTACTCAAGTTCAAACTCAAAAAGCTGACCCTCCTAGTCAAGTGATAGATGCATTTAGAGATGTGCAAGCAGCTAGAGCTGATAAAGAAAGATCGAAAAATGAAGCTGAAGCATATGCAAATGATGTGATACCAAGAGCTCGAGGTGATGCAGAGAAAATTTTACAAGAAGCGGAAGCTTATAAAAAAGAAGTTGTTGCTACCGCTGAAGGTGAGGCATCTAGATTTTTAGCAATTTACTCAGAGTACAAAAATGCTAAGCAAGTTACACAAGAGAGAATGTATCTTGAAACAATGGAAAAAGTTTTAGCAGATATTGATAAGGTAATTATAGATAAAAATTCTGGCCAAGGTGTTGTACCTTACTTACCTTTACCTGAGTTAAAAAAACCAAGAGGTAATAATTAATGAAAATTTCTAAATTTATTTTACCTTTAATTGTTGTTCTTGGTGTAACAGCATTTCAATCAATTTTTGTGGTTCAAGAGATTAATCAAGCAATAGTACTTCAATTCGGTGATCCGAAAAAGATAGTGACTAAATCTGGATTAAATTTTAAACTACCTTTTATTCAGAACGTTGCATACTTAGATAAAAGAGTTTTAAATTTAGATAATCCACCAGAAGAAGTAATTGCTGCTGATCAGAAAAGGTTGATAGTTGATGCAATAGCAAGATTTAAAATTATAGATCCACTAAAGTTTTATATTTCAGTTGGAAACGAAAGAGTAGCCAGACAAAGGTTAGCTACAATAATAAACTCGAGAATTAGAGGTGTCTTAGGTAAGCAAGAATTAGCAACTTTGCTATCGAAAGACAGAGCTAAACAGATGGCAATTATTCAAAATGACGTAAATACAGAAGCAAAAAACTTTGGGATCCAAATAGTCGATGTTAGAATTAAAAGAGCAGACCTACCGCAAGCCAATAGTGAAGCAATTTATGCTCGAATGCAAACTGAGAGACAAAGAGAAGCGAAAGAATTTAGAGCACAAGGTGCTGAAATAGCTACAAGAATAAAATCAACGGCTGACAAGGAAGTAACTGTGATTTTAGCTAATGCGAAAAAAAAATCAGAAATAATGAAAGGAGAGGGAGATGGACAAAGAAATAAAATTTTTGCAAACGCATTTGGACGAGACCCTCAATTTTTTAGTTTTTATAGAGCAATGCAATCATATGAAAAAGCCTTAATAGGCGGAGATACCTCTTTAATTTTATCCCCGGACAGCGATTTCTTTAAGTTTTTCGGTAAAGCAGGTTTAGTTAAAAAAAATTAATTAATAATTATGGAAGATTTAATAACGGCTTTAGGATTGCTGCTATTTATTGAAGGCTTAATACTTGCCATGTTTCCGTCAAGAATAAAAATTATGTTAATGTCTATAGAAAAAATATCTGATTTAAAGTTAAGATTTTCTGGTATTTTTTTTTTAATTATCGGTTTTATTATAGTTTGGTATATAAGAAATTAATGAGAATTTTAAAAATTACTATATCTTGTATTTTATTAACATTTTATCCGCTCTTTGCCAGCGCTCAAAATGCGCCAGAGTCCTTTGCAGATTTAGCTGAAAAACTAATGCCGTCAGTTGTAAATATTTCAACAACTCAAACCGTCAGAACTAATACAAACGCTTTCCCTTTTCAGTTTCCTCCAGGATCTCCATTCGAAGACATGTTTAAAGAATTTCAAAGACCAACAGAACGAAAAGCTTCATCTCTAGGATCAGGTTTTATCATAAATAAAAACGGTACTGTAGTTACAAACAATCATGTAATTGCTAATGCTGAGGACATATTAGTCAGAGTGGGAGATAAAGAATTTAAGGCAGAAGTTATCGGATCAGACCCCTTTGCAGATATTGCTGTATTAAAAATAAAATCGAGTGAATTGTTCAAACCAGTTAAGTTTGGTGACTCTGATAAAGCTAGAGTAGGTGACTGGGTGGTCGCTATTGGAAATCCGTTTGGTTTAGGAGGAACGGTCACATCAGGAATTATTTCAGCGAGAAATCGAGATATAAATTTAACACGATATGACGATTTTATTCAAACAGATGCTTCTATAAACCAAGGAAACTCCGGCGGCCCATTGTTTAATCTTAAAGGGGATGTTGTTGGAATTAATACGGCAATCATAGCACCAGGACAGCAAGGCTCGATCGGAATTGGTTTTGCTATACCAGCAAACGCCGCATCGACAGTCATAGATCAACTAATTAAGTTTGGTGAAACCCGAAGGGGTTGGTTAGGTGTAAGAATTCAGGAGGTTACTAAAGAAATTGCAGAAGTTGAAAAATTAAATAAACCTTCCGGCGCCTTGGTAGCAAGTGTAGGTGAAAAAAGTCCAGCAGACAAAGCAGGTATAAAAGCAGGAGACATAATACTTGAATTTGATGGAAAAAAAATTGATACAATGAGAAAATTACCAAAAGTAGTTGCCTCTACAGCAGTAGGTAAATCAGTGAAACTTAAGATTTGGAGAAATAAAAGAGAGATTTCGAAAAGATTAACGTTGGGTCGATTAGAGGCTTCTGCAGAGTTCAAGGAAAAAAAAGCATCTACTCCCACAAAATCAAAAGAGTTTTTAATTGATGCACTGAAAATTACTGTTAGGGACTTAAATTCAAAAGACAGACAAGAAAGGAAACTAAATAATAATCTAAAAGGGTCAGTTATTTTGGATATAGCGCCTCGAAGTCCATTACAAAGGCAGCTATCAATTAATGATATTATTTTGGAAGTTCAAAAAACACCAATTACTTCATCTTCAAACTTAAATAATATGATTAAAGACATTATCACAAAAAAAAATCAAACTTTATTACTTACAATAATCAACAGTTCAAATCAAAGACGATACCTTGGTGTCAAAATTCGATAATATTTCAAAAAAAATTATTTTAATTTCAGGTCCCACCGCTTCAGGCAAATCAAAGATAGCTATTGATCTTGCAAGAAAAATTAATGGGGAAATAGTCAATGCTGATAGCATGCAAGTTTACAAAGAAATATCAATTTTGTCCTCTAAACCATCGATTACTGAGATGAAAAAAGCTAAACACCATCTATTTGATTTTAAGAGTTCTAAAAAAATATTTTCATCAGGGGAGTGGTTGTCTTTAGCCAAAAGAACAATTGATAAAATATTAAAAAAAAAAAAAGTTCCTATAATTGTCGGAGGAACAGGACTATACTTCATTTCTATTGAGAGAGGTTTAAGTAAAATTCCAAAAATTCGTGCGAGCGTCAGTCAGAAAGTAAGAATATTACATAAAAAAATAGGTCAGAAAAAATTTTATAATAAATTGATTAAAATAGATCCTCATTCGAAAAATAAATTTTTACCCTCGGACTCTCAGAGATCAATCAGGGCATATGAGGTTTTAAAATCAACGAAAAAATCACTTTTTATATGGATCAAAAATACAAAATCTTTATTTAAAGATTATGATTTAAAAAAAATATATATCAATACACCCAGAGAAATACTAATCAAAAGAATTACGGCTCGCACAGAAAGAATAGTCAATAAAAAGTCGATAGAGGAGGTAAAAAATTTTTTGAATTTAAAAATTGATAAATCTTTGCCTGCAAACAAAATCATTGGCGTTAATGAAATTCATATGTTTATAGATAAAAACAAGACCCTTGATGAGACAAAGGAGCTAATAAATATAAAAACTAGACAGTATGCAAAAAGGCAAAAGACCTGGTCTAGAGGCTATATGAGCGATTGGCATATGGTATATAACAAAGATTCCTCAATACTTTTAAAAAAAATTTTGAATCTTATCAGCTAAAACTTGACCAAAAAGGATACTATTGTAGATTGTAAATATGCCAAAATTATTTACAGGTGCTGAAATAGTATTTAAAGCGTTAGAGGACCAGAAAGTGGAATATATTTTTGGTTATCCCGGTGGAGCAGTTTTGCCAATTTATGATGAATTAAAAAATCATAAATCTATTAAACATATTTTAGCTAGACATGAGCAAGGCGCGGGACATGCTGCGGAAGGTTACGCTAGATCAAGTGGGAAACCTGGAATTATTTTAGTTACCTCAGGACCCGGCGCAACAAACGCGGTAACTGCTCTTACAGATGCCTATATGGACTCAGTACCCTTAGTTTGTATTTCAGGTCAAGTACCTACTCACTTAATTGGGACAGATGCATTTCAAGAATGTGACACTACGGGGATAACAAGGCCCTGCACGAAACACAATTGGCTGGTGAAAGATGTTAACAAGTTAGCAGAAACTTTACATTTAGCATTTGAAGTAGCTATGTCTGGAAGACCAGGACCAGTGTTAGTCGATATACCTAAAGATATTCAATTTCAAAAAGGTAAATATAAATTTATTAAAGGAAAATTAAAAAATAAGCTAAATGGTAAAGCATTGTTAAAGCCCTCAAAAAAAACATTAGACCAATTCATTGATATGATAAAAAAATCTTCCAAACCAATTATTTACACGGGTGGTGGAGTAATTAACTCTGGGCCAGAAGCCAGCGATCTTTTAAGAGAATTCGTTAACTTAACAGGTTTTCCAATTACTTCGACACTTCAAGGCCTGGGAGCATATCCAGGTGATGATCCACAATTTCTAGGAATGTTGGGAATGCATGGTACATTTGAAGCTAACAATGCAATGCACGACTGTGATCTTATGATAAATATTGGAGCTAGATTTGATGATAGAATAACAGGTAAAGTTGATAAGTTTTCACCAAATTCAAAAAAAATCCACGTAGATATTGATCCTTCTTCAATTGGAAAAAATATAAAAGTTGATTTGGCGATTGTAAGCGATGTTGGTGAGCTAATGAGAGCGTTAATTAAAAGTTTTAAAGAAAAAAATAAAAATTTTGTCCAATCGAATAAAGGCAAGATATCAAAATGGTGGGAACAAATTGACAAATGGAGAGAAAAAAAATCTTTAAATTTTATAAATAGCAATAAAGTGATTAAACCACAACATGCAGTACAAAGACTCTACGAATTAACAAAGGATAAGGATACTTATATAACAACAGAGGTAGGTCAACATCAAATGTGGGCCGCACAACATTATAAGTTTAATAAACCTAACAGATGGATGACTTCTGGTGGTTTGGGAACTATGGGTTACGGTCTTCCGGCTGCCATTGGAGTGCAAATTGCACATCCAGGTAAATTAGTTATCGATATTGCTGGAGAGGCCTCAGTTCTTATGACTATGCAAGAGATGTCAACAGCAGTTCAATATAGACTTCCAATAAAGATATTTATTTTAAATAATGAATACATGGGTATGGTTAGACAGTGGCAAGAACTCTTGCATGAAAAAAATTATTCAGAGAGTTATACCGCTGCTCTTCCAGATTTTGTTAAATTAGCTGAGTCTTATGGTTGCGTTGGCATTAGAGCAAAATCACCAGAAGAACTTGATAGTAAAATTAAAGAGATGATTGATATAGACAAACCTGTAATATTTGACTGCATTGTTGACAAAGCCGAGAACTGTTTCCCAATGATACCATCTGGCAAACCACACAATCAAATGATTTTAGGGCCTGAAGAAGAAGAGGAAATATCCGATGAAGGTAAAATTTTAGTTTAATGTCAAAATCAGCTTATAGTACTCCCGGAAAATTGGGCAAATTAGAAAGACATATACTCGTAGTATGGGTTGATAATGAAGCTGGTGTGCTTGCACGAATAGCAGGATTATTCTCTGGAAGAGGATATAACATTGAATCTCTAGCTGTGGCAGAGGTTGATAAAAAAAAACATATTTCGAGAATTACAATAGTAACTGAAGGAACGCCCCAGGTAATAGAGCAAATAAAATTGCAATTAAAAAAACTTATACCTGTTCATAAAGTTGCAGATTTTAAGAGAAATGATAAAGAAATTTTGTTTAGAGAATTAGCTCTTTTTAAAATCTTGGGCTCACAAAAAAAACTAAGTAAAGTTAAAAAAATTTGTAAGGATTTTAACCCAGTTATACTTGATAAGTCAAAAAAATCTTGCGTTATACAAGTTACGGCACTAAGAAGAGAAATAGATAAATTAGCTCTTGATTTAAAACCATATGGTCTGATAAGTACTTCTAGAACAGGAGCTGTAGCCATGACAAGAGGCGCTAAAACTTTTAACTAGGTGAAATTATGAAAACTTATTATGATAAGGATACTAAACCAGACTTAATTAAAAATAAAAAAGTTGCGATATTTGGTTATGGAAGCCAAGGACACGCTCACGCGCTTAATCTTAAAGATAGTGGTGTTAAAGAACTTGTAGTTGCACTTCGAGAGGGTTCGCCAAGCGTAAAAAAAGCTCAAAGTGCTGGTTTGAAAGTTATGTCATTATCTGATGCCGCGGCATGGGCAGATGTAGTTATGATGCTAACTCCTGACGAACTGCAGTCTAAAATTTATAAAAATCACATAGAACAAAGAATGAGAGAAGGTACAAGCTTAGCTTTTGCACATGGCTTAAATATTCATTTTGATTTAATTAAAGCAAGAAAAGATCTAGATGTTTTTATGGTAGCTCCAAAAGGACCAGGTCATACTGTTAGAAGTGAATTTCAAAAAGGTGGCGGTGTTCCTTGTTTAATGGCTGTACATAAAGACAGCTCTGGAAAAGCAAAAGATTTAGCTTTGTCTTACGCGTCTGCGGTGGGAGGAGGAAAAGCAGGTATAATTGAAACAACGTTTAAAGATGAATGTGAAACAGATTTATTTGGTGAACAAACTGTTTTGTGTGGCGGTTTGGTAGAATTAATTAAAAACGGTTTTGAAACTTTAACAGAGGCAGGATATCCACCTGAAATGGCATATTTTGAAACCTTACACGAGGTAAAACTAATCGTAGATCTAATTTATGAAGGTGGTATTGCAAATATGAATTATTCTATTTCAAATACAGCGGAGTATGGTGAATATGTATCTGGTAAAAGAATAGTTGATAATAAAACTAAGGAGAGGATGCAATCTGTTTTAAAAGACATTCAGTCAGGAAAATTTACAAAAGATTGGATGAAGGAGTGTGAGAACGGTCAAAAAAACTTTCTTAAAATGAGAGAAAATTTATCTAATCATCCGATAGAAAAAGTTGGCAAAAGTTTAAGAGCGATGATGCCTTGGATATCAAAGAACAAATTAGTAGATAAAGATAAGAATTAACCCATTCTGAGAAGATTTTACATACCTCAGGGTAATTATAATTGCAAAATCCCGTATTAATTGTATAGTAGCAAAACTTTAATGACATTTGTTTGTTATTAATTAATTTTTAGATTAAGTATGAGCGAAAAAAATCGGATAATTATTTTTGATACTACAATGCGTGATGGTGAGCAGTCGCCAGGCGCAACAATGAGCTTAGAAGAAAAAATTCAAATTGCCAGATGTTTTGATGAACTTGGTATAGATGTTATTGAGGCAGGATTTCCAATCGCTTCTCCAGGAGACTTTGAAGCAGTGTCCGAAATTAGTAAGGTGCTGAAAAAATCAATTCCGGCAGGTTTATCAAGAGCTACCAAAAAAGATATAGATGCGTGTAAGGAGTCACTTAAACACGCTAAAAGATTTCGTATACATACTTTTATATCAACAAGCTCACTACACATGAAACACAAACTCAATAAAACTCCGAATGAGGTTTTGGATCTTATTAAGGAAAGTGTTTCTTACGCAAGAAAATTTACTGACGATGTAGAATGGTCATGTGAAGATGGTACTAGAACAGATTTAGATTTTATGTGCAAAACAGTAGAGTTAGCTATAAATAGTGGAGCAAAAACTATAAATATTCCTGATACAGTAGGATATTCTGTTCCATCAGAATTTAAAAAAATTATTGAGACTTTGATTAATAAAGTTCCTAATATAGACAAAGCTATATTATCAACACATTGTCATAATGATTTAGGTTTAGCAGTTGCAAATTCTTTAGCTGGAGTTATGGCAGGAGCGAGACAAATTGAGTGTACAATTAACGGCATAGGTGAAAGAGCAGGTAACGCTGCATTAGAAGAAGTTGTTATGGCAATGCGCACCAGAAATGATCTAATGCCATTTTCAACTAACATTAATACCAAACTACTTAGCAAAGCATCAAAAGTAGTTTCAAATGCTACAGGTTTTCCCGTTCAATTTAATAAAGCAATTGTTGGAAAAAATGCCTTTGCACATGAGTCAGGAATTCACCAGGACGGTATGCTTAAAAATAGAAACACATATGAAATAATGACACCAGAAAGCGTAGGAGTAAAAAAAACTTCTCTAGTTATGGGAAAACACTCAGGCCGTCATGCTTTTAGAGATAAACTCTCAGACATGGGTTATAAAGAGATTACAGATGATATAATAGACGCAGCATTTGGTAAATTTAAAATTTTAGCTGATAAAAAAAAGCATGTTTACGATGAGGACATAGCCGCTTTAGTAGATGATAGTTTAATTAAAGAAGATAATTTAATTAAATTAAAATCTTTAAAAGTTTTTGCTGGAACAGGAGAACCACAAAAAGCAGAAATGAAGCTAGATGTTGAAGGGAATATTAAGGAGGCAACAGAAACCGGTGATGGACCTGTTGACGCAATATTTAAATGTATAAAAAAACTCTATCCACATGAAGTCAATTTACTTTTATACAATGTTCATGCCGTCACAGAAGGAACGGATGCTCAAGCAACTGTTAGTGTAAGAATTGAGGAAAATGGAAAAACAACTGTGGGGCAAGCTGCTAATACTGATACATTAGTAGCTTCAGCTGATGCATATTTAAACGCTTTAAATAAAATGATTATAAAAAGAAAAAAAACAGCACCAGAGCCAATGAGCTTTGGCAAAGATAACTATGAAAGGAATAAAGATGGCACTATTTAAATCAATGTCAGGTATATCTTCACTATGGTCTCAAGACATGGCAATTGACCTTGGTACAGCAAACACATTAGTTGTTTTAAAAAATCAGGGAGTAGTTTTAAACGAACCTTCAGTTGTTGCAGTAATCACCGATGGAGGCAAAAAGTCAGTATTAGCAGTTGGAGATGAAGCTAAAACGATGTTGGGAAGAACCCCTGGAAACATAGCTGCTATAAGACCATTAAAAGATGGAGTAATCGCAGATTTCGTGGTCACTGAAGAGATGATTAAACATTTTATTAAGAAAGTTCATAAAAAAACAGCTTTTGCAAATCCTAGAATTTTAATTTGTGTTCCAACAGGCTCAACTCCAGTTGAGAGAAAAGCGATACAAGACTCTGCATTAGCAGCAGGAGCAAGGAAAGTTCAATTGATCGAAGAGCCCATAGCTGCAGCTATCGGTGCAGGTTTACCTATCTCAGAGGCCACAGGTTCAATGGTGGTTGATATAGGTGGTGGTACAACTGAAATAGCTGTTATGTCATTAGGTGGAGTTGTTTACTCAAAATCGCTAAGGGTGGCTGGAGATGCAATGGACCAATCAATAATAAATTATATGAGAAAGAAATTTAATTTGTTAATTGGTGACTCAACAGCAGAAAAAATTAAAAAAGAAATAGGTACAGCTGTGCCAACAGGACCTAATACTTTTCTTATGAAGGGCCGAGATATTAGATCCGGTACTCCAAAAGAAATTTCTTTAACAGAAGAGGATGCTTGTGAAGCCTTGATGCCAATATTGAACCAAATGCTGTCAGGTATTAAGGAGGCATTAGAAAATACTCCTCCCGAATTATCAGCAGACTTAGTTGATATGGGATTAGTATTGACTGGCGGAGGAGCATTATTAAGAAATATTGATAAATTAATTTCAAAAGATACTGGATTACCGGTAACCATAGCTGATGATCCGCTTTCGTGTGTTGCGGTTGGAACTGGTAAAGCTTTAGAAAATGAGGAGTTGTTTTCTACAATGCTATCCGAGTATTAGTAAAAATTTGATGAGATGTCTTCAGGTCGTGATGATTTTACAATAGCAATAAGATCTGCCCTACTTCAGAAGGGAACAAGACATAAATTTTCTTTATTTTTTCTATTATCAGTATCAATTTTAATTTTCTTTTTAGATGTAAAAGAATTTAAATTTACATCTTATATGCGTTCAGCTCTGAATGATTTAATATATAGAGTTTCAAATGTTGCGACATCACCAGTAAAAATATTTTCTGATATTAATAAAGAGATTAAAGATATAATATTTGTTTATAAACAAAATGAGGATTTAAGACAGGAATTAAGTAATTTAAGAACAAAAGATTTTCAAGTAGAATTTTTAAAAAACCAAAATTATAATTTAAGAAAAACGCTAGAAGCAGAAAAAAATATTGAAAATGAAAATACACTAGCTAAAGTTTTATTAGATAAAGATAGCCCTTATCTAAAATCAATTATAGTTAATAGAGGTTCTAAGTCAGGCATAATAAAAGGAATGCCTGTAGTGGACGGAAATTATTTAATTGGAAGAATAGTTGAGGTAAACTATCTATCATCCCGTGTTCTTCTATTGAATGATCTTAATAGTAGAATACCGGTAACATTTGGGTCAGAGGATGACCAAGCTATTTTATCTGGAGATGGAGGAACGCAACCAAATTTAGAATACTTACCTGAGCAATATGTGCCTAAAGAAAATGTAACTGTTTTTACCTCAGGTAAGGACGGAATTTTTTCACCTGGCATACCGGTTGGTAAAACGGTCGTTGAAAAAAATAATATTTCAGTCAAACTTTTTTCAGATCCTAATCAACTCTCCTTTGTTACTGTTCAATTAATCGAAATTAATAATGAGGACTTTAAATGAGCCTTATCCTTAATAATTTTAGAATTTCAGTAGTTAACTCTTTACCTCTTATTTTATTGTATTACTTATCAATAAGCGAAATCGATACTCAGTTTAGCGAAATGTTTGAAATACTATCATTCAATTTGCAAATAATAATAATATATTATTGGATGTTAAAAGATGAAAACGTAATTGGACCTGGCCATATATTTTTGGCAGGTATTATAAATGATGTTGTTATGGGTTTTCCTATTGGTTTAAGTGCAATTACTTATTTAGTGGTTTCATTTGTGGCAAATTATGTGAAAAATGTGACAGTAAACTTTTCAATTTTTACAGACTGGTTTACATTTTTGATAGCAATATTTTTTTCCAATTTATTTTTCATGATATTCATAGAAAATTTCACTAGCTTACAGTTTTCATATTCAGACATTTTTTATAATTCTTTTTTTACATTCTTATTTTTTCCAGTTTTCTGGACTATTTTTAATTTTTACAAAAATATCATGAGGTTAAGAAATGATTAATTTTGGATCAGGAAGCACTGTAATAAAGTCTAAGTTAATAGGTAGACGTATGTTTATACTTACAGCTGCTAAGGCAGTAGTATTTTTGGGAATATTTGGGCGACTTGTGTCTTTACAAATTAATGAGGCCAATAAATATAAAACTCTCTCAGATAAAAATAGATTTAGAGAATGGCGATTAGCCCCACCACGTGGAGTAATAAAAGATTTTTTTAATAAAGATATTGCTTCAAATGAAAAAGTTTATCAATTACACATAACTCCTGAAAATTCTCCTAATATAGAAGAGTTATTTTTTAGATTAAAAGTTATGTTAAATTTATCGGATAATAGAATTTTCTATTTAAAAAGAAAAATTGCTAAACAAAAACCTTGGGAGCCTATTATTGTATCGGATAATTTAACCTGGTCGGAATTTTCAAGATTAAATTTATTTTTACATGAATTACCAGGTGTAGAACCTGTTGTTTCAGTTGCAAGAAAATATACTGAGACGTCTAGCGCACATCTAGTTGGTTATGTTTCCCAGGTCAGCCAATCTGATTTGAAAAGAAAAGAATATTTAAGAGATATGAATGTTACGGGACTTGCGGTAGGTAAAACTGGTTTGGAGCATAGTCTAGACAAACAAATAATAGGTGAGGTAGGATTTCAAAGATATGAGGTTAATGCTTACGGAAAAAGAATAAAACAAATACAACTCGACAAAGGTAAAGCGGGAAAGAATTTTAGAACAACATTAGATAATGAGGTGCAAAAATATGCTCACTCCTTATTAAAAGATAAGGCAGCCGCTATTTGTGTGATGGATATATTTAACGGAGATTTAATAAGCTTAGTATCCTCACCAAGTTATGACCCAAATGCATTTGTCCATGGAATTGAAAAAAAATATTGGGAAGAATTGATTAACAATCCTAAAAAACCTCTTAACAATAAAGCAATATCAGGTTTATATCCACCTGGATCAACAATAAAAACAATAGTTGCATTAAGTGCACTAGAAAATGACGTTTGGAATCCGAAAAAATATTTAACTTGCAGTGGAAAAATTGAACTGTACGGTGAAAAATTCCATTGCTGGAAAAAGAGAGGGCACGGAACAGTTAATCTTAGATCAGCTATACAAAAATCTTGTGATGTATATTTTTATGAAGTGGCGAGATTATTGGGAGTAGATAGACTATCGGAGACAGCAAAGAAATTTGGATTGGGCAAAAAAACTTTACCAAATTTTATTGAAGAAAGAACAGGTGTGGTTCCAAACACAAAATGGAAAAGAAAATTTATAGGAAAAAACTGGTATCTTGGCGAGACACTTCACTCAGGAATAGGCCAGGGTTATTTTCAATCTACTCCATTACAACTTTGCTTAATGACTGCTCAGATAGCTAATGGAGGGTTCGAGATTAAACCAAATATATTGGTGGAAAACCGAAAAAATAATCTAAGGGAATATTTAGAATTTAAAAATCAAAACCCAGACGACCCTTTACCAATAGATCTTTTAATCTCTAATTTTAATCTTAAACCTCTTTTTAGAAATCAAGAAAATATAAATTTTATAAAAGACGCAATGTTTGCTGCAACAAATGAAGTAGGTGGCACATCCTATGCATCTAGAATTACTGATAAAAAATTTATGTTTGCTGGCAAAACAGGCTCTTCTCAAATAAAAAAATTTACAGCTCTTCAAAGAGAATTGGAGGTCAAACAAAAAGATATAAAATATGAAGACAGAGATCACGCGCTATATATTGCATTTGCTCCTTATAAAGATCCTAAATATGCAATTAGTATTATTGTTGAGCACGGTGGTTCGGGAAGTAGTGCCGCAGCACCAATAGCAAAAAAGATTATAAAAAAAGTTTTAGAGAGACATGAAATCAGAGAAAACTTTAAAAATTCAATTGGGGAAATAACATAATGTATCAACCAAGATCTATTCAATCTTCTTTAAGCTTTAGAGACAAGTTAATATCTTTGGATTATATACTTGTGCTTTCAATACTTGTTCTTGGTATTATAAGTATGTTTGCAATGTACTCTACAGATGGTGGTGAACTAAAATATCATACGCGAAGTCACATACTTCGATTTGCTATTTTTTTTGCAATGTTTTTTATTATTTCTTTTATACAAATCAGATTTTGGCATCAAACCAGTCTTTTATTTTATATCGCTGTTTTTATTCTCCTTTTGGGTGTAAAATATTTTGGCTTAACATCTTCAGGATCTCAGAGATGGTTAAATCTTTATTTTATGAATTTACAACCATCTGAGTTGATGAAAATTAGTTTAATACTTTTTTTAGCAAATTATTATCATAGAATTTCAACTCAAGATGTTAATAAAATAAAATATTTATTTCTACCAATTGTAGCTTTAGTAGCCCCAGTTTTGCTTGTAGTTGCTCAACCTGATTTAGGAACTTCTTTGCTTATTGCTGCAGGAGGAGTAACTGTCGCATGGTTGGCTGGTGTCAGAGTTAAATTTTTTACATATGCTTTTATTTTATTTATCTCTCTAATGCCGATTGCTATTTCATTTTTAAAACCTTATCAAAAAACTAGAATTTTAACTTTTTTAAATCCTGATCGAGATCCACTGGGGGCTGGTTATCAAATTATACAATCAAAAATAGCTATTGGATCCGGAGGCCTTTTCGGAAAAGGTTTTTTAAATGGATCTCAGAGTTACCTAGACTATCTTCCAGAAAAACATACAGATTTCATTTTCACCCTATTTTCAGAAGAATTTGGATTTTTTGGTTCATTAATTATACTTTTGTTGTACAGTCTTATAATCTATAGAATTGTGGCAATAGGCCATGAAACAAGAAGTAGTTTTGGCAAATTATATTGTTATAGTTTTGGAACAGCCTTCTTTATATATGTTGCGGTTAATATGGGCATGGTATTAGGCTTACTACCAATTGTAGGAGCTCCCTTACCAATTATGTCTTATGGAGGTTCTTCTATGATGGCAATTATGCTAGGTTTAGGGATAGTAATGTCGTGTAAAATTTATAAAGATACTCCAGTCAATTAAAAATAAACCAAAATGAACAAAATTTATTAAATTAGAGCTTGTTTAAATAAGTAATAGATGATCTAATTTAATTATTAAAATTTATGTTTGGGGATAAAAAAAACTCGCTAAAAGATTCTGAAAGATCACTCATAAGTGAAACTGTGAGTATTGATGGAACAGTAAATAGTTCTGGAGCGATAGATATTGCAGGATTAGTTAAAGGTCCAGTGTTTTCTAAAGAAATAGTGATTAAGGAAACAGGATCTATATCCGGCTCTATCGAATCTGACAGAGTTGAAATTCATGGACATTTAGATGGAAAGATTTCAGCTGAAGATGTAATAATCGGTAGCACTGGAGTTGTAAAAGGGGACATTGAATTTTCTAACAATCTAAGAACAGAGGATGGTGCCGATATAGAGGGTTACATTAAGAAAACTCAAAGTAAGCCTAAAATTACTGGTGATTTTTTATTCTCAAAATCCAAAGAAGAAAAAAAGAGTAAGAAAAACGGCAAGCCTGAGAGCGCTGTGAATAACAAAGAGACTGAAGTTCTAGTATAATCTAACGCACTGTAAATTTCCAAAATATTGAAATATAATTCCGGAGATGAATAATTATAAATGCTCCTCTGTAGGAATAGTTGGTGCTGGGATCCAAGGAGTTTGCACTGGATTACAATTAATTAAAAAAGGAATACCGGTTACAATATTTGACAAGAATGATCCTGGAACCATGGCATCCTACGGCAATGCTGGGCACTTTTCACCTTATGCAGTGTTACAATTGAATAGACCAGATATAATTTATGATGTTCCAAAAATGCTTATGAGCTCATATGGGCCTTTAGCCTTAAAGTGGAATTACATACCCAAGATGATACCTTGGATAATAAAATATTTAAAATCATCTACAAAAAAATCAATGCTTCACACAGCAAAGTATATGCATCAAATCCTAGATTTATCTTTAGACGCCTACGATGAGATGTTTAAGGAAATAGACACAACTAATTTAGTTGATAGAAAAGGAATTATCTATATATGGACAAATAAAAATTTAAAAAGCAGAAATCTAGAAATTAAAGTTCGAAATGAGCTTGGAGTAAAACAAAAATTGCTCTCTAAAAACGAAATTCTAGACTTGGAGCCAAATCTTAGTCCTATTTTCGATGCTGGTGCGTACTATGATTATGCTTATCACGCGAGAGACCCACATGGTATTTTAATGAAATTTTTTGATTTATTTAAAAGCAAAGGGGGGAATTTTGTAAAAACTAATGTTAAAAAACTATTTCAATCAGGAGCTAAAGAAACACAAATAATTACTGAAGGTCAGAATTATAAATTTGAAAAAATTGTTGTTGCTTGCGGAGCTTTCTCAAAAAAACTCACTGATCAATTGGGTGAGAATATACCGTTAGATACTGAAAGAGGTTACCATGTCCATTTTGAAAATATGGATCATCTTATTAAAAGACCAGTGATTTTTTTAGATAGAGGTTTTGGCATGACGCCGATGAACCAAGGTTTGAGAGCTGTTGGAACAGTAGAGCTTGGTGGCTTAAAAAATCCAATTTCCAAAAAAAGAATTGACTATATAGTCAAATGTTCAAAGGAGTTGCTTCCGCAATTAGAAGAGCATAAAGATGAGTGGCTTGGTTTCCGTCCTACTCTTCCTGATTTTTTACCTGTGATAGGCCCATCGTTGAAGAACTCTAATATAATATATGCCTTTGGCCATCAACATTTAGGTTGGACACTGGGTGCAATTACTGGAAAAATTGTGTCAGGTATTGTAGCTAATGAGAATACAAATCTAAATTTACAACCATACAGCTCTTCTAGATTTAATTAGGATTTTTTTGAAAAAACAATATTTAGCGTATTTTTTGTTAGTGCTCACGACACTTTTTTGGTCAGGAAATTTTATCTTGGGAAAATTTTCAGCTTTATTTCAAATCCCTCCATTTACATTAAATTTTTATAGATGGCTAATAGTATGGTTAATTTTAGTACCATTCACTTTTAAAGAAATAATGACAAACCTTGATTTTATAAAATCTAATTTATTTATTTTGGTAATTTTAGGTATCACCAGTATAAGCGCATTTAACTCTGTAGTTTATTATTCACTTAACTTCACCCAGGTTATAAATGCTGTCCTAATGTTATCTGCTATTCCAGTTCTAACTATAACTATTTCTGCAATATTAAAAATTGATAAAATAAGATTTATTCAAATATTTGGTTTAGTTTTATCAATAGTCGGCGTATCAATAATAATTTCAAAAGGAAATCTTGATTTAATAAAAAAATTAAATTTCAATAAAGGAGATTTATGGATGCTAGTAGCTGCATTATCTTGGTCTATTTACTCGTCTTTTCTAAAAAAAATTCATCTTCCATTTTCACAATTTAGTTTAATACAAATTATATCCTCCATTGGGTTATTATTTTTAGTACCACAATTCTTTTATGAAAAATCTTTAGGTCTTGAGTTAAATTTTAATTTAGCATCAATACTTATATTAATATACGTAGTCCTATTTGCTGCGATCGGAGCTTATTATTGCTGGCAAAAAGCTATTTCGATAATAGGACCAAGCCGATCAAGTATGTTTATACAATTAATGCCTTTATTCAGTGCAATTTTAGCGATTTTAATTTTTAAGGAGGCCTTTAGATTTTTTCATTTATTTGGCGCCATATTTATAGTATCAGGAATTTATTTATCAAATAGAAAATGATTAAAGTTGCAGTGCTAGATGATTATCAGGGTATTTTTAAGGACATCATTGATGTTAATAAGTATAAAGATAATTTTGAATTTGTTGTCTTCAATCAACCATTTAATAGTGAAGATGAAGCTATTCTCGCTTTAGAAAATTTTGAAGCTTTATTTATAATGAGAGAAAGAACAGCCATGACAAATTCCCTGATTTCTGGATTAAATAAGTTAAAATATATAATGACATCGGGTATGCGCAATAATGCCATAGATTTTGATGCTGCTCGTCAAAAAAAAATAATAGTTTGCGGAACTGATATTAATTCTAACCCTGCAGCTGAATTGACTTGGGCATTAATTTTAGGATTAATGCGAAACTTGAAGCAAGAAATTGATAATATGTTTCAAGGGTATTGGCAATCAACGATAGGATATGAATTAAAAGGAAAAAGAATAGGTTTGATTGGCCTTGGTAAAATTGGTACCCAGGTGGCAACTGTTGCTAAGGCTTTTGGAATGGAAGTTTCTGCTTGGAGTGAAAATTTAAATTTATCTCACGCTAATGAAATCGGAGTATTACCAATGAGTAAAGAAGATCTTTTAAAAACATCGGATATCATATCGCTTCATGTCGTTGCAGGAAAGCGATATGAAAACCTTATTTCTAAAAAAGAATTTAAATTAATGAAAAGTACAGCTTTGATTATAAACACCTCAAGAGGATCTGTTGTTAATCAAAACGATTTGGTTGATGCTTTAGAAAATGAGTTAATTGCTGGAGCTGGTTTAGATGTTTATGACGAAGAACCTCTACCACAAGACCACAAATTAAGATTTCTCCCTAATGCTTTGTTATTGCCTCACATCGGATACGTAACAATTGAAAATTACTCTAAATTTTATTTGCAAATGATTGAAAATCTTGAAAGTTGTCTAAAAAATAAGCCTTTAAGATTAATTACTTAGAAAAACTCTTCCATTGTAGGTTGTATTAGATATAAACTCAATTTGAGTGATTCGATTGTTTTATAACGGGCGGATCTCTGCTTATATTAAAAATAAATATAAAAGGGGAGTATGAAAAAAATTTTAGGTTTTTTGCTAACACTTACATTTGTAACTGGTTGTGCAGAATCTTTAACTCTTTTAGGACCTACGTCCACCGCGGTTACAGGCGGAAATATTGCCCAGACAGCTTTTTCTTCAGCAGTAAATTACGGAATAAAAAAACAAACTGGAAAAAGCCCAGTGGAACATGCATTGGCATACGCAGAAGAAATGAATCCAGAGAAAAAGAAGGAGCCCTGTTTATCATTTACAGAAAAAACTAATTCAGAAATTTGCGCTATTGTGAAAAAACAATTGAAAATAACTAAAACGAAGATATTAAAGAAATCAAACGAAAGATCTATAAAAGACCTTACTTCTTCACTTCAGCCCAACATTAATAAAAAATCTAAAATTAAGTACTTAGATTAACAAATTTAAAACGAAATCTACCAGGCAAATTAAAGATCTTGACAACCGTGGGTTGTGTTAATAAAATTAATGCGCTCAAAATTAACTTTTAATTAAAGATGAAGCAGATATGAACCAATTAAAACAAATAACAAACATGAAAAAAATTTTGATTTTATTATCAACGATTTTCTTACTTAATGGTTGTGCTGAATCTTTGGCATTACTCGGCACTGGCACATCTAACGGAAAAATATTACAATCTTCTCTTAACTCAGCAATAAGTTATGGAGTTAAAAAACAAACAGGAAAAACTCCTCTGGAACATGCAATTGCTTACGCAGAAGAAAAAAATCCAGAAAGAAAAAAAGAAACCTGTATTACTTCTTTTGAAATAACAAGGTCTGAATTTTGCACAATTGTTAAAAAACAAATTAAGTCTAAACGTACTGTTATAGTAGAAAAGACAACAGACTTTGTGAAAGAATTTCCAAAAAATAAAATTAAAAAAATATCGAAGATTGAAAAGATAGCAGAGAAATCAATTATTTATAATAGAAGGTAATCCCGATTTCTTTGTTAAACGATGGCCCCAATAAAATTGGGACCACCTAATTAACATTTAAGCAGCTAAAGCTTGTTTGATATCTGCAACAATATCGTCTGGATGTTCTATACCAATCGATAACCTTACGTAACCTGGCGTAACACCTGCAGCTAACATCTCTTTATCAGTCAATTGACTATGAGTTGTTGTAGCTGGATGAATTGCTAAACTTCTAGCATCACCAATGTTTGCTACGTGGTATAGCATTTTTAAGCTATCTATAAACTTAGCACCTGCCTCTTTTGTTCCCAGATCCATTCCTATCAAAGAGCCATAACCACCTTGCATATATTTTTTAGCTCTATCTCTAATTTCACCTTGATAATTAGTTGGATATATAACCTTTTTAACTTTTTTGTGACCATCTAAGAAATTCACAACTTTCTCTGCATTACTGCAATGTTGTTTCATTCTTAACGCT
>MDTD01108934.1_pt1 | contig 22132 bp, 21 predicted proteins | sample 811221 | NCBI WGS metagenome assembly MDTD01 (sample SAMN05326646, study PRJNA326480) | marine metagenome | isolation source: seawater | place: Pacific Ocean: South West | collected 2011 | reverse complement strand
ATAACTCTTCTTATTTTTAAAGGAGGACTCAAAGTTTCTGATCTATCATGCTTAAAAAGGTGTCATATTTTTTTAGGAAAAAAACCAAGAGTTATGCTAACTCCTCCAAAAAGAGACCCTTTTTCAATTCCTCTTCCCAATGAGTTTGACAACTTTTTAGTTAAATATTTGGACTTATTAAAAATAGAAATGGCAAATCAAAACATTGAATTTGAAGAACTCCTTTTCAATGCCAATCCCTATAAAATTTTATCAGGAGGACTTTCTTCCAGGGGGCTTGAAATCATCTTTAAAGAGTACAGCGAGAATTTAAAAATAGAGCTTACTCCTAGATCATTAAGACAAGCTTGTATATTTAACTGGCTTAAAGATAAGAATGAAGAAAACATTAAGGAATGGATGGGGGTCGCTCCAAGCTACAGTTTAAAACACTACAAAGAACATTTACCAAAACATATTTATTCAGATTTATTTCACTAGACAGTTACCCCGTATTTGATTCAATTCAAATAGTTTTTATATTTGTTTTTTCTTTTGAGGTTTCTTCCCGACTGGTAAACCTAAGTCATGGTCTAGGTGCCACCGATCTAGCTCAGGTTCATATTGATCTATTATATAAAAGTCTAAATCACTATCCAACATTTCTATTTTTTTTACGATTTCCTTTTGCAAAAGAACTTGATCTCTTTTTTTTCCTAATAGAATATCAAGCTCCTTCCTCTTTTTATTTTCTAAAGCTACAATCCGCTTATCATAATCAGCTGAAACTTTAATTTTTCTCTGGTCATAATTCCAAATAAATTGGTTCATTTTTCTCAACTGATTCCAATACTCTTCTTTTTTCCTCAGAAGAATCACCCTGTACAAGCCAGCATCCTTTATCCTTTCCTCCAAAACAGGTGCATAAAAGACCATTTGAGAGCCTCTTCTCATATACTCACCTTTTTTAAAACAACTAAAGAGGTTCTTAACATAAAGAGTAAGATAATCTTTTTCCACAACCTTTATGAACCCCCGACATAAGGAATCACTTTGGTTGGGTAAGCGAAACTCAAGGGGATCACCAGGTCTAAAAAATTTGATGTTTTTATTTTCAGTGAAGACCTTCAAAATATCTCCGACTTTATCTCTATCAGTCATACGACCTGAAAACTTTTTATAATCCAAATTTGGATCAAAAAGACTTTCAAGCTTATCTTTTAATTTTTTTTGAAGCTTAGGTTCACTCTCTCTAGCAAAATCATCAGCTAACGTTTTTTGCAGCACAAATAACTGAAGCAAATTGAACGTGAAAAAAGACATAAGATTAAAAACAATAATTGAACGCACAGACTTAGTTCCCATACTATAAAGTGACACACAATAGCAAAAAAAGGTATCCTGGAAAACTTGTCTCTCCTTTATCTGACTGTTATTTTGCCTTTGATTTAAATCTTTTATTCAACTAATAGCAGACTTAAACATAAGGGGACCATAGTGGACTTTTTTCTTGATACAGGTGAAGTAAATGAAATTAAGGAAGCAGCCAAGTGGGGTATCATTGATGGTGTGACAACAAACCCTAGCCTTATAGCTAAATCAGGCCGAAACCAGTTTGATGTTATAAAGGAAATTGTAGAAATTGTTAACGGACCGATATCTGCTGAGGTTATCGCAACAGATGTAGATGGCATGATCAAAGAGGGTGAAGAACTCGCTAATATTCACGAAAATGTTGTTATAAAACTTCCCCTTACAGAAGCAGGAATTACTGCATGTAAGTGGTTTAGCGACAATCAAATTAAAACAAATGTAACACTCTGTTTTTCTGTGAACCAAGCACTTCTTGCTGCCAAAAATGGCGCGACCTTCATTTCCCCATTTATTGGGCGCCTAGACGATATAGGGCATGATGGACCAGGCCTTATTGAAGAAATAAGGAATATCTACGATAACTACGGCTTTGAGACAAAAATTTTGGCCGCTTCCATTAGACATGCTTTGCATGTAAGAGAAGCCGCAATGGTTGGTGCTGACGTTGCAACTATGCCTTTTAAAGTCGTTAAATCTCTTTTTAAGCATCCGCTAACAGATAAAGGGCTAGAAGCTTTTTTAAATGACCATAAAAAAGCAAATAATTTAAATTAAAAAGCTAGCTAAATAAGAACCCTCATATTTTCAGGCTTTCATCCGATAAATCTTCATAGAACTTCTAGGAGATGGAGAGATGGAAGCCTTCTCAAATAAAAGCTCGTTTTTTATCTTGCTCTTTTTTCTTTTTAGCTGTGGGAAAGATGGTCAGTATCTAAATTTAAACTCTTACCATGACCAATCATCTCAGTTAACTAAAAAAGTTATGAGATGGGACACAGAAAACCTACCTATTAAATTAAATTTTTCAGAAGATTTTCAAAACGACTTTCTTGAAAGAGATCATCTTAAAGAAGACTTTACAACGTTAGATGAAATGTTAGTAAATTGGGATAAAAGTATAATAAATAAAAAAATATTTAATACTCCTGCTAAATTCACTAAAAATAGAAACTACGAAACTCTTTACGAATTCAATGATGACGAAGTAGGTGTCTATAAGTCTTACAAGTGGTTCGAAGAATTGCCAGATGGCGTTCTAGCTATCACACAATATTTTGGAATAAGAAGAAATAAAGGAACATCATCAGAGTACCTTGAGCTCATTCATGCAGATATTATATTCAATTACAGAGATTATATTTTTACAATGAATAAAGAAGAAAGCTTTCATTACGACCTTCCAACTGTTCTCCTTCATGAGCTAGGTCACCTTCTTGGCTTACCCCATCATAATGGAGAAAAGAGTTTATCCATTATGAATCCTTTTTTGAACTCTTCAGATGTTAAGAGAAACCTCTTTTTAAAAGATAAAGAAAACCTGCAAGATAACTATTTAGCACAGCCTCAAATTATGATTGGAAGTTCCTTAATCATTAAAAAAGAACGTACAAACAATGATAAAAAAGAAGCACCTCCCCAAATTGAAAGAGGGGTTATAGAACTTAATGCGTGGGGTGAATGTTGGCTAAAACATAATGGTAAAAAAAAGTTTCTTCACAAACATAAAATTTAATTTTTTCCTTCCTTTTTTCTACTCAATGATTATATGTTCCCTATGAAACTAATAAGAAAAGGCAACCTTAACTTTACCCAAACCTTAATTTAAAAGGATAAGTTATGAACAATAATATTGAAGAAAGTGTTAAAAACTACTATGGGAAAGTTTTAAAAACAAACCGTGACCTAAAAACTTCTGCTTGTAGCATAGACCTAAAAGCGTCAAAAAAATTAAAAGACCTAATCAATTCCATACATCCGGAAGTCAATGAAAAGTTTTATGGGTGTGGACTTATCATTCCAGAAGCTATTGAAGGGTCCCATATTTTGGACCTTGGTTCAGGTTCAGGTAGAGATAGTTTTATACTTGCTTCTTTGGCCGGGAAAAAAGGGCGCGTTGTAGGTGTCGACATGACTAAAGAGCAAATTGAAATAGCTCAAAAACACAAAAAGTACCATGAAGAACTCTTTGACTTAGAGGATAAAAACTTAAAATTTGTTCATGGAAAAATTGAAAATATACTCGATACTTCTTTGCAACTCAATTCTTTTGATCTAATCGTCTCTAACTGTGTCATTAACCTCGTACCGAATAAAGAAAAAGTTCTTAAAGACACTTATAAGCTTTTAAAGGTTGGTGGTGAGTTTTATTTCTCAGACATTTACTCAGACAGGAGAATTCCCGAACACCTCACTAATAATGAACTCCTTTATGGTGAATGCTTAAGTGGGGCCCTCTATTGGAATGATTTTTCAAACCTTGCTAAAAATGCTGGATTTAAAGACCCAAGAGTTGTTTCTGTTAAACCAGTTGATATTATGAATAAAGAGGTAAGAAATCTTGTCGACCCTATCAAGTTTTACTCTATTACCTACAGGCTTTTTAAAATTCAGGACCTGGAACCTGATTGTGAAGATTATGGACAAGCTGTCTGTTACAAGGGAAATTTGGATGGTTCGCCCCACTCGATAAAGCTTGATCAAGAACACACCTTTCCAAAAGGAAAATTTAAAGAAGTATGTGGCAATACTTACCTTATGTTAAACCAAAGCAGAATGAGAAAATACTTTGAATTTGCAGGAAGTTGGGACACTCATCATGGAATATTTCAAAATTGCAATTCCAAAACTATTGTCCATGAGCTTTCCTACGACAATGAACCTCAAAAAAGCGGCCCTGAAGAAAAAGACCCTTCAATATCTTGCTGCTAAATGGGAAAAACTTTGGACAATAAACTAAAATTCCAAGACCCTTTTAAAACATTAAAGGGTGAGGAAAGAGCTTCCGTTGACATGGGTGAGCTTAAGACCCTCTGGTTCAATACTGGAACACTTTGTAACTTAGAGTGCCAAAACTGCTATATCGAGTCTAGTCCAAAAAATGACCGCCTCCTCTACCTTACAAAAGATGATGTTCTTCCTTACATTAAAGAAATAGAAGAGAACTCTTTACCAGTAGAACTTATTGGCATTACAGGGGGTGAACCCTTCCTAAACCCAAATATTATTAATATTATTGAAACTATTTTACGAGCAGGTCATAAGGCCCTTGTATTAACAAATGCATATAAAGTGATTTCAAGGTGGGATAAAAAACTTCTTACCCTCAATCAACTTTTTCCTGACAAGCTATTTCTAAGGGTATCTTTAGACCACTTCACAAAAGAAGTTCATGAAAAGGAAAGAGGATATAATACTTTTTTACCGACACTTGAAAGTATCGGTTGGCTCATTAGCAAAAGTTTTAATGTCAGCATCGCAGGAAGGTTCCTCCAATCAGAAAGCTATACTGAAGCTCTTGATGGGTTCAAATCTCTTTTTAAAAAACATGAAGTGCCCCTAAGTTTGAGTGAAGACAACCTTGTTCTTTTCCCTGAAATGGACTCAAAAAACCTTAACACTCCTGAAATTACAACATCTTGTTGGTCTATCTTAGGAAAAGGCCCTGAGTCTCTAATGTGCTCTTCAGAAAGGATGGTGGTAAAGCCTAAAGGCCAAAACAAAACAAAAGTGCAAGCCTGCACTCTCATTCCTTACAATAAAGAATTCGAGCTCGGTGAGTCTTTATCGGAATCGTCGAAAAAAGTATTCTTGAACCACCCATTCTGCTCAAGCTTCTGCGTTCTAGGTGGTTCTAGCTGCTCATCTACATATTGAGATTAATTATTGATAAAAAGGTCTAAACCAGCAAAGAGGTCGGACTCCAATTACATAGCCCTCTCTTCTTGAACAAACACCCTTGTCAACTTCACTATCACTGACTTCATCATATAAATCCTTATCACATAAAGCACCTGCAAAATAAGTATCTAAACGACATTGTGGAGCAGGATGATTGTCATAAGTCTTTAGCACTCTAGATGGATCTTTATTTTCAAAGCTTAATAAAGAATAACGTCCTCTAATACTATTAAAAAGGTTGGCCAAAGAGTACCCCGCCAAGGCACTCCTTATACAAATTGCAACGTCTTCAGCTGAGTTGAATTGATTTTGACAAGAAATTCTTACAAAAGATGGAACCTCTTTATCTTCTATTGCCTTCACATTATCTTCTCTTTCAAAGTAACGCCTCAAACACTTCATGGAAGCAAAGTAGTCTGCTTGCCCCTCATTACTGGCCCATGTGTAGACTTTTCTCCCAGAACTTCCATAACCATACCCTGAACGCTCTTTCTTTGGAGTTCCTCCAATGTGATGTCCTAGTTCATGACAAGTAACAAGGGCCAATGAATCCTTACTCATTGTTTCATGACGGGCTATACCACCGAACATATTAACTAAAGCCGTACGACCTTTTCTTTGAGCATAAGCATTAACACTACCGTTTGCCCAACTGTCTTGGATAAAAAGCTTTAAACCTCTTTTTTCAAAGTCCTTTTCATACAACCTTGTTATTCTTTCAATAACATCCTTGAAATCTGCATAAGAGACCTTCGAAACCCCTTTTTCATGAGGGCCAATATAAAGATCATTCTCTTCCATGATTCCTGTTAAGCCATGCTCATCGCAACTATAAGACAAAGATGGGAAGATTAAAGCGATAACCATTAAGCTTTTAAAAAGCTTCTTCATTAAAAACTCCTTAATGATCCTTGAGGCCCTTAGAAATATTTTGAACAACAACCGTTCAACAATTTTTATCGATGAAAATTTTAAAAAGAACTTTCACAAAATGACAAGAAAAACCTAACAGAAGAATGATTAAGTTAGATAATTATTTTCTTCTATTGGAAAAAGACAAAAAAAAACCTCTTTTATAAAAGAGGTTTTTTTTTATTTTCAAAAAGTAGTTTGTTCTAAGTCGGCTTAATGAAGGCTTTGCTCAATAGCTTTAAATCCTTCAAAGTCTCTTGCTGCAATCTCTGACAACATTTTTCTGTTAAGAGTACTTCCTTTTTTCTTCAACGCACCCATAAACTTTGAATAAGAACTTCCTACAGTCTTAGATGCTGCACTAATTCTCTGAATCCAAAGCCTTCTCATATCTCTCTTTAATAGTTTTCTACCGATATAAGAGTAGTGCATGGCTCTAACGACTGTCTGAGCAGCATGACGAAACTTTCTTCTTCTATCAAATTGAAAGCCTTTGGCCCTCTTCAAAATTTTGTTTCTTCTTCTTCTGGCTTTAAAGCCTCTTCTTACACGTGCCATTTTTCATTCTCCTTCACGATTCTTGGGGTCTTTCTAAGCAAGATCTTTGTTTCCCAAGACTCTGTTCAATTAACTACAAGCCTTCTCTAAAATAACCTCAATCAAAAGCTAGATAAGATTATAGGTAAGGCAACATTCTACGAATTCTGCTTTCATCAGCTTCATGAACGTAGTCTGTTTTTCCTGCAAGAGTCTTCGACTTTGTCGTTCTCTTACCAAGATTGTGTCTGAGACCACCTCTTCTACGCTTTATTTTTCCGCTACCTGTCGCAGAAAATCGTTTTTCGGCGGACTTTCTCGTTTTCATCTTTGGCATAATAAAATCCCTTCAAGTTTAATTTAAATTCTCCTAAGAGGAGGTTTCTTCTATCAGCTCTTAAAGCCTTTGTAAATCCTTGGTGGCTTATTCTCTTAACTGAGAACAACTCGCAGCACAAAACTAGTAAACACTATATATTCTAGGCGTTTACGTTATCCTTAGAAGCACTATTGCTACCTTTTTCCTTTTTTTGTGGTTTTCCTTCAGGCTTTTTTACAGGTTTTTTTAACGATGCAAGAATGGCTATTATACGAGTCCCAACCATTTTAGGCTCAGACTCAACAACTGCACCATACTCTTCAACCTTCTCAATTATAGCTCGGAACTTTTTCATTCCGTTCTCACGATAACTCATCTCACGCCCCCTAAATTGGAGGACCATCTTGATTTTATCGCCTTGGTCTAAAAATTTATAAGCTCTTTTCAACTTTGTTTCTAAGTCGTGAGACTCAATATTTGGTCTAAGCTGAATTTCCTTTAATTGAACCGTAGCCGTCTTCTTTTTAGCTTCGTTTGCCTTTTTCTGCTGCATATACTTAAATTTCCCATAGTCAATTATTTTAACTACAGGAGGCTTTGCCGTTGGGGAAACCTCAACCAAATCCAATCCTTGTTCTTCAGCAATTCTATTAGCTTCAGTCATTGAGACAATACCATACTGAGTTCCATCATCACCTATTAACCTGCACTCAACTAAGCGAATCGCAGAGTTTACTCTAGGACCCTTTTTTTTGCTGTCTCTTACCTTATTCTCTCCGATGATCTACCTCCATTTGAAAAGAAACTTATTATTTTGTTACTCCATTAATCACTATTAACCTATAAAAATAGACTATTTAAGATACAAAAATGCGACTCGTCAAGTCCACCCAAAAAAATATTGTAGCTCAACACTTAGCCCTGCCAAACCATCTTTCTCCTTATCTTCAAAGATGGAAACATGCTTCAAAAGAAGCTTATCAACAAACTCTAATGGCAGACTTCCTGAAACCTCTTCACTTCGCGACACCAAGTCCTCGAAAGTACAGTCATTAGGAAGCTTAAAAGTTACTTGTTCGCACTCTGGCAAATCCAAAAACCAAAACCCCGGAGCCAAATCTAAAAAGCCAGTTACCTCCCTTCCAACGAAAAAACTATCATCGTCTAAGGGCAAAAAGCTCATTTCTTTTTCTCCATACTTTCCAGGAAAGTGTAAAACCGAGCATCCTGACGCAAAAAACAAATCACTGGACGAATTGACGATTTGGTCGACCTTCGCTAGATCCTTGCTCCAAAACATCGCCGGCAACTTTGTTTTGGTGTAAAGAATCCTCTTATTTGGAGAATATGTGGGAGAAAGTTCCATGCCCCTCTCTAACACCCAAGTCCTTTAATTTCAATCATCAAGATGATTTTCTTCATAGGGCTCTACATGAACTGTAACATCAATCTTCCTGGCATACTTTTCAAGGAGGTTCTTAATCATTCCCTCTGCGTCATGCCCAATTTTATGAGCTTCCTTTAGAGATAAGTCCTCATCAAGTAAGAGATGAAAGTCTATAAACATACAGTTCTGGTTACCTCTGGCCCTAAACTTATGAATGTCTTTTATATGTTCAATTTCTTCTACTTTTTTAACAAGCTCTTTTTCAATAACAGGAGAGCCGTCTAAAAGTTCCGGCAGGTTCTTTCTCAGAATTTCAATGCCCAAAATAAAGAGGTATAAACCTATGGCCCCCCCTACGAAGACATCTACCCAGTAGACTCTGAAATAAGAAAATACAAGAGATATTAAAACCCCGAAACCTATCAAGAAATCTCCATAGGTATGAGCGGAATCTGAATTAAGAATGGAAGAGGAGAGCTCTTTACCCTTCTTTTTCTCATACTTAGAAACAAAAAAGCTAACTGCAGTGGACACAAGAACAGAAACGAAAGGAAAAATGCTGAAAACAGGCTCTTTAAAAAGCTTTTTTCCAAAAAGGTTCATACTCAATAGAAATTGGACACCGGAGAAAAGAATAAGTATCCCAATCACTAAACTGCCAAAAGTTTCAAATTTGTAATGACCATAGTTATGGCCTGAATCTGCGGGTTTAAAAGCAAAGTAAATGCTAATGAGTGCCAGGCAATTGGAAGCACTATCAAATAAAGAGTCAATCCCTGAAGAGACTAGAGAGATATAATGAGAATTAAAGCCTACGCCAATTTTTAAAGCAGCAATAAAAAGATTAAGAAATAGGACTATTAAAAGAACTTTCTTAATCTCTTTTTCACGAAGCAAAAGCTCTTTTTCCATATCAACTCACTTTATAGTTTCACCACACCTTAATTCATAGGAGGAACCTCAGGACTTACATTGAAAGTTGACCCGTCCATAAGATTACCACCCAACTCTTTTGTCAAAGAATCTAGCTTATTATGATTTACAACGAAGAAACCCCCTCCTGGATTTTCAATAACGCCTTGATGAGTAAAAAACTTCAAACTCGTTTTCATAAGAGGTAAAGAACAAGCCTCAGGATATTTTATGAACCTATCCAAAGTTTTTTCGTCGTCATACAAAGCTTGAACAGTTTTTTTAAAGAGGTCAAACTTAAAACCATCTGAGGAAGCTTTATAACCAAGTTCCTTAATAGCAAGGCCTGCGAGGTAATAACCTTCAAATAAGTAGGATCCAGACCGAGCAAATATACCAGTTGAAGAAGCCACCAAATAAAGCTCTTTATATTCAAGCTTTAAACACTCTTCAAGGCTCCTAATTTTACGCCCTATGATTTCAGACACAATATGGAGGGCATGTTGTAAAAACTCCTTAGTGGTTGGTAGATAAAATTCGTGCTTGAGCTGATCTCTTTCTCTAAGGAAAAAAGCTTTTAACTCTTCAACACTTCTAATACTTCCTTTAAAAACTTTTATCCAAGCTGAGTGGATGGCCCAAGGAACTAAAAAGTGATGGAGTATAGAGTTTTTTGAGTAAAGAAGCTCTTTTCTAGCATTTAACTTTATAGAGTAAAATACGTTTTCCGGTTCACGACCTTTTATAATTTCAACTTTTCCATTGCCGACTAAAATCTCCATGGCTCTATCAATAGTAGAGGAAAAATTCTCATCCTTAAGAGAAGCAACATAAGGAATTTTAAACTTCTTACAAAACTCAACGATATAATAACATTTATGAATAATATCATTCCATTTCAAAGCCCCACTTGGATCCTCTAAAAGAACAAGAGAAAGAAGTGCTGTAGGCGTAACCAAAAAGTTTTTTCCCACGGCCCTAAAACAATTAAAAGCTAACCCTTGAGTTAAAGACCTTTTATCGGCTATCTCCCCTTCATTAAGCTCCGGAGCCTCAACAGGGCTTCCAAGGTTGATATGAACATTTCCAAATTGCCTTGAAAATAACTTTAATACTTTAAAAACCTGTAAGAAATTTTCTTTTTTCTTTTTCTCACCCTCCAATTCTTGAGCAAGAGTCTTTTGTTCTGGAACATATTCGTGCACAATACTCACTGGAATAAAAAGAAGCTTTTTTCTCCTCTCTGTAGGAATCTCAGCATGAGATTCTATAAGCATCTGATAGAGCCCGAATCGAGGGGACAACAATTTTCCTGAACGAGTTCTTCCACCTTCAAAGAAAAACTCAATGGTTTTTCCAGTTTCAAGTAAATAATAAAGGTATGCCTCTAAAACAAATCTATAAGATACATCACTTTGAAAACTTCTCCTTATAAAAAAGCATCCTGACTTCCTAAATAGGTCACCAACCATAAAAAGGTTCAAATTAATGCCACCTGCAACATAGAGCGGAAAATTAAAATGCTTAAAAACCATATAATTTATGGCCAAATAATCAGCGTGGGATTGATGATTAGGAACAAGAACAACATTGTTTTCCTCACACAACTTCTGAAAGTCCATTCCCTTTGGATAATTAAAATTAATTCCGTCGTAGAGCTTTTCTAAAGAGACATCTAAAAACTTTTCGAAGTATTCCATCACTTTGGAAGAATAAGTTGCTGCTATCTCACTAAGGAGCTTCAGCACCTTTTCTTCGGTGACTTTTTTTTCCAGTATTCTTTTTTGTAACTTTGGGTAAGATAAGACGATCTTTTTCAATTCATCATTCATAATGTTTCCCGAAAACCTTAACTTTAAAATTTTAGGTCAATTCCCAGAAGTCCATTTTGCAAAATAAATAGGAATAATAATGTATAGGATGGTATCTCTGACAAGGTAAAATAGAAAAAAATATGCAAAAGCCTTAGGGCCTTTTTCAAAAAGCCTTTCAAGACCTAAATACTGAGCCTTTTTACTCATCGCTATCATGAAACGAGTTTTTCCATAATTCTTGAAAAAAAAGCTTGCTGCGCCATCCACAGCATTATCAAACTTCTTTGCCTGCGCTTTTACAAAGAGCCATACCTTCTTTAAAAGTCCAGCCTTTTCTTTAGGCTCTTTTGGAGAAGCTTCTTGAATTTTAGTAGATTGGCCCAAAAAATTACCCCTCATCCTTTATTCATTCTAATATCTATTCTAATATCTATTCTAATATTCATTCAATTATATATGGACGCATTACTTATTTTGTATGTTTTAGAAGTTATTTATACCAAAACCTTTTTGATATCAATGACTCAACATTCAAAAAGAAAAAGAATCTTTTAGACATTTCAAATCCTACAATTTTGTGACAATTAAAAACCCTTTTAATGTTACAACTCTTTCAGAGGAAATATAAATGCCCAGCGGCAAATTCTTGGCTTTCAAAAAAAGGACTAAGACCTCCTTTTTTTGCAGATCACAAAAAGGCTTACAAAAAGATGATCGATTTAATCTCTCTTTACCATTTTCCGCAAGGGATCAAAACTCCTGATCTGGATCAATCAGACCTCTTTATTCTTAAAACCTGCCAAAGGACCTTAATTGTCGGCTTAAAACAAAGCCTTTCTCTAAAGAAAATAGTCCATTTTTCACTTCCAGAGCACACACCTTTAGAGGGTATTAAAGCCTACTCATTTCTGCTTGAAACAATCTGCGGCCTAAAAAGTAGATTGCAAGGTGAGAATGAGATTGCTAGCCAATTTAAGCACGCCTTTAGAAATTATTTAAGATCTTCACAAAAAAACCTATTCCTTGTCTCTGTCCTTGAAAAACTGCTTAAGGACTCAAAAGATATTAAAACTGATTTTCTAGGGGAAATTGGGCAACAGTCATACAGCTCAATTTCAAAAAAAATACTTCTCCAACACTCTACATCAAACGATGTTCTTATCACAGGAACAGGAGCATTGTGTCATAGCCTGATCAAAGTCCTTAAGAAAAAATTCAATGTCACAATTTCAGGTAGAAATGAAGGAAAAGTTAAGGAAATCTGCGATCTATATGAGACAAAATCAATTCACTGGGCAGAAAAAAGTTCTATAGCTAAATCCTATAATGTTATCAACACGATAGGAGCCGAAGGCATCCTATTTGATAGAAGCTTTTTCAAAAAATGGCACGACGTTCCATCGAATTCCTGTCCGAAGAAGCTTTTTATTGATCTAGGGCATCCCTCTGTGATAGACACGGAGCTAACTGCTAAGAGTAACGTATTCAGGCTTGATGATATTTTTAAACGAGGAACATTCCTTAACGACGAAAAAACACTAAAAATAGAAAGGGCCCAGAAAGAAATCAATCGAATTGTTGAAAAAAGATTCTACTCTTTTTCGTACAATTACCCCTTCGGTTGGGAGGAATTACATTTTGCCTAAAACATTTACTATAGGAACTCGTGGGAGCCTTCTCGCCTTAACGCAAGCTGATCAAACAAGACGACAATTAGAAGAACTTACTGGATACCAATACGAGCTTAAAGTCATTAAAACACAGGGTGACTTAAATCAAAAAGTCCCTTTGTGGCAGCTTGAAGGACAAAATTTTTTCACTAAAGAACTTGATGAAGCTTTAAAGACCAAAGCTGTTGACTTAGTGATTCACTCTCATAAAGACCTAGGCTCACAAAGACCTCCTGAATTAACACTTGCTGCTATAACAAAAAGACAATTTGGCCATGACGTCTTACTTGTAAAGAAAGAACTTATACAAAACTGGTCAAACCTAAAAGTCTTTAAAGTTGGAACAAGCTCGCCAAGACGTATGCATAATTTAAAAACTTACCTTAAGGACTATTTACCTTTACACAGTGCCCCTGTAGAAGTTCAAACGGAGCCACTAAGAGGTAATGTTAATACGAGAATAGAAAAATTAAGAAAAGGTGAGTATCATGGGATTGTTCTCGCGCTCGCCGGCCTTGAAAGACTGGCACTTGGGAAAGAGTCTAGACCAAAACTTGAAGAGCTTCTTAAAGACCTCAACTTTATGGTTCTTCCTCAAAGTACATTTCCAGCTGCCGCATCCCAAGGTGCTCTCGCCATTGAATGCTTAAAAGAAAGAAATGATAATAATGAGCTGCTGTCGGCTTTAAATAAAATTCATGACAGCGAAACTTCAAGTGAAATTCAAAGGGAACGAAAAGCATTCAACGAATATGGCGGAGGATGTCACCTAGCTGTTGGAATACATGTGAAAAAAATTGTTGGTGGATTTATTCATACTCATCAAGGTCATTCAGAAAAAGAGGGTATTGTTGAGAAACAATTTTTTGAAAGAGAATCTAATCTACCAAAACTTCCTAAAGGCAAATCTATCTTTGTTGGCCTCCCAATTGATAAAATACAAAATAAGTTTAAGTCTGAAAAAGATTGGGAACTAAAAGGCTCTAAAATTCTCTTTGATCAAATTATTCAAAAAAAGCCTCAAACGTTATCAGAAAACTTTGAAGCTGAGCTCAATAAAGGCCATTTCTATATAACAAGTGATTACTGTACTAAGGCCTTAGAAGGTATTTCAAACCCTTGCTCACTCTGGGCTTCAGGTAGCAAGACGATGAAAAAGCTGGCACAAAATGGATACTGGGTTAACGGAACAGCAGATTCATTTGGAGAAAATGAAATTCTATCGTTAAAAAAATCTCACACGATTCAGCTTCTTTTAGGAGTATCAGACAAAAACACGATCGATCACCCTTGGTGGGTTTTGACTAATGACCAAGCAAAAAGCCTGATAGGAAGATCTATCCCTGCTTACACTAGAATTGTCCAAGATAGCCCTGAGGATTATGAGAAAGAAATTCAAAATGCTCAAGTCTTTTATTGGACTAGTTATTTTCAATACGAAAAATATAAAGAGCGGTTTCCTTTTATTAGAGATCGTATTCATTGTTGTGGATTAGGAAAAACATTAGAAAATTTTAAAAAGACAAATACAATCGTAACTCCCTTTGCTCATATGGATGACTTCAAATCATGGATTAATTCTTCATCCTTAAAATAATAATTTTAAATGACGATGCAAAGATAAAAGGAACTGCCCTATGGAAAATCAAAAAAATCTTTTTGAACGATCAAAACAATTGGTTCCGGGAGGAGTCCATTCTCCAGTGAGAAGCTTTAAGGGACTCGAGTCAACTCCGCGCTTTATGGAAAAAGCAGAAGGTGCTTATATACAAGATACTGAAGGAAAATCATATATCGATTTTTGCATGAGCTTTGGTCCTTTAATTTTAGGGCACAAAAATAGTAAGGTAGAAAAAAGCCTCCAACAGGCGCTCAAAAAAGGTTGGTCCTATGGTGCATGTGAACCTTATTCGCTAGAACTTGCAGAGTATATTTTAAGTAGGATTCCTTTTTTAGATCAAATACGTTTCGTGAACTCCGGTACAGAAGCCGTTATGACGGCCCTCCGGCTGGCAAGAGGAAAAACGGGGAGAGATAAACTTCTTAAATTTAATGGTTGTTATCATGGTCATGTTGACTCAATGTTAATTAAAGCCGGCTCTGGGTTAGCGGGCACATCGACAGCAAGCTCAAAGGGTATCCCAAAAAATGTAGCCGAAGATACGCTTATTTTAGATTTAAATGATGAAAAAGCACTTCAAGAGTGTTTTGACGTTCACGGTGAATCGATTGCAGGAGTCATTATTGAACCGCTACCAGCGAATAATGGCCTTCTTATACAAAACCCTGACTTCCTCAAAAAAATAAACAGTCTTTGTAAAGCAAATGGAAGCCTTCTTATTTTTGATGAAGTTATTTCTGGTTTCAGAGTTAACTTCTCTGGTATGGCCCATGATTTAGACATCACACCTGATATTGTGACTTATGGAAAAGTTATAGGGGGAGGCCTTCCTGTAGGCGCCATCGCTGCGACTAAGTCTGTTATGGAAACTCTTGCTCCCGTAGGTGATGTCTACCAAGCAGGAACATTGAGTGCTAATCCTCTTGCCATGGTAGGAGGCTTATCAACCCTTCAACAATTAGACGAAGCTACTTACAAAAAAGTTGATGATAATGCCCTAAAAATTGAAGAGCTTTTTAACGATTGGTTTAAAAGTTATGAAAATGGTAAATTTTCTCATTATAAAATAATCAGATACAAGTCTCTTTTCTGGTTTGCTCCCAATAACTCAAACCTCAAATCAATAGACGATATTCCGCAGAACCTAACACAAGAGTTTCTTCCTCTCTTTGAGACACTTTTAGAGAAAGGTATTTATCTCTCTCCAAATGCTTATGAAATAGGTTTTGTGAGCTTGGCCCACGATTCAGAGGTTCTTAAAGACCTAGAGAGGAGGCTTTATAATTGAAAAAGAATAATAAATTACTCATTATTCTTTTTGCCCTTCTGGCACTAGTTCTTCTTGGGATAGCAACTTGGTGGTTTTACCTTTTGGTAAACCTTAAGAGTATTAATACCAAAGAAAACTTTATATCCATGGTAGCCTGGGAGGGTGCCACTTTTTTAATTTTAATATCTTTAATTTCGGCCATTATTTTTGCTTATTATTTAAAAGATCAGAAAAAAACTCGAGATGTTCAAGCATTTTTCTCCTCTCTTACTCATGAATTAAAAACGCCATTAGCGAGTATAAGACTTCAAGCAGATGTCATTAGTAATCTTCTTGAATCATCAAAAAACAAACAACTTCACAGCCTATCTGAAAGGATGATTGAAGACACTAAAAATCTTGAAACACAGATGGATAAAATCCTTCAGCTTTCAAGAATGGAGCAGGGAGGAAACCTCAATCCATCTAGTCTCGAAATTCATTCATTTATTAAAGAAACATTAAGTAAATGGAGTTTAGGTGAACAAGACTTTCAGATTAGATCGATTAAAAAGAATATTCAGGTTCTAGCAGACCCTTTTGCTTTAGAGTTGATTTTTAGAAACCTTCTAGAGAACTCGAAAAATCATTCCCCAAATGAACTTATCACGATCGACATTTCAGAAAAGGCTTCAGATACAATCCTTATTGAGTACTCAGACCAAGGTATCTTTAGAGGTGACCCTCAAAAACTGGGCACCCTTTTTTACAAACATAATTCTCCGAAAGGGTCTGGGATTGGCCTATACCTTATAAAGAAGCTTATAAAGAAGATGAATGGCCAAGTCTTCTTCAAATTGGGACCTCAGTTATCTTTCCAACTCTCTTTCAAAAGAGGAGACTCATTTAATAAAAAGAGGGCCCTTATATGAATCATTTAGAAGCTGGCCCTGGCCTCCCTATCCTTATTGTTGAAGATGAAAAGAATCTTGGAGTGACCCTTTCTGAATACCTAAGAAGTATCGGTTATGCATGCTTTTTAGCAACTAATGGTAGAGATGCTTATCAAGTCTTTAAAAAAGAAAAGCCTCGCATCGTTCTAATGGATATAGGGTTACCTGATACCAATGGACTTGATTTAGCAAAAAAACTAAGACTTGAAAGAGAAGACTTTGTCCTCCTTTTTCTATCAGCGCAAAATGACCCGGATATAAAAGTTGAAGGTTTAGAAATTGGTGCTAGAGATTATATTACAAAACCTTTCGCACTTAAAGAAATTGTAATCAGACTTAAAAGGATTTTAGAAACACAAGAAAATATTTCGAATGATCTAAACTCTTCTGAACCTATTCAAATTGGAGCGATGACACTTTTTGCGGACCGGTTTGAAATCGAAGCGTTAGACGGTCAATCTACGACTCTTTCACAAAAAGAATGCCGGATTCTCGAGCTTCTTTATAAAAATCAAAATAAAGCTGTCACCCGAGAGACCATGATTGAGAAGATTTGGGGAAGCAATCATTTTCCATCCAATAGAACTGTCGATAATTACATCGTAAAACTAAGAAAACTTTTTGATTCCGACAACTCGCCACATCCAAGCACAAATAAAATAGCTGAAATTAAAAGTGTTAGAGGCATTGGTTATATGTTGTCCCTCAAAAACGAAAAAACTAACGAGGAAAAATAGATGATTTTATTTGAAAATAGAGAAAAGACAAATGAAGGAAAAACAAAAGTCCCTGTATGGTTTATGAGGCAAGCAGGTCGTTACCACAGCCATTACCAGGGAATCAAAAAAGACTCTGATTTCATGACAATGTGTAAAAATCCTAAATTGGCCCTCGAGATAACAATGGGACCTATTGATGACTTCAATTTTGATGCTGCTATTTTATTTTCAGACCTTCTTTTCCCCCTTGAACAATTAAACATGGGGCTAAGTTATCACACTGGACCACCAACACTTGAGTGGAAAATGGACTCTCTTGACTCTTTAAAAAATCTAAAGGTTATTCAAAAGTCAGAAGAATTCTATAAATTTCAAGGAGATGCTTTAGGCTTACTTAAAAAAGCTCTTCCTCCTCAAAAGACGCTGCTCGGTTTTGTCGGTGCCCCCTTCACTCTTTATACTTATGCAACAGAAGGTTCCCACGCAGGGAACCTAACCTACTCAAAGCTTGGCTTTTACGATGGTCGTTTTGACAAGTTTATGGACATCTTACTCCCAGAGCTTGAGAAAAATATGGAAATCCAAGCAGAAGGAGGAGCGGATGCTCTCTGCCTCTTTGATACTGCCGTTGGAGAACTAACCTTAGATGACTTTAAACAATTTATTATCCCAAGAATTAAGAAATTAACGGGTAACTTTAAAGCCAAATACCCAAACAAAAAAATAATCTATTATTCTAAATTAACTCACCTTAACTACCTTAAGGCTTTGGAAGATGACAACATTGACGTTTTAGGTATTGATTGGAGGCATTCAATTGAAGTTGCTCTAAAAGAACTCGGAAATGATTACTTCATTCAAGGAAATATAGACCCATCTTACTTGCATTTACCCTGGGAACAGCTTGAAAAATACGCTTCAAATTATTGGAACAAATTAATCGATACGCCAAATATTAACCTAGACAAATGGATATGTGGTCTTGGCCATGGCGTTCTTAGAACGACTCCACAAGATAATGTTAAAAAACTTGTCAGCTATATTCACGAGAATTTTAACTACTAGAGCAAAACACAATTTATGAAACTGATAAAATCTGAGATAGATTTAATGCTTAAATACCATAGCCCTGGAAGTCGGTACAGTTACTTTCCTTCGGTGAGCTATTGGAAAAACTCAGTTTCACAAAATGGTCTCATATCCCACTTGCAAAAATCTTATAATCCCAAACAAGGCATTGACCTCTATATCCACATTCCTTTTTGTGAAAGCCTTTGTACTTTTTGTGGATGTAATATAAAAATTACAAAGAATCACAAAGAGGGCATCTCCTATGTCGACTCTCTTGAAAAAGAGTGGAATTTTTTCAAAGAGAACATAACAGATCAAGAACCTAAAATATCATCCGTTTACTTAGGAGGAGGAACTCCAACTTTCCTATCAGAAAAATCCTTAGCAAAACTCTTTTCTTTTCTTTTTCCAAATGGCCCTCAAAAACTGAAAGAGGGAACAGTTGAAATTGACCCGCGCTTTGTAACTCTGGAAAAACTAAAGTTATTTAAAAAGTATGGGATAAAAAGGATATCCATTGGCGTTCAAGATTTAGACATTGATGTTTTGGAAAACGTTAACCGTAAACAATCCAAAGAAAAATTAGTGAAAGTTGTCGATTTAGCAAAAGATCTAGATTTCGAGGAAATTGCCTTTGATCTCATCTATGGACTCCCTTTTCAAAGCGTGAGTAGCTTGGAAAAAACTTTCGAATATTTGCTTGAATTATCTCCTGACTTGATTGCGTTCTACTCTCTTGCCAATGTACCATGGCAAAAGAAAGGACAAAAAGCTTTTGGCAACTTCTCCCCCCCTGGCCTAGAAGATAAATTTGCCCTTTACTTAAAAGGAAAACAGCTTCTTGAGAGTAAAAACTATTACCATCCTGGGATGGGTTTTTTTATAAAACCTGAAGGTCGTCTTGGTAAGGCATTTGAGGAGAAGTCATTAAAAAGAAATATGATGGGTATTTATTCTGGTAAGAGCAATTTTCTCCTTGGTCTTGGTGTTTCAGCTATGAGCCAAGTCAATGATGTATACTTTCAAAATGAAAGGATCTTGGAAAAATACATTTTTGAAATTGATAAAAAAAGCTTTGCGATATGGAGAAATCATAAGCAATCGAATAAAGAAAATATCACTCAAAATATTTATGAAGATCTTATAGCTGGACACAACTGTAAATTACCCAAATCCCTTATAAAAGACTTACCCTCCATCGAAAATTGGTTTCACTCATTTCAAAAAGATGAAATACTCGAAGGCTCATTAAATTCCTTTAAAGTTACTAAAAAGGGAAAAGACTATTTAAAAAATATTTATCAAACCCTAGACCATCACAAAGCTTCTTACATCTAAAGAAAATCCCCCTCCTCATTTTTTATTGACAAAAAAACCAAGCTTCACACTCAAGTACTCCCTCTATTTGCCGATAATGAACATAGAAACCTATCTCATTTTTGGGTAAAAAACATGATTAGAAAAAAAATTATTCTTTTAATTACATTCTTATTTATAAGCTCATGTCTCCCTCTTAAAAAGGAAAAAGTGCAGCTTATTTTTAGTAAGTCGGACGAAGAACGAAGAGATAAAGGACTTCCACAAGTCTCATCAATTCTATTTAAAAATGATCGTTTTTTAATTTCTGGAAAAAACCTCATTGGAGTTAAATCAATTAAAATAACAGGGAATAACTTAGATCATAAACTTAATATAAATAAAACAGACCCTTATGAAGTTGAGGCTTCTCCCAAAGGTTTTTTAGAACTTTTAACTGGAGGACTGACCTATATCTTTCTTATTGAGAATTCATATGGCCAAACACCTTTTTTAGTATCAATAAGGTTTCCAGAGAATAGTATATCAAATGAAAAAATAATAGATGGAAGTATTAATGGAGAAAAATTAAAAAAAGGGTCAATAAATTCCTCTAAGTTATCCAGCATGGGCGCCAAAGACGGAGATTACTTAAGGTGGGATAGTAAAAATAAAACTTGGGAACCAACGCCCCTAAATAGTATTCAATTTAGAGGCGTATGGAATGTTGAGAATAATCCAGATTCACCTTCAGAAGATAAAGAAATTGGACAAGTTGGAGATTTCTTTATTGTTAGTAAATCCGGTATCTCAAATATAATTAAAGCAAATGAAAGTTGGTATGAAGGTGACTGGATAATTAGCGATGGAGATAATTGGAAAAGAATAAATAATTCTGGAAAAATAACAAGTGTTTTTGGTAGGGATGGCTCAATAGAGGCAACTTACGGGGATTATAGTTGGGACCAAATAAATAAGGAAAACTCTAGAATATCTGACCTTGGTGATGTAGGAGACGTCATCCCTGCTGATGGGCAAGTTCTCACATGGAACCAAGATGAAGAAAAATGGCTTCCGTCCGACTTAAAAATTAAAAATGAAGATATTAAAGACAACTCAATTACCAATGATAAGATTCAAAATAACGCTATATCTACAGAAAAAATGAGCGATTTATCAATAAGTGGGAATAAAATCTTAGATGAGTCTATTACAAACGAAAAACTTGCTAATAATTCCGTTTCATCTGAAAAGATTGCTGATGGATCAATCATTGATGAAGATATTAACGATGGTGCAAATATCAAAAGGTCTAAATTAGAAAGTGACCCCTCAAGTCCTGGCCATATTTTAATCAATGATGAATCAGGAAATATAAGTTCGATAGAGGTTTTAGATATTGAAAGAGGGGGAACAGGGGCAAGTTCAATTAGTGCTGCCCAAAGCAACTTAGGTTTAAGGCCTGGAAGAGATGTTCAAAAGTACAGTGACCGGCTTACAGAGATATCTAAACTTCAACTTAAAGAAAATACTCTCATCGGAAGCGATGGTTCAAAAATTGTCCTTAAAGAGGCTTCCGAAATCAGAACTATATTAAACCTTGGAAATATTCAGGACTTCTATATAAGTCAAGATGGGAATATTGGAATCGGAACCACAATGCCAAGTGAGAAACTCGAGGTTAATGGCAATATAAATCTTAGAGGAAATCTTTTCATGAACTCTTTTAATATCACAGGACTGGGGTCACCAGAAAAAGATACAGACGCTGTTAATAAAGGCTGGGCAGAAAAGCAAATCGGAAATATTCAAAGTCATTTGTTTTATAGCCATCAAATTAGTGAAACTAAAGAAGTTCAAAAAGATAAGAATCTTCCAATGAATGGAATAGACAAATTGGGTTCAAAAAATATTAATGAATTCATTGAAAGAAAAGATAACGTTTTAAAAGTAAATGGTAGAGGACTTTATAAATTTTCTTTTAAGGCAAACTGTACTAATTCTCAGTCGTCTAAAATGACTTCGATAGAACTTATGATTAAGAAAAAAGATAGTAGCAGCTGGGAAACTTTAGCCAAGTCAAAAACTTTTGGAAATACAATAATTATAGCAGAAACAATTTTTGAAATTAGTTCATCAAATGATTTTGCCTTAATAAAAGTTATCAATAAAAGTGATGATAAAAGATCTTTTGAATATTTTGATTATACGGTTAATAAAATAGGTAATTTAAATTAATTTTTATGGGACTTAAAATTAGTCAATTTATTCATAAATTAAAAATTATTAATCTTATCAAAAGATTAAGGTGCCCCATATCGTTCACTATATTACTTTTATTTTCAATTGATTGTTACACTCAAAGTAATTTTTCAATCATAATTCCCAATATTAGAAATAATTCCGTAGATGGGAGATCCTT
>MDTD01001683.1_pt1 | contig 22135 bp, 24 predicted proteins | sample 811221 | NCBI WGS metagenome assembly MDTD01 (sample SAMN05326646, study PRJNA326480) | marine metagenome | isolation source: seawater | place: Pacific Ocean: South West | collected 2011 | reverse complement strand
TGACCAAGCTGGCATCTCTGGTAGCTAGAGGGTCAATAGCCATACCTCAGATTTTCTGCCTGACTTGACGCCTCTGGAGAATTGGCGTTTTCAAGCTTGTCTCGTCTTTCCCTGCCTTCGGGCGATATGCGGGTGTAATCCAGACGGTCAGGAACGTTCTCATGCTCTCTCTGCGGCTTCGATCTCAGTTGGCCGGCATTGCTATCGTCCTTGTGTCGGAAGGCGCGGCGATAGCCATGCCGACCGGCGTCTTCTTGCTCCATCCCGGCAACACGGCCCCCAGCGGAGCCGATTGTCGCAGTCTATCCGCGCGCGTGCGACCCTCCGTCAAAAAGGCAGAAGCATGGTACTGGGGACGCGCGCCTTTCGGCTCGGAGATGGAGTTCTACCTGTTCCTGAGTAAAACTAGGATGGAAACGACATTTTCGGCCGAAGGCGACTACGACACCGGAGAGCTTCGCAATCTGCAGACGAGAGGCGACAAGACGACATTTGAGCTGGTGCCCGACGATCATCCGTCCCAAGTCGTAAGCGGATGGATCGAGCAGAGCCGCGACGGCTCAGTGCTTTCCGTTACGCTACATGACGTTCCCACGATCGCCGCCGAAACGGACCGCACTACCTATTACTGCAGCTTCGATGCGGGCACGCAAATCTGACCGTCAGTGTTCGGTCATGCAGAGATCGTGATTGGCAAGCGATCTGATGACGTAGCAATCCTTCATATGGCCGTCGTGACAGGTGCCGACCATCCGGGTGAGTTCGCGCTCGAGCTGCTGAAGTCGGCCGATCTTGTCACGAACCATCTTCAGCTGGCGCGCCGCAATCTGGTCGGCATCCTTGCACGGGCGTTCCGGATGAGCGCTAAGATCGAGGAGTTCGCGGATAGCCTCAATAGTAAAGCCGAGGTCGCGCGCATGCTTGATGAACGCGAGGCGCTCCCGGTCCGACGTTTCGAACCGGCGCTGGTTGCCCTCCGTCCGGTCTGCGGGCTTCATCAAGCCCATTTCCTCGTAGTACCGTATAGTCGGCACCTTTACCCCGGTCTGCTTCGACAGCTCTCCGATCGTCAGCAAAGCTAACACTCCTTGCTCCAAGTTTCTCTCTCCCCCCAGAGTCATGCTATCCCTATCTTCCTGCAACACGACAAATGGTCCTCCCAGTTGAACAATTTGTGATCACTTTCACTCAGCACGCACCTGTATCGTGAGCGTCATTCGGACAGGGATTCATGAAGCCAAAATTACATCTTTTCCTCTTGGCCGTGGTCGCGGTGCCCAGCATCACCTTTGAAGGCGGTGCACGGGAAATTCAGGTCTCGCACGAGAGTTCGGCGCAAATGCTCCAGATCGAGCATGCCGAGGTGCTCATCTCTCCTTCAAATACGTCGTTGCGGACGATGTATCTGACAATATGGAACGGGACGACCTCCTCAGAAAACCTGATCGGTGTTGAAAGCGACAGCTTTACCGGCGTCACGGTCTTCAGAAATACCTTCGGCCGTCGTGAGCGAATGAATAACGTCCTGATGATTCCGGCCCACGCCGAGCTCAAGATGGTGGAACCGGGAGTTCATCTGGCGCTTGACGGATTTGTCACCAATCCGCTTCAGCCGAACACCATGCCGCTCACATTACGGTTCGAGCGCAGCGGCTCCATCACGGTAAACGCAAAAATTGTGCAGGACAGGAGCGAGCTGACCCACCACCGTCATGGCGAACAAGACACTCCATCCGAGTGACACGCGATGACCGAAGCCGGTCGGTAAACACAAGACTAAACAACACAGGCAGATTTTCGAGGCATTTGAATTTAATTTATCGTATTGATTTTATTTGATTTTTCCCGGCGTCGCGTAGGTTCTCTCCATCAACAGTCGGGGAGACAGGACGATGAGGACTATCTGGGGCACGGCAATTGCCTTTCTCATGCTTTGCTCGGCGGCGGTGGCAAGTGCGGCGCATTACAACCCGACACAAGCCGATCGTCCCAACATGCGGACGTTCGGGACGACCTCAATGCCGTATGGCTATTATGATTATTGTCAGCGTTACAAGGATCGATGCGCGCGCCGGGCGGGAGGAACGATGGTCGAACTCACACGCTCCGCATGGAGCGACATCGTCCGCATCAATGCTGAAGTGAATGGCATTCCCGCCTTGACAGATATGGAAATCTACGGCGTTGAGGAGTTCTGGGAATACCCGACGAGCGCAGCAGATTGCGAAGATTACGCACTTCTCAAACGCCAGCGCCTAAACGAAATCGGCTATCCACTGGGCGCACTGCTGCTCACCACCGCACGAGATGCCAAAGGCGGCGGCCATGCGGTACTCACGGTCGTGACATCTCTGGGTGACTTCATCCTCGACAATCTCGAACAGAAAGTACTGCTCTGGAGCGATGCGAAGATTTACTTCCTGAAGCGTCAGTCCCAGCGGAACCTCAACCAGTGGGTAAGCCTACGCACCGACGAAGAATTTCTTATATCTTCCGGCAACAACCATGCGCCTTCAACCGCTGCCACGAGCGTGAACAGGTAAACCGCGAAGCCTCCGTAGATCATCTCCATGGTGTTATGGCCGAGGCCCAGACATACCAGCGCGAAAACCAGCGTCAGAACGGAGTAGGCGGCGGCACCCGCGGCGAAGAAGGAAAATATGAAAAGCGACATGAACTGGACCGCTGTCTCCCGAGACTGCGGTCCATTGTTTCACAGCAGAATGGAACCGGCCATTCAAGGCTGGGTGATACAGATGTTATCCTGGCGTCGATACCGCTGCGGGAAGGCGCGTCTCGGCCTGAATATGATACAGGCTGAAGCTGAACACCGCGGCAATGAAAAGGACGAGTCCCAGAAGCACGACCATGTTCATTTTTGATCGGCGGCGTGTGATTCGCAGCGTTTCTGCACTAGTCAGATGGTCCAATCTCTTCACCGTTCTAAATTATCTTCAGACCCACAAGCAGGGTTACTCCCTTTAAACCCCAACTGACGCGAGCAACAGGAGGGTCGATGCGGTGATGTGTCGCTCGCAAATTCGTCAGACGCAACCGGCCGTTAACTATGCTAGCAACAGAATAAGGATGGTGTTCTCCGCCGCTCCGAGGCTCGGATCTGGTTCTGTTTCATGTTCTACGCGTTAAAAGCAATTTCCGTCGGCCTTCTTGCCATTTCGCTCAGCGGTTGCGTCTCGAGTGTGCTGGATGTCGACAACAAGGCTTCCCAGCCTATTCCGGCCTTGCTGGTCGCCGAGATGTCGAGAAAGTTGATGTCTCCCTCTTCGCCGATCCTTGTTCGCATTTTCAAACAGGAGAGCGAGCTGGAAATATGGAAGCAGGATCGCACCGGAAAATATGCTCTCCTGAAAACATACCCGATGTGCCGATGGTCCGGGAAACTCGGCCCGAAGACCCGCGAAGGCGACCGTCAGGCGCCGGAAGGCTTCTACCACGTCAATGCGGGAATGCTGAACCCCACCTCCCAATATTACCTGTCTTTCAATCTCGGCTATCCGAACCGGCTTGAAGCGGCACTGGGGTATTCGGGCGACGCCCTGATGGTGCACGGCGCCTGCACCTCCTCCGGATGCTATGCGCTAACGGATGATGGGGTCGCCGAGATCTATGCCGTCGCGCGCGAGGCTTTGAAGGGCAGCCAACAGTCCTTTCAGGTTCAGGCTTTTCCCTTCCGCATGACGCCGCAAAATATGGCGAAGCATCGCGATGACCCCAACTTTGCGTTCTGGACCGACCTGAAGCGCGGCTATGACAGCTTCGAGGTAACGCGTCGCCAGCCCAGGATTTCGCATTGCGGCGGTCGATATGTTGTGGACACAGAGTTTGAGGCCGGGGAGCCGCGCAATCCGCTTGCTGCCTGTCCACCGGCCGTCAACCAGTCTCATCCGGCGATAGCCGGTCGTACGCAAACCGATTTACGACAGGCAGACCTGCTGGTTTCGAGCGGGAGTGCGCTGTCAGCTCATTCTTACGTAGACGGTGGGATGCATCCCAGCTTTCGCAGGCTACTGGAACGGAATGGTCAGGATGCACTTGCGAAGCGAACATCGCCGCGGTCTTCTGTGCCCGTCAGCCGGCCCGACGCAGCGCTCGCGGACCCGCATTCTCCGGACGAGTAACGGACATGTTGCGTGGTTTTCTGTCATTGCTGGTTGCCCTGTTATTGGCCCTGCATTTGAGCGCTGCAGCGTCCATCGCTGCGCCGGTGACAGACAGTCCCCACCTGGTTTCAGCGGATGTCCTAACGGATACAGAAGTCAGTTCGATAATTTCTGCCACCGGCGACAACAATTCCGTACCGGAGCACCTGCCCGTATCCTGTCACGATCATTGTTCCAATCTGATGGCCTGCACCGACCGTCCTTCAGATCCGTCCCCTGGTGAGCCGACCAGGACCTTCGGCCAGTTCAATATAGCTTCAGCCAGCCTCTCTCGCTTACTGCGCCCTCCCCGATAGCAAGGTGCAACGAGTGTGAATACGCGCGGGTTCATCATTGCCCGTCGAGCAGTATCGCACTTCGCCCTTCAGTACGCCCGCAAATCGAGGCGATATCACCAGCTATCAGGAGCGAAGCTTTGAGCTCGAATTATCTAGGCGGGATGCTGTCACGCCGCAAATTTTTCACTGTGGCTGCGGCCGCAACAGCAACCGCAGCCTTGCCTGGGTGCGCGACAACCGAGGATGCGCCCGTCAGTCCGGGTCCAAGCAAACCTGCCGTCGATGCTGGCTATGCACAAATGTACCGGGCAATGCCGGAAGAAGACTACCCGATCCCTGCTGTCGATCTCAGCAAAGTTAAGCGGCGCTTCTATCGCCAGCTTGTCAATGATCCGACAGGCGAGCGGCCAGGGACGATTGTGGTCGATACGTCGGCTTTCCATCTCTATCTGGTGCTGCCCGACGGGAAGGCAATGCGTTACGGCGTGGGGCTGGGACGTCAGGGATTCACTTGGTCGGGCGTTGGCGTCGTTCAATACAAACGGCGTTGGCCGCGGTGGACTCCTCCGGAGGAAATGATTGCGCGACAACCTGAACTGGAGAAATACAGCGCAGCCAATGGCGGCATGGATCCAGGGCTTAACAATCCGCTCGGTGCACGCGCACTCTATATTTTCCAGGATGGTGTGGACACACTTTACCGAATTCACGGCTCGCCAGAATACTGGACCATCGGCAAAGCGGTATCGAGCGGATGCGTCCGACTGATCAACCAGGACATCATCGACCTCTACAATCGTGTTTCGACGCCGGCGCCCGTGATCGTTCGGGGCAGTTCGACCGCATAGCGTTAGCACGAAAAATCACTTGAACCTCTAGCGGGCAGAGCTTGTAGCCTCCCGCTGTCGAAAGGATCAACTCATGAAACGTCGCACATTTCTTATCGGTGCGTCAGCCACGACCGTGGCTTGCGCACTATCGTCATCGGCCTTTGCACAACCAACCGAGCAAGAGCTCCTCGCGCCCGGCGCGCTACCAGACAAGGTGTTCGGTCCAGACGATGCGCCGGTGACAATCATCGAGTACGCGTCCCTGACCTGTCCGCATTGCCGGACGTTCCATGTCAACGTCTGGCCCGGCCTAAAGGAGAAATATGTCGATACTGGCAAGGTCCGCTTCATCATGCGCGAGTTCCCGTTCGACCCGCGCTCTACTGCCGGCTTCATGCTTGCGCGCTGCGCGGGAGACGAGAAGTGGTATCCAACCCTCGATCTGCTTTATCGGACCCAAGAAACATGGGCCCGCACCTCGGACGGCACGGGCGCAATGAAGTCTGTCATGGGCATGACCGGTATGGACGAAGCCGCGTTCGAAACGTGCCTTCAGAATGAAGAACTGATGCAGCAGGTGCAGGCAGTAGCCGAAACCGGGCGCGGTTTCGGTGTCGATTCCACGCCTACATTCTTCATCAATGGGCAAATGTACAAGGGTGCGCTGAGCGTCGCACAGTTCAGCGAAACCATCGATCCGCTGCTTGCAGCCTCGGGTCAGTAGGAACGCCATCAGATGACAATCTTATCTTCCACCCCGTCGAAAAGTCTGCGCCGGCTCGCCTTGGCCCTTCTGATGGCCACGGCATCCGGTTCTGCATTTGCACAGTCAGACGAGGTTGTCGCCCGCGTGAATGGTAGTGACATCACGCGTGCAGACGTCGCCGTCGCTGAGGAAATGTATAGTCCACAACTTGGAACCATGCCGGCTGATGCCAGGCTTTCCGTTATTGTCGATACGCTGATTGAAATGAAGATCATCTCCGATGCCGCGAAGAGTGCAGGTATCGAAGACCGCGACGACTACAAGCGCCAGCTGCAATTCTTCGAACAGCAGACGCTGCGGGCCATTTTCATGGAGCAGAAGGCCGCTAAGGCCGTTACCGACGACGCTATTCGTCAGATCTACGACCGACAGGTCGGTTCGATGCCGGTAGTTTCCGAGCGGCGTCTGCGTCATATCCTCGTGGCATCGGAAGACGAGGCAAAGGACATCATTACGGCTCTTGGAAAGGGTGGCTCGTTCGCCGAACTTGCAGCCGAACGCTCGCTTGATGCCGTGTCGAAGGTGAACGGCGGGGATTTGGGCTTCGTTGCCGAGGGACAGACAATTCCTGAAGTCGACAAGGCGGCCAGGGGGCTTGAGGCGGGCGACTACACCAAGGAGCCCGTGCGGTCCGCTTTTGGGTTTCACGTCATCCAGCTCGAGGAAAGCCGCGATAGGCCACCGCCTGCATTTGAGCTGGTCGAGCCGCAAATCCGTCAATCTCTGACGGCGGCCGAAGAACGTCGCATTTCGGGTGAGTTGCGGGCCACAGCCAGCGTTGAGAAGCTAGTTCCGGATGTCGCGCCTCCGCAGGAGGATGATGGCCATGACCATTGATCGTCGGGCGTTCGGCTTCGGTCTTCTGGTTGCGGCGGCCGCTTCCCTCACGCCGGTCAGCGCTTTCGCCAACGCTCGAGCTGTCAAAATCGAGCAGCGATTTCTGCCCCAACGGGTCAGACACAATTTCACTGAGCCTGTCGGTACCATCATCGTCGCGCCGCGTGAGCGGTTTCTTTACCTCCTGGAAAGCCCGATGCTGGCACGCCGCTACGGGATAGGGGTCGGCAAAGCCGGGCTGGCGTTCAAGGGCAGCGCAATTATCGAACGCAAGGCCAAGTGGCCCTCGTGGCGCCCGACACCCAACATGATCAAGCGAGACCCGCAACGCTATGCCAAACATGCAGGCGGCGTCGCGGGCGGCCCGAACAATCCCCTCGGCGCGCGCGCGCTCTACCTCTATCGAAACGGACGAGACACCTACTACCGCATCCATGGCACCAACGAGCCATGGACGATCGGCAAGGCGGTGTCGAACGGATGCATCCGCATGGTCAATGATCACGTCCGGGAACTCTATGAGTTAACGCCGATCGGGACGCGCGTCGTGGTGATGTGATGAACCGGAATATCCTCGTCATCGGGGCGGGGCAGGCCGGCCTTGCCGCCGGCTACCACCTGCGCGGAGAAGGCCTTCCCTTCATCATCGTGGAGGAGAGCAACCGCATCGGCGATGTCTGGCGTAACCGATATGACAGCCTCACACTGTTCACCACCCGTCAGTTCAGTGCGTTACCGGGAATGCAAATCCCAGGCAACCGGGACGGCTACGCCAGTCGCGACGAGTTCGCCGAGTATCTGGAAGCATATGCCCGGCGCTTTGCGCTTCCGGTCAAGCTTGGGTCGCTGGTAACGCGCCTGACCCGGTCTACTGACGGTTTCGAAGCGACGCTCTCAAATGGCAAGATCATCGCCGCAACCGATGTCATTATCGCCACCGGAGCATTTCAGGTTCCGATCGTTCCCCCCATCTCAGCGGAATTTGGTTACGAAGTCCTGCAGTTGACGGCAGCAACATTCCGCAACTGCAACCAGTTGCCCGATGGGCCCGTTTTGGTAGTCGGAGATGGAGCAAGCGGACGCGACATAGCGATCGAAGCCAGGAAACGTCAACCAGTCTTGCTCTCCGGCGGCAAATCGCGAAAGCTTCTGCCGGAACACATTCTGGGAAAGTCGATCTGGTGGTGGCTCAGCCTTGTTGGCGCATTAGAAGCACCGGCAACGTCTTTCCGCGGCCGCATAGTCAGAAAAACCGATGCTTTCCCGGACAGGGATATACGGGGCGAGGCATTGCAGAGACGTGGTATCCGGCTCATGAGCCGGCTCGTGGGGGCTGAAGCAGATGTCGTGAAGTTTTCAGACGGCAAACTCGCTCAGGTCCGCACGGTGATCTGGGCTGTCGGCTATCGTGACGAAACCGAATGGGTGGACATCGAAGACGCAGTCGATGCCAAGACCGGTTTCATCCACTCAGAAGGCGTCTCTCCGGTTAAGGGCCTCTACTTCCTGGGGAGGCCATGGCAGCGCAATCGCTCTTCCGCTCTGATCATGGGTGCAGGCCCCGATGCTGCGTCAGTGATCAGGAAATTGAGAACTGATCACGTGCAGGCGTAGCGACACCTCGTCGTTTCCTGACGTAGTCGTCGTCCAGTATACGACAAGAATGGTTTGGTGACAGCGTGCATGCCACACGACGGCACGGTTTCGAGGCCGAAGCTTTCCAAAACATCAGCAAAGCCGCACCCGTGACAAACCGCCTCGCGCGTCCGCTTGGCGGTTGATCCGCTTCGTATATCAACTTACATTCTTTTCAGAAATTTCTGAAATTAATGAAGCTACACACTATGAACCTCTCCCCGACCATTCAGGCCTTCGTCTTGCATTTCGGCGAAATGGGCAACCGCTGGGGCATCAACCGCACCGTCGGGCAGATCTATGCATTGCTCTACGTCTCCCCGAAACCGCTCTGCGCCGACGCCATCGTCGAGGCGCTCGGCATTTCGCGGTCCAACATCTCGATGAGCCTGCGCGAGCTTCAGGCGTGGAATCTCGTCATCCTGAAGCATGTCCCCGGCGACCGGCGTGATTTTTTCACCGCCCCCGACGATGTCTGGCAGATTTTCCGCACGCTCGCCGAGGAGCGCAAAAAGCGCGAAGTCGATCCGACCCTGTCGGTGTTGCGCGACCTTCTGATGCTCGAACCTGTCAATGACGACGAGCGCTATGCCCGCGCGCGTCTTTCCGAGATGCACGGTCTGATCGAACAGGTGACCAACTGGTACGACGACGTCAAGAAACTCGATACTGGGCGGCTTGCGTCACTCCTGTCGCTCGGATCGAAGGTCACGCGGCTTCTGGACGCACGGGACAGGATCATCTCGATAGGACGCGGGCGCAGGAAAGCAGACCGCTCTTGACCGGTTCGGGACCATGAGCGCGCAGGTCACAACCACGGCGCGCGCCGCTACCGATGCCGGTGATCCGTCTGTCCGCGCCGCCGCTCCTGCTGCGTCGACGACGAGGCGCGGCCTGCCCCGTTTCGCCGCCGCCCTTCAGATATCTGCCTCGCTTCTGTGGATACCGCAGGCGGCAGCCATCGCCTTCGCCATTGGCAACATCGCCGATGGCGCACCCGCGCAGGCGGCGATCCTGCCTGCTTTCTGCATCTTTCTGCTTGGAGTCCTGCGCGCGGGGCTCGACCGTGCCGGCACGACCCGCGCCTGGGACGATGCCCGCGTCCGCCTTTCCGCCCTGCGCGCCAATGCCGCCGCCGCCGTCGCAACCCGTTCTCCGCTCGATGCGTCCCGGCCTTCCTCCGGCCTCGTCGCCAGCACGCTCACCGAGCAGGCCGACGACATCGTACCCTGGATCGCGCGGTTTCTGCCGCTGCGCACCCGCGCTGCGGTCGTTCCGCCGATCATTCTAGGCTTCGTATTCGTCTTTTCGTGGGTCGCCGCCCTCGCCTTGCTGATGGCAGCGCCCGTCATACCCATCTTTATGGCGCTGATCGGCTGGCAGGCGAAAGCGGCCAGCGAAAGGCAGCTTACCCGTATGGGTAACATGAACGCCTTCCTTCTCGATCGGCTGCGCGGACTCGCCACCATCCGCGCCTTAGATGCGGTGGATAGTACCGCCCTCCGGCTGCGCGCAAACGCAGAAGAACTGCGAACCTCCACCATGGCGGTGCTGCGCATCGCCTTCCTGTCGTCGGCCGTACTGGAACTGTTCGCCGCCCTGGGTGTGGCGCTGGTGGCGGTCTATGTCGGGTTTCATTTCCTAGGAGAACTGAACTTCGGTGCTTGGGGCGAAAAGCTGACGCTGGCGCAGGGTCTCTTCATCCTGCTGCTCGCGCCCGCCTTCTTCGAGCCGCTACGTGATCTCTCGTCCGTCTGGCACGACCGCGCCGCCGGGCAAGCAGGACTGGAGGCGCTCGACCGCATTACGCGGGGCGGAACGAAAATCGTCGGCGGTCTGGAAAGTACAGCCGTCGAAGTATCCGGTGCGCTTTCGGTGTGGATCGACGGCCTCACCTTCCGCCATGCCGAATCGGCGACCGCGACCTTCAGCGATTTCGTCCTATCCATCCACCCCGGCGAACATGTCGCGGTGATGGCCCCTAGCGGCGGCGGAAAATCCACCTTGCTGGCGCTTGTTGCGGGCCTTTCGTCGCCCGATGCCGGCATCGTCCGGCTTGGCGGCGAACCGATGAACCATGCCAGTGCCGCCCACCTGCGCGCTCGCATCGCATGGCTCGGCCAGCCCCCGCATATCTTTTCAGGTACGCTCCGCAGCAACATCACACTCGGACGGCCAGGCATCGGCACGGGGGACGTCGCCCGCGCCATGGAAGCCGCCCATATCGCCCACCTTGCCGCGCAACGTGGCCATGCGATGATCGGCGAGAACGGAGCCGGCCTGTCGGGCGGCGAGACTTTGCGGCTGGCGCTGGCGCGTGCGGCTGTGGGCATCCGGCCCGGCCTGATCCTTGTGGACGAGCCGACCGCCCATCTCGATTCTGTCACAGCCGCTGAAATTACCGACCGCCTGCTCGCCATCGCGAAAGGGACAACACTGGTCGTCGCCACCCACGATCCCGCGCTTGCGGCCCGCATGGACCGCGTGGTCATGCTGCCCGCTCCTGCGCAAGCTTGAGGTTCCGGCATGAGCCGTCTCTCCGCCCTACGCCCCGTGCTGGCCCTATTCTGGGCCGGTGACCGCCGCATGCTCACCTATGGCACCCTGCTGTCTTTCACCACAGCACTTGCCGGCATTGCGTTGCTCGGGCTGTCCGGCTGGTTCATCGCCGCAACGTCGATCGCAGGCCTCACGCTCGTCACGGCGCTCACTTTCGACGTGTTCATGCCGTCCGCCGGCATCCGCCTTCTTGCCATAGGCCGCACCGCCTCGCGCTACGGCGAAAGGCTTGTCACCCACGACGCCACGCTAGGCGTGCTGGCTCACCTGCGCGAGCGCGTGTTTCGCAGGTTCGCCCGTGCCGACGCAGCACGCGGTCTGGCCGCCAACCCGTCACGGCTCCTGTTTCGGCTCACCATCGATATCGACGCCCTCGATTCGCTTTACCTGCGGGTGCTGGCGCCCGTGCTTGTCGCAGCCGGCGCAGGTCTGGCCGTCACCGCCGCGCTCGCCTTCGTCCACCCCTTGCTCGGCCTTTCCTCCGGCATCGTCCTGCTGGCCGCGGGCCTTGGTATTCCGTTTCTCGCCTCTCGCCGGGCTACAGCATTCGCCCGCCGCCGCGCCCACGCGCTAGAGGCCCTGCGGTCGCGCTCCATCGACCTCGTGCGGGGACAGGCCGACCTTGCCATGACGAATCGTCTTGGCGCGCAGGTTCGTGCCATCGAAGCCGCAGACATTCGTCTGGCCCAGGCCGACCGCGCGCTTAATCGTGCCGAGGCCGGTGCGGGCTTCGGTCTCGGCATTCTATCTGCAGCCCTGCTCGCCGGCGTCCTGCTTGCAGCCGCCTTCCTTGCCGAAGCCGGCGCCATCAGCGCGCCAATCGCCACTTTTGCCGTGCTGCTGGCGCTTGCCAGCCTGGAACCCTTCGCTCTCCTGCGCCGCGGCGCGGTCGAGTTCGGTCGCACACTTCAGGCGGCAACGCGTCTCGGCCCGCGCCTGACGAACCGCTCAGGCCTACCTAAGCTCGGCCGTTCCGCAGCACATGGCATGGCGATCAGGCTGGAGGGTGTAAGCGTCGGCCACCCCGGCGCGGCGCGTTCGGTCCTGTCCGACATTTCCGTCGCCATCCGCCCCGGCGAGCGCATCGCGCTGGTGGGTGCGAGCGGAGTTGGCAAATCCACGCTTCTATCGCTGTTAGCCGGAGAACTGAACGCTTCAAGCGGCAATCTCACTGTCCAACCCTGTGGCCTGCTCACCCAGCGCACTGAGCTTTTCCGCGACACGCTGCGCGGCAATCTCGCGCTCGCCTGCCCCGGCGCATCCGATACCGAAATGATAGCGGCGCTCGAAGCTGCGGGTCTGGCAAGCTATGTCGCATCTCTGCCCGGCGGGCTCGACACGATACTCGGCGAGGGCGGCGCCGGGCTTTCCGCCGGTCAGGCGCGCCGTCTGGCGCTTGCTCGCCTGCTGTTGCGCGATGCGGCCCTCTGGCTGCTCGACGAGCCGACAGAAGGCCTCGACGGTGACACTGCGCGTGACGTGGTCGCGCGCCTCGATGAACGCGCCACCGGCCGCATCCTGGTCGTCGCCACCCACACACGCCGCGAGGCGGCGCTTGCCGACCGTATCCTCGTGCTGCGCGACGGCCGCATCGCCGCCGACGTTGCCCGCGGCACACCCGCCTTTGACATGGAACTCAGCCAGCTGAGGCCCGATTGACATGACCCACCGGAGCCAGAAATGGAACTGAACATCGTCGACCTGTCGCGGCTGCAATTCGCCATCACCGCGCTGTATCACTTCCTTTTCGTGCCGCTCACCATCGGCCTGTCGATCCTGATGGCGATCATGGAAACGGTCTACGTCATGACCGGCCGTGACATCTGGCGCCAGATGACCAAATTCTGGGGTACGCTCTTCGGCATCAACTTCGTGCTCGGCGTTGCCACCGGCATCGTCATGGAATTCCAGTTCGGCATGAACTGGAGCTATTACAGCCACTATGTCGGCGATATTTTCGGCGCGCCGCTGGCACTCGAGGGGCTGATGGCCTTCTTCCTCGAGGCTACCTTCGTCGGCCTATTCTTTTTCGGCTGGGACAAGCTGTCGAAGCTCGGCCACCTCGCCGCCACGTGGGCGGTTGCGCTCGGCTCCAACCTCTCGGCCTTGTGGATTCTCATCGCCAACGGCTGGATGCAGAACCCGGTCGGTTCCGTCTTCAACCCGCAGACCATGCGCATGGAGGTGGAAGACTTCTACGCGGTCATCTTCAATCCCGTTGCGCAGGCTAAGTTCGTCCACACAGTCTCGGCCGGCTATGTCGTCGCCTCCATCTTCGTGCTCGGCGTGTCGGCCTGGTATCTGCTCAAGGGTAGGCACATCGCGCTCGCCAAACGTTCGATGACGGTCGCGGCCTCGTTCGGCCTCGCCGCGTCCCTGTCGGTCGTGGTGCTGGGCGACGAGAGCGGCTACCTTTCCACCGAGCACCAGAAGATGAAGCTCGCAGCGATCGAGGCGATGTGGCACACCGAACCCGCGCCCGCCGCATTCACCGTCATCGGCTTGCCCGATCAGGCCGAGCGCAAGACGCATTACGCCGTCCAAGTGCCGTGGGTGATGGGCCTGATCGGCACTCGCTCACTCACCGCCGAAATCCCCGGCATCCACGAACTGGTTGAACTGGCCGAGACCCGCATCCGGCAGGGTATCATCGCCTTCGACGCGCTCCAGTCGATCCGTGCGGCCAACAACACCGCCGCTATCCCCGACGACGTCGCCGCCCGCTTTGAGGATACCGGACGCTATCTCGGTTATGCGCTCCTGTTGCGTCCCTATCTGGACGATCCGCGCCAGGCGACCGACGAGCAGATCACTAAGGCCGCATGGGACACCGTTCCGCATGTACCGGTCCTGTTCTGGGCCTTCCGGATCATGGTCGGCCTCGGCATGTTCTTCATCGTCCTCACTGCCACCTTCTTCTACCTGTCGGCCCGCCACCAGCTTGACCGCTATCCGTGGTTGCTCAAGCTCGCGGTGTTTTCGATCCCGCTGCCGTGGATCGCGGCTGAAGCAGGCTGGATCGTCGCCGAGGTCGGTCGCCAGCCATGGGTGATCGAGGGTGTGCTGCCCACCGCCGCCGCCGTTTCCGATCTTGGAGCGACCACCGTGCTGTTCACCATCGCCGGCTTCGCGGCCATCTACACGGTGCTGTTCATCGTCGAGGTAACGTTGATGCTCGCTGCGATCAGGAAAGGCCCGGACGAAGACCATGAACCCGAACAGAAGCTTCTCCCCGAAGCGCTCGAACCCGCGGAGTAAGCCCTCATGATTCTGCACGAACTCATCGATTACCAGACCCTGCGTCTGATCTGGTGGCTGCTGCTCGGCATTCTCGTTATCGGCTTCGCGGTGATGGACGGCTTCGACCTCGGCACCCAGACCCTGCTGCCCTTCGTGGCGAAATCCGACCTCGAGCGCCGCGTCGTCATCAACGCGGTCGGACCGATCTGGGAAGGCAACCAGGTGTGGCTCATCCTCGGCGCGGGCGCGATCTTCGCCGCATGGCCGCCGCTCTACGCCGTATCGTTCTCCAGCTTCTACCTCGCCATGTTCGCCATCATCGCCGCACTCATCCTTCGCCCGGTCGGCTTCAAGTACCGCTCCAAAAGCGAAAGCCCGCGCTGGCGCGCCAGCTGGGACTGGGCCCTGTTCATCGGTGGCATCGTCCCAACGCTGATCTTCGGCGTTGCGGTCGGCAATGTGCTACAGGGCATTCCCTTCCATCTCGGCCCCGATTTGCGCATCTTCTACGACGGCTCGACCCTGTTGGAGTTGCTCAATCCCTTCGCGCTCCTGTGCGGGCTCCTGTCAGTGACGATGTTGGTCATGCATGGCGCATCATGGCTAGTGCTAAAGACCAGCGGCCCGGTCGCTGATCGCGCCCGACGCTTCGGCACGCTCGCGGCGACGGCCACCGTCGTCCTGTTTGCGCTTGGCGGCCTGTGGGTTGCGGTTGGCATCGAAGGCTACCGCTTCGTCTCCGACATCGTCACCGACGGGCCATCCAACCCGCTCGCAAAGACCGCTGAACAGGGCGCCGGCTTCTGGTTCGCCAACTACGCCGCCCAACCATGGACGCTTGCGGCGCCCGCGCTCGGCTTTGCAGGTTCACTTCTGGCGCTGCGGTTCCTCGCCCTGCGCCGTGAGGTGCTGACGCTTCTGTCGAGCGGGCTGTCGGTTCTCGGCATCATCGCCACCGTCGGACTGGCGATGTTCCCGTTTATCCTACCGTCGTCGATCGACCCGAATTCGAGCCTGACCGTCTGGGACGCCTCATCGAGCCACTTGACGCTATTCATCATGCTGGTTTCGACGGGGATCTTCCTGCCCATCATCGCGCTCTACACCACGTGGGTCTACCGCGTTCTATGGGGCAAGGTGGACGAGAAAGAAATCAGCGATGGCTCCGGCCACGCTTATTAGCCATTCCTGCACAAGTGGAAACCGGTTCTGCGTCCGGAATTGCATAGAAATTTTTGAAACCGCCACATTGGGTCGAAAATCGGGAAGCTGTTTCCGGCTCAATGCGGTTAGAAAGGACAAGCTTCATGTGGTACTTCGCTTGGCTACTTGGCCTGCCGCTCGCTGCCGCCTTCGCCGTCCTTAACGCTATGTGGTACGAATTGGTGGAAGACGATGAAAAAAAGGATGCGTCGTCTTGAATAACGATCTCAGTCGGAGCCGTTCAAATCCGGCAGGCCGCTGCAAGGGAGTACGCACTCTATTAGAGCTCGCGACCTAGAAGATCCGAGCAAGCGGTATAATGATCGCCAGCATGATCGGCTGGGGCAGCAGATAGATCATCAGGCTGTGCTTCCCCATCCAGACGAGTGCATCCCCTGAATGGCCAGCCGGCAAGAAGCGGTCGAGTGCGCTTTCTTTCCTCCTATCGACCAGCACTTTTGTTCCCGCCATCCCGATAAGAGTAATGCCAACCCACGGGAAGATCGGTACGAAATCGTTACTCGGCGGCACGCTCTGCGCAAATCCGATCCAGGCGAGCCAGCGTGTGTCGAAGAGTTCCGACTGCCAAAAAGAAGGGACTAGTACAATGGCAAGGCCAGCGGCAAGACTTAACCACCAAGGTGTACGCTGGAAGAAAGAGCCAACCAATGTTGCGACGGCGATCGCGTGCAGGATGCCGAAGTAAATGAACGTTGCCGGAAAAACGTGCCATGTCACCAGTGTAATGGCTGCTGCTGAGATGCCGATCTTCGCAAGACGGCGCAGATAAGCGGCCGCGCGGAACGGAGTGCGGGACGCCAAAGCAAGTCCGACCCCGACCAGCATCATGAAGCTTCCGGCAAGCACACGCCCGAATCCAAGCCAGAGGGGATGGTATGCGATGCCTGAAATGAAACCAGTAAATTCGAGGTCCCACACAAAGTGGAACAGCACTACGCCGGCAATTGCCAGACCGCGCCACGCATCGACCATGTAAACACGGGATATTGTCTCGATATCGCTTCTCCTCTCCGCGAAAACATTTTGTAAAAGCTCATCCCGCTAGAGGGTCAAGATGTCGCTGCTGCAGCGCATTGACCCTCTAGCGGGATGAGCTTGTATACGCGGGCATGGAATTCGAGATCTCAAATATCGGCGTGGTGGCGGCGATCGCTGCCGGTGCCATTTCCTTCCTGTCGCCCTGCGTGCTTCCGCTGGTGCCGGGCTATGTGTCGTTTATAGCCGGCAACTCCACCCGGGCTGAACGCAGCGATCCGGACAATAAGATGTCCGTCGCCTGGCTGAGTATATGTTTCATCCTTGGTTTCTCGACGGTGTTCGTCATACTGGGAGCGGGAGCCACCGCCCTTGGCCAGTCGCTTCGCGCCTACAGTTACGAAGCCGGCATCATCGGCGGTGTCATTGTCATAATCTTCGGCCTTTTCACCACCGGGCTTCTGCGACTGCCCATGCTGCAAAGGGACGTCCGCTACCACGGCAGCCTGTTCACGGGCGGGCCGACGGGCGCATACTTGCTTGGTCTGGCATTCGCGTTCGGCTGGACGCCTTGCATCGGCCCGATTCTCGGGGCGATCCTGACAGTCAGCGCTGTGTCGGCGACGGCACTGGACGGCGTCGCGCTCTTGGCTCTCTACTCCCTTGGCCTGGGAATACCCTTCTTTCTGGCCGCGCTTTTCACAGATCGACTGATTGCATTCCTTCCCAGCCTACGTAAGACCGGGCGAGCGCTGCAGGTGACCGCTGGCGTCATCATGATCATCATGGGCCTTGCCATGGTGAGCGGCTACATGACCTGGTTCGCGTTCTGGCTGCTGGAGAAATTTCCGGTTTTCGGGTCGATTGGCTAAGACCAGTCAATCGCGTGAAACCTTAGAGGTCATATCGTACCAGCTCGACGAAGGGCGCCGCGAGGATCGACCTGAACCGTCACATGATCGATCGCGTAGCGCTCCTTCAGCCAGGCCGTGATTGCGGAAGGCAACTGAAGCGGATCGCTCCCCGGTGCCGGCGTGACATGAACCGTGGCGACGACGGTGTCGTCCGTCAGCGTCCACGCATGAAAATGACCCGCTTCCTCCACCTCCGGTAACTCGCTGAGTTCCCGTTCGACGTTGCTGGCATACAGCCCGCGCGGCACCGCCTGCAGCAGTACGCGGATCGATTCACTCACCAGTGTCCAGGCCGAGCGGACCACCAGAAGTGCTACCAGAACCGAAAGGATTGGATCGAGGACCGTCCAACCCGTCAGCATGATGCCGATGGCGGCAGCGATGGCCCCAACCGATCCCAGAAGGTCGCCGACGACATGAAGCAACGCTCCGCGAAGGTTGCTGTCACCCTGGGAACCTCGCATAAGGATCCAGGCTCCCGCCAGATTGACCAGCAGCCCCACCGTCGCGACGGCGAGCATCGGACCCGCCAGAACCTCAACCGGCTGGTTGATGCGGTCGACGGCTTCCCACGCGATCCAGGCGACCAGAAGAAGCAAGGTCGCTCCGTTTGCCAGTGCGGCAAGCACGCGCACGCGATGGAACCCGTAGGTCCGTGTGTTGTCCGCGGGCCGGCGAGCCACGCGATAGGCGATCAGCGCTAGTAGCAGGGCTGCCGCATCCGACACCATATGGCCTGAGTCTGCGATCAGCGCGAGTGAACCGGAGAGCCAACCGCCGATTGCCTGCACAGCGGCGTAGCTGGCGGTGAAAATGAAGACGAGCCGAATCCGCCACTCATTGCCGGCAGTCACCGATGTTGCGTGGTCGTGGCCGTCATCCTGTCTATTGGTTTGCGAGTTCATTTTTCTATTTCCGCCATGCTTTCGTACCCGTCACAATGCCCTCTCGAATTTTTCCCAACCCCACATGGCTCTGGACCATGTGTCGCGAAGAGTGAACGAACAGGTCAGCCGTTTCGGAATCGGGATGCGTCCCCCTCAACCCGCCAGAAACGGCACAGAGATGCCAAACACGTTCGCGAGCAACGTAAAATTCAGTCCAAGAACGATCGTAGCCCCGATGAACGCAAGACACCGTACGACCGGCCGCATTGCGTATTCGCCCATGACGTCCCGACGAGAGGTGAATATGATGAGGGCTATCATCGGCACAGGCAGGGCGATCGACAACACGACTTGGCTCATTACCAACGCCTGGGTCGGGTTGACGCCCATCGCGACGACCACGAAGGCCGGCACCATCGTGACGAGGCGCCGCAGCCATATCGGGACATGGAAATGTAGAAAGCCCTGCATGATCGTTTGCCCCGCCATGGTTCCCACCACAGAGCTTGAAACGCCCGAGGTGATCAGGGAAACGAGGAACACGGAAGCGGCCGCAGTTCCAAGCAACGGCGTCAACATATGATAGGCGGTCTCGATTTCGGCGACGTCACTGTTGCCCTGATGAAAGGCGCTTGCGGCCATGATGACCATCGCCATGTTGACCATTCCCGCGATGGCGAGGGCGATCACTACCTCGATGTTGGAGTAACGCAGCACCTTGCGGCGGTCATTTTCATTCCGGATCCGGACGCGCGACTGGGTCAGGCTCGAATGCAGGTAGATAGCATGCGGCATCACTGTAGCGCCGATGATGCCGACTGTGATTGTCAGTGCAGCAGCGTCAGGAAGCTGCGGCCTGACCAGTCCGACAGCCGCCTGTCCCCAGTCGACCGGGGCTATCAACAACTCAATAAGGTAACAAAGACCGATGATTGAGACCATCGTACCGATGATCAGTTCCATCGGCCGAAAACCCTGTTTCTCGAATATCAGGATGCCGTATGTCACTGTGGCGGTGACAACCATGCCCCAGAAGATCGGCAGATCGAAAAGCAGCGCAAGACCAATCGCGCCACCGAGAAACTCGGCCAGGTCAGTCGCCATGGCCGCCACTTCGCTGACCGCCCACATCACCCAGACAACCGGCGCAGGAAAGTGGTCGCGCGACATTTCGGCAAGGTTTTTCTCTGTCACGATGCCTAGGCGGGCGGACAATGCCTGAAAAAGCATGGCAATCAGGTTTGCCAGCAGCACCACCCAGAGCAGCTGATATCCATAGCCTGCGCCGGCCTGGATGTTTGTCGCGAAATTGCCCGGATCGACATAGGCGATCGAGGCGATCACCGCTGGTCCGGCAAAAAGGAGGCGACCGGAAATCCCGCGACGCTCGCCGGATAGCACCGCAGCCATCCCGTTGCGCGTGCGCTCTGTGTCGTACATGAGGGTATGTCCTGATGCGGTTGCAAGAGATTTTATAGCTGATGCTATATTATGTGCAATAGGCTAAAATAATAAGTGTGAAGCATGGACTTGGTCCGTTGAGTTTGCCAATTCGTGGAAACAATTTTACCCTTGGCTAAATTTGAGCCTTGAGCTCATCTCTCCGATCAGGTGAACAACCGGTACAGATGACTAAGCCCAACAACTCGCCACCCCGCCCAGCCCAGCACGCGCGGCGCTTCGCGCATGTCCGGGAATGTCAGGCAAGCGCGCTCATCGAGGACTACGTCGAGATGATCGGCGACCTGATTGAAATCAATGGAGAGGCGAGGGTCGCGGACATCGCCGCGCGAATGGGCGTGGCGCAACCTACCGCAACCAAGGCTGTCGCGAGACTGAAACGGCAAGGTTTGGCGACGTCGCGTCCCTATCGCGGAATCTTCCTGACCGAGGAAGGCAAGCAGCTTGCCGACCGGGTGCGGTCACGCCACCTCATCGTCGTTCAGTTCCTGGTCGCCCTCGGAGTGCCGGAGGAAACAGCGGAGATCGACGGCGAAGGCATCGAGCATCACGTGTCGGAGCAGACGCTGGCCGCGTTCGAAAAATTCTTAGGAATGCCCAACTGCACAAAGTGAGAATGACCGATGCGCTTCCTTTATGGCCGTAACGTTCCCTTCTGACGTTCTGGCAGCCCATTTAACAAATCAGGCTGATCCTCGTTGAACGGGTCCACTTCGAAGTCTGAGGCGAGGATGGTTGAGCTGCGTCACAACTAGCGACAGAGCGACGACACTCGTGCTTCGGAGAAAGCCCCAGCCGTCTCCGCATGGCGCAGGCGCTTCACCTGCTTCATGGAGAGCAGTTCGCCCCCGTCAAGCAACCGGGCGATCTCGGCCGAAACCTGATCGGCGGCAATCACCAAAGCGGCGTCGAGGTGGACGTAGCGTTGTGTCACCCCCCTTGGCCCATGCCCGAGCAAGCCGGAGATCGTCAGTTCGCTGAACCCGAGCGATGCCGCAATGCTCGCAAAGGTGTGGCGCAGGACATGCGGCGTCACTTTCTCCAGGCCAGCGCGGCCGCATACTCGGTCGAGAACACGGACGACGCCGATGAAATGGCCGTCACCCCAATCAGCCGGGAAGACGTAGGGCGACGCGCTGCGCTGCCCCTGAGCCATTAGTTCGATGATTGCCGCATCGCCGGCCGCCCTGATCTGCGCACCGGATTTGGTGTCGGGGAAGGCTACGCAATTATCGTCAGGCTCGACCCACTCCTTCCGCATCGCCAGCACTTCCATGCGGCGGAAGCCCGTCAGCAGCATGACGCGGATGGCCGCGAGACCCGTCGGATGCTCGCCCTCGCGCTCCATCTGTTTCATGATCTTGCCGAGATGCCGGACTTCGCCAGCGCTCAGACGCCGCTTCAGCTTATTCGAGGCGATGACCCGCACACCGTTCGCCGGGCTCTGCTCGATGATCCCGAGCCGGCGCGCGTGATTGAGCAGGCTGCGCAACGTGCTGATCGCACGGCCCGCGACGCCAGCACCGCCCGAGGTTTGTCCGCCGCGTCCGGCCCGGCGCTCCTGTGCCGACCTTCCGGCGGCGATGTCAGCCTGAAGGCTCTCGATGTCGGCCAGCCTCAAATGGGCCACGACGCGCGTGCCGATCAATGGCTTGATGTGCTGTTCGATGCGGCTGCGATCGCCGGAGACTGACGACGCCTTGATGGGGCGCCGGTTCCTGCCGAGTAGGCGACCGGCTTCAGCTTCTTCCAGATACCAGTCGCAGACTTCCGCCACCGTCATCCCCTCGCGGGCCGAGCGACGCTCCTGCGAAGGATCGGCGCCGTCAATGACCGAAGCCAGCTTCTTCTTGGCGAGGTCGCGCGCGACCTCGACTGTGAGAACGCCATACTGCCCGATCACGAACCGGCGTGTGCGGCGCTCTATGTTCCGATACTGGATGATGAACGTCTTCGTCCCTGACGGCTTCACCCGCACGCCAAATCCGCGCACATCCGCGTCCCAAACGAACACGTCGCGGTCAGGATCGCGCTCCAGGGCTTCAACGATTCTCTTTGTCAACTTGGGCATCATAAAACTCCTTCGGATCTCGGCATTCTTTTCGTTTGAGCGATCACTACGAAGGAGGCGCGCGAGACCAGCCAAATCTGCTTCCCCACGCAGGTGCAGCATGGCCGGGGAAGCAGGGGGGAAGCAGCAGAACGGAAATCCACGGCGTTTCCAGCGTATGGGCGCGGAAAGCAGTGTCAACGTAAGTTATTGAGGTATAGGGATTTTTCGTAGTTTTGCGGCTTAATACTTGCTGGAGCGGAAACTGCTCGGACGAGTTGCCAAGGTTGGGGTCGTG
>MDTD01151577.1_pt1 | contig 22136 bp, 21 predicted proteins | sample 811221 | NCBI WGS metagenome assembly MDTD01 (sample SAMN05326646, study PRJNA326480) | marine metagenome | isolation source: seawater | place: Pacific Ocean: South West | collected 2011 | reverse complement strand
TTTTACTACACCATTTCCCCAATTAGTCTGGGCTTGTTCAACTTGATCTTTAGTAATCATAATTAAATTCTTAAAATTTTATATAGCAATAAAATTAATACTTGCTTTAACTTTGTTCTAATATTTCACTTTTTTTAATGAGTTATTTTTTCACATCAGAGTCGGTTTCAGAGGGGCACCCAGATAAAGTAGCAGATGCTATATCAGATGCATTGATTGATCACTTTTTGGCATTTGATCCAAGTAGTAAAGTTGCTTGTGAAACTTTGGTCACTTCAGGACAAGTTGTTCTTGCTGGAGAGGTAAAGACTCAAGCATATCTTGATGTTCAACGAATAGCTAGAGATGAGATTCGTAGAATTGGGTACACAAAGAGTGAATACAAATTCGACGCTGAATCTTGTGGCGTACTTAGCGCAATACACGAACAATCTTCTGACATAAACCAAGGTGTTGAAAGAACTAACCCTGAGGATCAAGGGGCTGGAGATCAGGGGATGATGTTTGGCTACGCATGTAAGGAAACTGATAACTACATGCCTTTGCCTTTAGAGCTAAGTCACAGATTACTTTCGGAGCTTGCTGAAATTAGAAGAGAAGGGAATGTGATGACTTATTTGAGACCTGATTCTAAAAGCCAGGTAACTGTTCAATATTCAGACGATGGAACTCCTGAGAGAATAGAAGCGGTTGTGATTTCTACCCAACACGATGATGGGTTTGAGGATAGTGATGAAAAGATTTTGGCTAAGATTAAGCAAGATGTTAGCGATATTCTTATTCCTAGAGTTGTAGCCCAAATGAGTGAAAGAGTCCAAGCTTTATTCAAGGGTGACCATAAGTTGCACGTTAATCCTACTGGAAAATTTGTGATTGGTGGACCTCATGGAGACACTGGTCTTACAGGAAGAAAAATCATAGTAGATACTTACGGTGGTAAGGGTGCGCACGGTGGTGGAGCATTTAGTGGGAAGGATCCTTCTAAAGTTGATAGGTCTGCTGCATATGCTACAAGACACGTTGCTAAAAACTTAGTTGCTGCAGGAGTATGTGATGAAGTGTTAGTGCAGGTTGCTTACGCAATTGGTGTTGCTGAACCAGTTGGACTTTATGTGGATACTTACGGGAAGTCTAATGTGGATATGACTGATGGTGAGATCGCTGAAAAGATTTGGTCTATTTTCCCAATGACACCTTATGCAATTGAGCAAAGATTCAACTTGAGATCACCTATATATTCTGAAACTTCTTCATACGGACACATGGGAAGGAAGAATGAGGTTGTTGTGAAAACTTTCGAGGCTTTCACTGGAGGAGAGAAAGTTGAGGTTGAAGTAGAACTATTCCCTTGGGAGAAGTTAGACAAGGTTGATGAAGTAAAGGCTGCTTTTGGTTTAGCCTAAAACTGGAAAGGGTATTCACTACCCTTCATTTTATCGTAAGCTTTCTTATTGAAAGAGAACAATTGACTACCCTTTTGTTGGCCAAATGATTTTCCGTCAGCCTTGCGCCCTAATTCTTCAAGAAGCTTAGTCTTAAATACTTTTTTGCGAAAATTTCTCTTGTCAATTTTGATGTTGAGTGCTTTCTCGTAGAGTTTGATGAGTTGACCAATTGTAAATTCTGGTGGTAGCATATCGAAGCCAACAGGTCTTCTCCTTACTCTTCTCTCCCATCTTTCCCTAGCAAAATTGATTATATCGTTATGGTCAAAAGCTAACTCAGGAACTTTCTCAATGTTACACCAGTGCATTCCATGCTTACTCCATTCTTCAGCTTTAAAGTCTGAAGTTTTAACCAATGCATAATGAGCGATGTTTACCACTCTTCCGCCTCTAGCTCTAGAAACATTGCCAAATGCTTTGAGCTGTTCAAGAACCTCTGGATTATATCCGAATAAACGACTGAACATATTAGCTGCTACAGCAGTGAAGTCTTCGTTTGTAAGTAGGTTTTGGGATGGTAGAAAAAGCTGTCCTTCGTACTCTGGGTTTATACTTTTGGCCAGTAAAACTTCAATATTTTTCCCGTTAAACCCAAGTAAAACCAAGCTCAAAGAAAGAGCAACATGGTAGTCTGGTTTGGACGTTGGATATTGAAGCATTTTGCTCATGATGTAAAACTAATCAGAGTTTTTCACTTGTTTAAAACGTTGATGAGAAAATGTGCAAAAAGCCAAACAGAAGTCTTAGCTTTAAAACTGTAACTTGCTTCTCCAATCTTATTTCTGCAGATAAATGTCTAATACAACCGAACGCCTTTCTGTAAAGCCAAGCTTTACTACAGCCACTTCAGCCCCAACACATACTCATGGCAAGGTGGTTCCTCAGGCGGTTGATTTAGAGGAGGCAGTTTTAGGTGCTATGATGCTCGAAGCTGATGCAGTGAATGCTGTTATTGATGTTTTGGATTCTAAGAGTTTTTATAAGCCAGCGCACCAAAAAATTTATGCAATCATTCAGAAGCTGTTTAATGATTCAGAACCTATCGATCTACTTACTGTTACATCTGCTCTAAAGCAGTCTGGTGAACTAGAATTAGTTGGAGGATCATATGCAGTTGCAAATCTTACAACAAGAATTGCTAGTACAGCTAACGTTGAATTTCACGCAAGGATAATTTCTCAAAAGCATATTCAAAGAGAGCTTATTAGAGTTTCTAGCAACATTATTGAAAAGGCATTTGATGAAAAGACAGATGTTTTTGATCTACTTGATGAAGCTGAATCAGGTCTTTTTGAGGTAGCTGAAGGGAATATTAGGAAGAGTTTTGAGGAAATGAGATCAGTTGTTAAGAAGGCTATTGATTACATTGATAAAGCTAGATCTAATGATAGTGGTGTGAGCGGAATTCCATCTGGATTTGCCGAGCTTGATAAAGTTACAGGTGGATGGCAGAGATCTGATATGATTGTGCTAGCTGCAAGACCAGGTATGGGTAAGACGGCTTTTGTTTTAACGATGTGTAGAAACGTTTCTGTAGATGAAGGAATCCCTTGTGCAGTATTTTCATTAGAGATGTCATCTGTACAGTTAGTTCAAAGATTGATTGCTGCAGAAACTGAAATTAGTTCTGACAAATTCAGAAAAGGGAATCTTGAGGATCACGAATACCAACAATTGCACGACAGAATTGGAAAGCTTTCAAAGGCTCCGTTATTCATTGATGATACACCAGGATTGAATGTCTTCGAATTAAGGGCAAAGTGCAGAAGAATGAAACAACAGCACGGCATAGATATGGTTGTTATTGATTACTTACAGTTAATGCAAGGAGGAAGTATTAACGGTGGTAACAGAGAGCAAGAAATCTCATCTATATCGAGATCAATAAAATCAATAGCTAAGGAATTGGATATTCCTATCATAGCACTTTCTCAGCTTAGTCGTATGGTAGAAACAAGGGGAGGTGATAAGAGACCCATGCTTTCAGACTTACGTGAGAGTGGTGCGATTGAGCAGGATGCCGATTTAGTTTCATTTATCTACAGACCAGAATATTATGGATTCACTGAGCACGAGGAAGGATTAGACACAAATGGTTTGGCTGAATTCATTATTGCAAAACACAGGCATGGTGCTCTAGGAACTGTGAACATGAAATTCATTGCTCGACTTGCAAAATTCACAAACTACAACACATTTGCTGATGAAGGCTTTGATGCGATATCTCCAAACACAGCTTTCGCTGATGGAGGGACAATTACTAGAGGATCAAAGATGAATGATGATATGGATGATGGGTCTCCGTTCTAAAATCACTTTACTTGGGGCCTTAATGTTTTGGGTTTTCACAATCCAAGCGTCTATGATTTTAATTCCTATGGACGACACCCAAACTAATCATCTCAAAGCTTATGGGATTACATTTTGGGCTTTAGAAAGAGAGATTCCTGCAGAATGGTTACTGAATTACAGAGGTGGAAGTTTTTTGCTTCCCAACCTCGAGCAAATACAAAACCAATGTGTAATCAGAGGTGTTTCTCATCAAGTTATAGCTGACGTTCAAGCTTCAGCGATTCTCGATGAAATATCTCATCCTGAGATAAATATGGAAAGTGTAAAGTTGGAAGTTGCGCCAAGAGTAGCAGTATATAGTCCTGCTGGCAAACTTCCGTGGGATGATGCTGTAACACTAGTTTTGACTTACGCTGAAATACCCTACGATATAATCTACGATCAGGAAGTAATCGATGGCGAACTGCCCAAATACGATTGGCTACACCTACATCACGAAGACTTTACAGGTCAGTTTGGTAAATTCTATAGGGCTTATAGATCAGCTGCTTGGTATCAAGAAGAAGTCGAGGCTCAAAATGCTTCTGCACAAATTATGGGATTCCAAAAGGTTAGCGAAATGAAGAGGGAAGTTGCTCTGAGTATTAAAAACTTTGTCATTGGAGGTGGCTTCCTATTTACAATGTGTTCCGGTACAGATTCTTTCGATATAGCGTTGGCTGCTGATGAAGTAGATATCTGTGAGCCTATGTTTGATGGCGATCCTTCTGATCCTGGTGCTACAGGAAAATTGAATTTCAATAAAGCATTGGCGTTCCAAGATTACAATTTAGAGATGAACCCACTTGTATATGAGTTTTCTGAAATTGATGGAACAACTGATCATAGAGCAATTAAACCCATCAATGATTTCTTTACTCTATTCGATTTTTCAGCGAAGTGGGATATAGTTCCTACTATGTTGACTCAGAGTCATGAGAGGGTAATTGCGGGTTTCATGGGACAAACAACTTCTTTCCGCAAAGAATTTATTAGATCAGATGTGACCATTATGGGAGATAATAGAAATCTACCAACGGCAAAGTACATACATGGAGAAATGGGACTTGGCCAATGGACATATTACGGTGGTCATGATCCAGAGGACTATCAACATATGGTAAATGATCCGCCAACAGATTTAAACCTTCACCCTAATTCTCCCGGGTATAGACTTATTTTAAATAATATATTATTTCCTGCAGCTAAAAAGCAGGTGAGAAAGACTTAGCAGATTGCGTGATTTACCGTCATGCTAACGCTAAATAGGTTTATGCCACCTTCCTTTTTTGTCACCTTGTAATTTATTGGTCTCTTGCAATTGAGTGCAATATTGATCATACTCAATCCAGGCTGATCGCCATCGAGTTTTTCAGTCTTACATAGCAATTCAACTGACCTTTTCCTTAAGCCTGAAACACTCCAAGAGTTAACCTCATTGATTTTAGCTTCAAATTGACTAGACAAATCATCGTCAATAAAACAACCGCAATTCAAAATCAAACCGTTTTCAGAGCATTCTAAAATCGTGTATAGAAGTGTTTCACCCTTATCATCTATCCAACCATGATTGAGGATGTTGTTGAGACTTTCTGCTACAACGCTCTTTGCTCTAAGAATTTCAGCTCGTGGAGAACCGCATTGCGTCACGGCATTTTCAGTTAGAGTTACAATTGCTTTAGAAGAAGATTCAGATATAGGACCGGCAAAAGATAAAATGACACCTCCAGGTAAATCACCCCTGTCAGAACCCTTGTTTATTAGGGCCTGAAGCTCTTTCATAATAGAAAGTTGAGTTATAGATGGATTTCGTGTCATTGGCTAAATCTGCGACAAAATACCGAAAAACTTCGATAAGTGGCAATAAACCTACGACGAAACCCAAAGATTTCCAAATAATTAACACAGTCCTCTTATAGATTTTTCTTTCAAAATTGGAAATCCTTCAGGAGTTCTAATCATAGAGTAAAATGTAGGGTGCATAAAATTTAAAGTTCTATTAAACTTTTGGCCTGTAAAGAAGCTCTTCCATACTTCAAGAGCAATCCTTTTTGTTGAGCTCCAAGCATATGGACTAAAACCAAGTGGTCGTGGAAATGAATCTATCCATAATCTTGCTTCAACAAGATTGTTTATTGAAATAGAGTTGGGCCTTAATGTGTTGAGTGGAATTGACATGGCTTATGATTTGTTTACAATACAAATCACAATTGCCACTACGCAATGTATTTACGTTGCGAAAATAAAATCGATTTAATTATACTTTTTAGCTGCTTTTACTAGCTTTTCAGAAAGTTTATCTCTTAAGTGAAGAGGTTCAATAACTGTGACCTCATCAGTAAATCCCTGAAGCCATTGCACTAATTCAAATGTTACTAAAACATTTAATGTTACACTATGTTCACCATTAATGCTTTCAACCTTTTGAGATGCATGTAATGGTTGTGAGTTTAAATAACTAGCTAAAATTTCACTGCATTTAAAAACAACTTTGATAGGAGGAGAGTCATCAATTACTGTAATGCCAATTGCGTGCTTGAAATACTCTTCAGAATTAAAATTGATTTCAGAATAAGTTCTTTCGCTCACTTTTACTTCAACTATTCTATCACACCCAAATGTTCTTATCGATTCCTTATTTTCATCCCAAGCAAGTAAATACCATCTGTTTCTGTATTCCTTTAGTAAATAAGGATTGAGTAAATATTGAGTAGAAGTGGAGTCTGAAAATTTTTGGTATTTCAATTCAACCTTTTTCTTCTCTTTTATAGCATTTAATAAAGGTGCAAGGTGATGAGATCCTTTAGTTGAAGGAGTTGATTCAAACTGCATGAAACTTTCTACTCCGGAGGTGTCCAGATCAGGAGCAACGCTCAGCCTATCAGCAATTTTACCAATAGCTTGGTCAAACTGCTTGAATAATGGGAGATCTCTAAACTGGATAAGTGTGTTTGTGGCAAAACGAATTGCTTCTAAATCTTCTTCGTTAAGGCTTACTTCATTGATGCTATAGTCGTCCTCTTCATAATAATACCCTCTTTGATCCCTGTGATACGCAATAGGTGCGTAATACCCTAACTCGGATTCATTACGCATAGCCCAAATATCTTTCTCAATAGTTGAAATACTGATGTTTTCACCATCTGACCCATACAAAGCTTCCTCACAAGCAGATCTCAAATCCTCTTTAGTAGGAAAAGATCTATTTGATATACATCTGTCGATGATCCTATATCTAAGTAATGCGTATTTATTCGCTGGCATTGTATTCCTCTATAGCTGATAACCCCCTTGGGATATACTGGGGATCATGAGTTGTAGGCTTTCCATTTCTTGGATACGGCCTTCCTGTATTGTGGATGTGAAAGCAATCCTTAAACTCATTTTTCCTCAGTCGTTCTCCGTAAGCCAAATCTATCCATTTAGCTCCATAATACACACTTTCCTCTCCTCTAATATCTTTGATTTTCACATCTAATAAGATGCATTTATATCCCATTAATTGAAAAGGTCCCCAGGAAGTAGCAAGGTTTTTCAAAGCAGCATCACTAGCGTCTTCCAGGTGTCTAGGTGTTACATTTTCATAGTTATCTCTGTTGCCGTCTCTTACATCTTTTAGACGTTTGAATACGTGTTTTTCATAACGAGACCCCGCTGGTTTTTTACCCCCACATTCTAGTTGAATCAAAGCCATTAAGTATGAATATGGGAGGTCAAACTCCATGGCTGCAATTTTCACATCTTCCCCATAATTGCTGAGTGCTGTACCAGAAGAAGATTTGTTTTTTAATGAATTTTTAATGTCAGTTAGGTATCCCTTGTATTGCAAGTATCCGAATGTCAGCACACCAAGTACTGCAATAGATCCAGCAAAATGAAATATCCTATTCTTCATTAAAATATAGCTTTGTGCAGGTGGTGTATAATTGGAAGAATAGCTAGTGAAGGTAGAAGGTCAAGCATTTGGAACTTCTTAATTCCCACTAGATCTAAACCTAAAGCAAGGAGTAAAATTCCTCCTGTTGCAGTAAGATCGGTAATCAATGACATAGATATAATATCTACTAGGTAATGTCCAATGATGAAGAATGAAACAGTTAAGAGACCTTGAATTGTAAGTACTCCTAATGCTGAATACAAAACCCCTCGCCCAAGTGCTGATGCTAAAAAAAATGAACTGATAAGGTCCATAACGGACTTTATCATGATCAGATTGTAGTCTCCATCCAAGCCTTCGTTCATACACCCAATGATGGTCATTCCTCCTACACAGAAAAGCATAGTTGCTTTTATAAAAGCGTTGCTTACGCTTTGCTCACCTTCAACATCATACCTCTCAGCGAACTTTGTAAATCTATTGTGAAGCTGTAATGATACGCCCAATAGTGCACCTAAAACTAATGCAAGGAAAATATTGATGGGCTCGTTCATATTGCTCATCATGTCAATGCTGATGGCAAGGGTGAACAGGCCAAATATGGTTACAATGTTGGTTTGGGCTTTATTGCTAATCTTCCTTCCAGCGAATAAACCTAAGGAAGATCCTGTGGCAACAGTAATTGTATTGATAAAGGTGCCTAGTAATACCATGCACACAAGTTACATTTGTGTAATTATAAACGAGAGGTATATCAAGTGAATTTTAAGTTAGAAGCAAAGGACGCTAGTTCAAGTGCTAGAGCTGGGACATTGACAACGGATCACGGTGAAATTAGGACTCCGATTTTCATGCCTGTGGGTACGCTTGGGTCGGTTAAGGCTGTGAGTCAACCTCAACTTAAAAACGAGGTGGGGGCTGATATCATTTTGGGCAATACTTATCACTTGTACTTGAGGCCTGGGATGGATACCATGCAGAAGGCAGGGGGATTGCACAAGTATATGAATTGGGATATGCCTATTCTGACAGACAGTGGCGGATACCAGGTTTATAGTCTTTCGCACAATAGGAAATTAACTGAAGAAGGTGCTGAGTTTAGGAATCATATCAATGGGGATAAATTGACTTTTACTCCAGAAAATGTGATGGATATTCAGAGAACTATTGGTGCGGATATCATCATGGCTTTTGATGAGTGCCCTCCTTATCCTTGCACTAAGCAGTATGCCAAAAACTCCATGGACCGCACCCATAGATGGCTAGATAGATGTGTCGCAAGGCTTGCTGAAACTGAGCCCTTATATGGACACAATCAAGAACTCTTTCCAATCTTGCAAGGAGGAGGTTATGCTGATTTGCGAAAGGAGAGTGCTGAATATATTGCCGGAGTAGAAGCAGCTGGATATGCTATTGGAGGATTGAGTGTGGGTGAGCCTGCAGAGGAAATGTATGAAACTAGTGAGCTTGTTTGTGGGATTTTGCCAGAGGATAAACCAAGGTATTTAATGGGAGTGGGCACACCAGTAAACATTCTTGAGAACATTGCTCTTGGTGTAGATATGTTTGATTGCGTTATGCCTACACGTAATGCAAGAACAGGCACAGTTTACACTTGGAATGGTGTGATGAATATCAAGAATAAAAAGTGGGAGCAGGATTTTTCACCTATTGATCCAGCTGGATCAGCTGAGGTGGACAAGATGTACAGCAAGTCTTACGTTAGGCATTTGCTGAGGGCTAATGAAATACTTGCTTTGAACATTTTAAGCTTACATAACCTGGTGTTTTATTTGGACTTAGTGAGGGAGGCGAGGAAGCACATCATTGCAGGCGATTTTTCTGAATGGAAGGATAAAATGGTATTGCAACTGAGTGCCAAAATCTAACATGAATAAACTCGATTGGTACATAATTAAAAAGTTCCTCTCAACATTCTTTTTCATGTTGGGAGCTTTCTGTGTTGTAGCAGTTGTTTTTGACTTAGTTGAGAATATAGGGAGAATGATAACCAATGATGCTCCGTTTTGGGGTACAGTTAAGTACTACTTGGCATTCAGTTTTTATTTCGCAAATCTCCTGAGTGGGTTTATCGTTTTCTTGACCATAGTTTGGTTTACCAGTAGGCTCGCTCAGCAAACGGAAATCATCGCAATGCTAAGTGGTGGGATGTCTTTCCCCAGGTTGTTGAGGCCTTATTTCATTGCTGCGTCCATATTAGTAGCGTTTTCTCTTGTGTTGACTCATTACGCCGTGCCAATTGCCAATAAGGATAAGCACGATTTTGAGGTTCAATGGGTACATGTCAATTTCCATGTAAAAGACCAAAACATGTACAGAGAAGTCGCTCCAGGCACAGTAGCGTACTTCAGGAGCATTACTTATAGCAGAATGACGGGATATAAGTTCCAAATGGAAAGATGGGGAGATGATGATAAACTCGAACAGCGAATAGTCGCTGCAAAAGGAACATGGGTCCCTCAGGACAGTTTGTGGAGATTGATTAATGTTGGAATAAGAGAATTCAATAAGGATGGAACAGAGTCATTTAAGTTCGTCAATAGGATAGACACAGTTCTTCCAATGAGGATTGAAGACTTTGCGCAGAGAAAAACAGTTGTAAAAGCGATGACTACATCTGAGTTGAATGATCACATAGCAGAATCGAGGCTTAAGGGAGCAGATATCAGTGCACTCTTATTAGCTAGGTATTCAAGAACTGCAACACCCTTCGCGATTTTTGTTTTGACTTTTATTGGAGTTGGAATAGCTGCACGCAAGCAAAGGGGAGGGCTGGGAGTACATCTGTTTGCTGCTGTCCTTATTGGATTTACGTTCGTTTTCGCTTCTAGACTGATTACAGTTTATGCTGCAACAGCAGAGGTGCCAGCATGGTTGCCATACGGTCAGGATGCAATACAATTTATAGCAGCGTGGTTGCCAAACGTACTATTCGCAGGACTTGGTTATGCGATTTATAAGAAGGCGCCGAAGTAGGCTTTCCAACCTATTGACTCAGCTTTTGAAACTAGCTCAAGTCCATTAACGGAACCAATTTTAAATAGGCCGTAAACTGCAGATCCACTACCAGTCATTTGAGTGAATTCAGCTCCATGATTTTTTAGAAAACCTAGAGCTTCCTGAACTACTGGAACCCTGGCACAAACTGAATCTTGGAAATCGTTGATGATGGTTGATGGTTGAGAGTAGTCTAGTGGAGTGGGATTTGGAGTGAGTAGAGCGAAAGCTTCAGATGTGCTTACACCAATCCCAGGGTGAATCAATAAAATTTCCTTGCTTTGAATCTGACATTCTAATTCTTCTAAAATTTCTCCTCTGCCAGTTACAAGAGCAGGTCTGTTTTTTATAAAAAACGGGCAGTCACTTCCAAGTTTAGCGGCGTAGGTTTCTAGTTGCTCGTTCGTCAGATTAAGATCGCAAAGTTGGTTTATTGCTTTTAGCATGAAGCTACCGTCAGAGCTTCCTCCGCCAAGTCCAGCACCTGTTGGAATGTTTTTTAATAGTACTGCTTCTAATCCCGGAAGATCAAAATCCTCTTTTAATAGTTCGTGAGCTTTTACAACTAGGTTGTTTTCTAAATCCCCTTCAATTTCAATTCCTTTAACTGTGAACTTTAAATTGTCATTAGTGATGTCAGGGTCGATATTCACTTCGAGTACATCGGACCAACCAATGGGAATAAATGCACTTTTAAGATTGTGATAGCCATCTTCACGACGGTTGAGTATTCTCAACCCGTAATTGATTTTGGCGTTTGGGAAGTATATCACAGCTTAATTAATCAAAGTAGCCAAACCTTTTCAGTTTCTTCTCGTCATTCCTCCAATCTTTATCAACTCTAACGTACAGGTCTAAGTAAACTTTTTTGCCTAAGAAGGACTCCATATCTTTTCTGGCATCCGTTCCAACACGCTTTATCATTCGGCCCTGAGCTCCAATTACGATTTGCTTTTGCGAATCCCTTGCAACTCTGATTTCGGCTCTTATTTTACAGATTTCAGGTTCGTCTTTATAGTCTTCTACAACTACTTCACAGCTATATGGAATTTCTTGCTTGAAGTGAGTTAGAATTTTCTCGCGAATGATCTCAGAAACGAAGAACCTCATGGGTTTGTCAGTCAACTCATCCTTGGGGAAGAAAGGTGGCCCCTCTGGCAAATCACTAACAATCATGTCTAGTATGCAGTCAATATTGAAATTGTGTAGAGCGCTTATAGCAGCAATTTGAGCTCGAGGAATTTGCTCCTTCCAATACTTCATCCTTTCCACCGCTTTGTCCTGATCGCCCAAATCAATTTTATTGATCAGAACAATTAAAGGGACATCCATGTTTGCGATTTTCTCAAGAGTAGCAGCGTGAGCAATGCAATCCTCGTAGATGTCAGTTACAAGTAGTAAAACGTCTGCATCTTGTAGAGCAGTTTTGACAAACTTCATCATTCCTTCTTGAAGTTTGTATGCTGGATCTAGCACTCCTGGGGTGTCGCTGTAAACGATTTGGTATTCAGGCTCGTTTACCATTCCCATGATGCGGTGGCGAGTGGTTTGGGCTTTAGAATTAATAATGCTCAATCTTTCGCCAACGAGCTTATTCATCAGCGTACTCTTACCTACGTTTGGAGATCCTACTATGTTTACAAATCCAGCCTTGTGTCCTTCAGGTAGGTCGTTATTTAGATTGCTTTCTTCGCTCATTTGCTTGAGCAAAGGTATGCTATTCAGTAGGGTTCAGCCAATTTACAAGCATCTCTCGTTGCTCATCCGTAAGTCTAGCTTCAGGGTGTGTGATTTTGTATGGACCAATGGGCATCCACCCCTTTCCCACATAGTCCGCACTCTCTTCTTTTTTATGCTCCCTTTTGCTTTCTGAAAATGTACCCCACTCTGAATAGTTAAGCTTCATGGTTCCCATTCTAACATGCCTTTTCAACCACCAGCTTACAGGAGCAATATTGCTATACCAAGGGTAGTTTGTTGAGTTCGAATGGCAATCATAACATGCAGTTTTAAATATTGAAGCAATTTCTTCAGGAGCTTCTTCTAAAACTAAAAAGTCATTGTCTGGATTTGTATCTCCAGGTGTCTTATCAATCCTTTTAAATTGAGCCAAAACAAGAAGCACAATTAACAATCGTCCAATGTTTCTTTTATTCAGATATTTTTTCATGAAGTGAAGTTAGCTTTATTTGGTCTAATTATAAATAGATGGTAATTAGATATTTATATTGATTCTAAACAAATGAAATAATAATTTGCAAGGGTAAAATCTAGAAATCATGGCTTTAGAAACAGTAAACTCTTGCACGAATTGTAACAACTTGGAGAAGAATTTTAATTGTAGTGTACACAATGTTGTTGTCGATTTAAACAACACTTGTGAGAGTCACAACCTCAAGGTGAGCATTACAAAATCATCATCTTGCTCTAATTGTTCTAATCACAATACAAGTAGTTGTTCTCACCCTAAACAGGCATCAAACGATCTTCTTTGCTTTGATTGGTCTAAGGGAGGGGAAGCGTAATTATAACAATCTTTTAAAAACGCCGAATCATAATCTCTTTGGTTCGGCGTTTTTGTATTTGTATTCATTTTAAAACAAAAATTTATTATGCAAAGAATTTTTCTATTTGCAATTCTTGCTTCACTAATATTCGCTTCTTGTGGTAGAATGGGTACTAACAAGGATTCAACAACTACACAAGATGTGGCAATGGTTGAAGTTGGATTTAATGAAATCCAAAAAATTACTGAGGACGCTCTTAAGGAAAACGAACCTGGAAATGTGTTTGAAGTACTTTATGGAAGTGGAGTAGTAGTTAGTGTTGATCCTCCGTTTCCTGATATGACATTTCCTAAAGTACTTACTATTGATTTTGGAGATGGTGTTGCTGATTTGTTAGGTAACATAAGAACTGGTTCAATTGAAATTCAAGCTACAGGATTGTATAGGGATGAGGGGGCAGTTTTGACGACAACACCCAATAACTATACTTTAAATGGATATTTGATTGAAGGAGTTAAAACTGTAACTAATAATGGAATCAATGCTGAGGGTAATACAAATTTTGATATTAGCATTGTTGATGGAAAGGTAACAGATCCTGATGGCGAATTTGCAACATGGAATTCAGAAAGAAACAAAGAGTGGATAGTCGGTGAATCAACTACATTTTTAAGTGATGGTATTCCAGGAATTTTAGATGATGCTTATTCTCTCACGGGTTCTGCTTCAGGTGTAAATCGCAATGGTTTGAACTTTACGATGGATATCATTGATCCACTAATAGTCTCATTGGATTGCAAGTGGATTAAGCAAGGAGTTTTAGAGATTAATCCAGATGGAGTTGATACAAGATCATTAGATTATGGCGATGGAGAATGTGATAACCAAGCCACAATATCAGTAGGTGATTGGTCTTATACTTTTAATATGTGGTAAATAAATCGATCTCGATATAATTGAATTCAAACGGTGTAGACCCTCGTCTATGCCATTTGTTTTGTTTACAATCCCTGTGAGTCACCCCTTGAAGTGATAATAGCAATTTTATAAATCGTTTTCATCAAAAATTGGCTTTGTACATTGTAGACCAGTAATTACAACTGAAATGAATACATCAGGGATAAAAAATAATGTTACTACAAATCAGCTGATTCGGTTTTCGATACTTGTTTATTGGTCGATATTTTGGCTATTCAATGTGGTGGATAAGCTGATAGGGGGAAGTATGTTTCTTTGGGTTGGTCGCGATCGGTTTGCTCAATTCCAAAAATTCTTCGCTTCAGCGGGTCTTGACTCGCCGATGATAGCTGATGCAGCGCTTATCGTTGCTGCTGGCCTGGAGATTTTTGCCTGCGTTTTCTTTACAGGAGCCTTGTTTCACTTTTTGAAAAAGCGAACTGAGGCTGCGAGATCTTGGTACTTCGTAGGCATAGTATTGACACTTGTGACCTTCACGATTTTCTCTATTGGCGATCATATTTTTGGCGATAGATTCGAGTTGTTGGAGCATACGCTTTTTTGGTTCATCACCATGGTGTCTTGGGTTGTGTATAACAAATTAGAGGTTGACACGGGTGATGAATTGCATCTTTCAAGAGCCCAAAAATCACTCGCATCCATCGTCGCTCTGGTTTTAGTAATCGTGACTAGCGCTTCGATTTTCAGCTACAACGAGGATTATTTTTACCGCCGAACGACTGCAATAGAATCGGTTCAAGTTGGGGACAATCTCTACAAGGTGAGCTTCCCATTCTTGGGAGGAAGCACAGTGTTCGAAGGTTCAGTCCAAATGTTCAAGGACGCCAACCCTGCAAAACGAATTGTACAGATTTACACTGTACCCAACCCGCTCAGACTTAAGAAGGCAGACAGTCTGATTTTTTACATCGTAACGGAGGATAAGTAATGAAAGAGAAGAATATCATAAGATTGGCTGTCCTTGTGTTTTGGACTTGCTTCTGGGGATTGAGCGTAATGGATAAGATCATCCCCGACGTGTACTACCTATGGGTTGGAAAGGATTTCTATGCACTATTCATAAAATTCTTTGCATCTCTAGGATTGAAGAATCCAATTTTTGCAACCATTGCACTTGCCGGCATTTCAGCACTTGAAGTACTCAACTTCGTTTTCTACCTAGTTTCTTTAGTGCTATTTGCCAAGGGCGAGGAGGGCCTAATGGAGAAGTGGTTCTTCCGCGCGATTTTTTCTTCGATGACGTTGTTTGCACTGTTCTCTATTGGCGATCAAGTCTTCGGAGATAGGTTCCAATTGTTGGAGCATGGATTGTTTTGGATAGTCTTGATTGCTTCATGGGTCGTGTTTAAGCATGTTGCAAATGATGAAGTCCAAACCGCCCGCATCAACGGCACCAAGGGCGCTTCAGCAGCAATAATTGTCGGCGTAATACTTACAATTTGTGCTTCGTTCTCTATCAGAAATTTTTCTAGTCACACATTCGATAATGTTGACACAGCAGTAAATGGAGTAGAAGTAATAGACGGAGTGTACAAGTTTGATTTTCCCTTCTTAGCAGATAAGCTTGTTTGGGAAAAGACCATAAATACCTTCAAAACAGAACATCCAGAATTAAAGGTAAATTACATCTACACAGGACCTGGAGAATTAAACTCCAAGAAGAAGACTCACATGCTTCTGTACGTTTTTACAGAAGAGCTGTAAGTATTACTCGCAGTAAGAACCGTAACCAGCAAGAAGGATTAGAAGGTCTTGAAGACCGATAACTCCATCCAGATTCATGTCGGCTGGACAGTCTGACATTACATTATCGAATTCACACAGACCGTCGTACTCAGTTGCGTTTGGCAAGTAATTTGAAGCCTCAGGAATAGTACAACCACAAACTCCAGTAGGAGGGTAAACTGTTGTAGTCCCTGAAACCTCACAACCATTACTATCTGAGATGTGGTAGTTATGAGAACCAACAGGAGTGTTCTGGAGATCTAGTCCACCCCAGTTAGCTATATAGCTGTTGCTACCACCTGAAACCGAGTAAGAGACGCTTCCAAGACCTGAAATACAAGTAGCATTTTCAGCAACTACAAGTGCACTCAATGGCTCTGGCTGATCAACAGTTACAGTAAACAATGTAGAACATCCAACTGCATCACTTATCTCAACGTAGTGGTTGCCAGCAGCAAGATTGTCTGAATCTACACCACCAACCCAAACACTCTCATAAGGCTCAACTCCTCCACTAATATTGATCGAGACAGATCCGTTTGATTCTCCGTAACAAACGACATCTTCTGAAGAGTAGTTCATCACTAATTCGTCATTCTCTGCTATGTCAAAACTCTGAGTTAGGACACAACCGTGTTCATCAGTTACTGAATACTGATATCCTCCAGCGACAAGAGCAGCAGGATCAAAGTCCATGTATTCAATTACCAACTCACCAGTTCCACCAGAATATTCCACCACAACACTTCCTGTAGCATCACCGTAACAAAGTATATCAGTGACAGAATGTGTGCTTTCTAGAGCAGTTGGCTCAGTGATTTCGAAATCGCTAGTAGTAGAACAACCGTTGTCGTCTGCAATACTCACGCTGTAAGATCCAGCAACAAGCGCAGAAGGATCAGCGTCGCCCCAATCGATAGAATACTCACCAGTACCTCCATTAACTTCTACTTCTGCAGTACCGTCAGAACCACCGTTACAAAGTACATGTGATACATTAACCTGAGAAGTAAGTGCTAGTGGTTCGTCCACTGAAATAACCTGCGAACTCGTACATCCGTTACCATCTGTCACTGAAACAGTGTATTCACCTGTAGCAACTGCATTGGGATCTTCATCGCCCCAATCAGTTGTATATCCCTCAACACCACCAGTTATCTCGATAGAGATGGTACCTGAGGTTTCGCCTGCGCAATTCACCTCTTCAACTACAGTCTCAAACGTAAGCACTTCAGGCTCGTTGACAGTGAAAGCTTCCACAGTTGAACATCCATTAGTATCTGTTGTAGTAACAGAATAGTCGCCTGCGACCAAAGCATCAGGATCAACACCCTCACCCCAATCAACATCGTACTCTCCAGTACCACCGCTAGCAACCGTTACAGATGTTCCAGTAGCATCTCCATTACAAAGTACATCTGTCGAACTAACTGATTGCACGAGCACATCATTCTCCACAAGAGTTGCACTTGTGCTCGCAATACACCCAAGATCATCAGTTGCTGTTACATTGTAATCGCCTGCAGAAAGATGTTCTAAGTCCTCGCCAAATGAATCTATAGAAAGCGGCTCAAATCCTCCTCCATTTACTACTTCAATAGATCCATTGTTGTCACCATTACAAAGTGGATCAACAACTGTTGCGCTTATCCCAAACTCATATACGCTTATCTCGTACTCAAGTACAGAAAGTGAGTACTCATACGTTAAAAGGTGAGTTCCAACACCTGCCACCGAAGGATCAAAAGTTCCGTCTACAATTCCTGGGCCTTCGTAAACACCTCCCGTTGGGTAAGTGAAGTCGTCAAGGACGATAGGATCTGCAGCTGTACAGATATCTGTAGTCAAAAGGTCGAATGTAAGATCTATTGTCAGCCAGTTGTACAATGTGTTACTGTCGTCATAGCCGATTAGAGGCGCTCCGTTGTTTGAGTACCAACCCTCGAATGGAATGACATTCAATGGGCTTTGGAATTCTAGGTATGTGCCCTCGCTTGCGTCGTAAAGTCTTAGGTAGAACATTTCCCCGTTGTTCATTCCTTCGTCTTCGTCAGCCGACGTTGCGTCGTCACCGTAGATGGTAAGGTTGATGTATGCGTTGCCGCCGTATTCTATGATTTGGGCTGAACCGGCGCAGTTGTCATCCTCGTCAAACGCTGCGACCCAATCGTCGCCAGAAGCTGGTAAATTGTTGATTTGGGCTTGCCCGTATAAAGTGCCAGAAAGTGGCGTCCCTGTATACTCAAATCCAGCTGGAATCTGAGCCAAACCATCGTTAGGCATCATTGCGCAAAGTATCAGCGCAAGGGAAAAAATGTGTGCCTTGAAGATATTTAAATGCATATTCATTTGATAAAGGGGATAGTTAGTTTGCAATTGTCTGATGATGCAACTAGTACATACATGCCTGATGAGATATTGGGGAATGAAACTGCCCCGTTAATATTATTGTAAGATTCAATAAGAGAACCTTGTATGTTGTAAAGCGAAATAGATAGATTCAATTCTGATGTGAATTCTATGGTGTTTGCATTCACCCAAACCCAAGTCACATTCTCCGCCAATTCATTTACTCCAACTTCTGTCACAGAAATGGCCTCTGATGCACTGCAATCTTGTCCGTTTACTACCTCGCAGTTGTAGGTTCCAGTCACTGTTGGATTGTAAGTCGAAGAGTTTTCAAGTAGTAAACCGCCACTGTTATCATACCAGTTGACTGTTAGCCCATCCTCGAATGTTGCCATGATCGTAGTGCCGTCGTACTCTAGTGTTGGTGAGTCTGGAGAGGGGTAGACTGAGTAGAAGATTTGGTCTTCAGAAGAGCAGCTACCATTTTCAATAATGTATTCCAACATATAAGTACCAGGTCCCAGAAGGTTAATGTCCAAAATGTTGTCAAACACAGCCGATCCTAACCAAACCCCACTATCATCATTCGCCTCCAAGTGCACCTCGCCCTCATTATCGCAGAAGGGGCCAGTAGTCAAAATTTCCGCATCAATTGCGTCAATCACAGTAATCGAAATGCTCGTCACAACGCCGCCAACCTCGTAAATCACAAGGTGCTGACCTAAACCGCTCACTAGTGGATCGAACACACCATTATCCACTCCGTCTCCGTAGAAAACACCGCCCGCTGGGATGCCCTCGAGAAGGATTGGGTTAGAGTTCACGCATAACCCCCCCGGGTCCACGATGGACGCCGTGCTCTCTGCGCTGAAGTCGTAAACCACAGCTACATCACTGTACGCCGGCATGGGCGCGCCATTCGTATTCGCCCACTCGGTAAAGTCTACCGGGTCGTCAGGATTCGGGTAAGGAGTAATGTCGTCATAGCTTGAACGCCAAAGCATCAGCTGAAAACTCTCGCCACTTCCGATACCCTCATCGATGTCTGTTGAGGTGCCATCGTCGCCGTAAATCACAAGGTTAGCATAAGCTATGCCGTTGTTCATCACGATCTGTGATGCACCAGCACAAACTCCAGTCTCGTCAAATGCTGCCACCCAGTCGTCACCACTGGCAGGAGTGCCATTGATGGTTACTTGGCCGTAGAATGTGCCGCTAGCGTTGTTGGGGATAAACCCAAACTCGTCAGGCTGAGCCCACGCCACGCAAGACCAACTTATAAGAGCAATGAAAGTTATATGTCTGATCAGTTTGATCATCTAGCGATTAGCAATTTAGTTCGGCTTATTGTTGCGCCATTAACGTTGAATTCTACATGGTAGCTACCGGGAGCTAAGTTGCTACAATCGTATTGAACTCTTGCAGTCCCACCAAAGTATTCATCACCATTAATTGTTTCAATCATCGTTCCCTTTGCATCGAAGATAATCCATTGACTCAATCCTAGAGTAGAAGAGTTGCCTATGAATTCTACTCGAGTGTTTGCAGGGTTGGGTCTAACGCTACACTTATTCTGAGTAGAAGGGAAGGTGAGGTGAAGCATCTTATGTCTCATATCACCGTGGAATTCAACCTTTTCATTTGCGATAACTCCGTTCGCTTTGAATGAAAGTGTTTCGCCCTCTTGGCAACCCTCGAGCATTGCTGTCACGACATCATCACCGTAAACCACACTAGTCATCATCCAGCCCTCGCTATCAACTTCTATTTTTCCAACAACCTTACCCCTATTGTCCAGAATCTCGATCAAGTCTGCATCTACATCAGTAATTCCGTTGATGAACATGTACTGAGGATTCGCGTCCTGATTTGAATTAGTAGTCATACCCTCGATGTCACCATCGTTCCACTTAACCCAATACCCCTTAGAATTCTTGAGTTCCGTTAGGGTGTTGAGGAATGGAAGTCCGTTGGGGTTATACACTACTGCACCTTCTTCGTAGAATCCGGTTACATATTGCAACGCGCCAGTTTCTAATCCTTCAGCGAAATATTCGTCAACGTCTGCTGGATAATTGCCAGCGTATCCCACAAGGTTCCATCCGTTTTCAATTGAAGAGAGATCGCCTACTGGGATGCTTTCGCCCGATACAACTAATGTGTCGCTGTACATGACTTTAACCCAATATCCTTCACCACCCTCCATCTCTACTAATGTATTAAGGAAGCCCAAACCGTTCGCGTCGTAAAACAATGCCCCGTTATCATAACCAGTCACGTAATCAACGTTTCCGGGCTGCAGAGTAGAAAGCACAGTTTCTATTGCAGAAGATTCAGGTGCTTTATCGAGTGAAATCAAGTTCCATCCTGGAATTAGCGCTATCCTGTCCTCGTTCCCCGGAACGACAACCGTCACATATGATGTATCCGAAACATTCCCATGAACATCCACGTTCACTGCTCCGTAAGAATACTCAAATCCAGCAATTGCATTGTTATCCACGGCTAGTGTATCGCCCTGAACTAGTGCATAGAATCCAGTCTGGTTGTTGAACACCTCCGTGTACACGTAGTCCTCAGCCTCTACTTCCTCCCACGAAATTACTACAGCCAATTCGCCATCTATTCCCTCTTCAATGATTCCCTCCATCACCGGAACCTCTGGCGCTAGGTTATCGATAGAACAAACAGAAGCCACATCAGACTCCATGTACCACACAGTTCTCCTTCAACTTCGCTGATACCTGTTGCGATAAGGTCAATTATATATTCTGCCTCATCTGGATCGTTGCTATGAATCGTTAATGTCTCATTTGTTCCTCCAGCAATAGTTGGAGTGAAAGTAATAGTGATAGTGTAACTCTCACCTTCAGCAATTGAAAGATCTTCTTCTTCAACAGTGAATTGGTCGTCACTAAATTCAAATGACGATATAAGCATTGTTCCTGATCCAATGTTAGAAATTGTTAGTACAGCTGTGCTCGAACTACCAATAGCTGTGTTCTCGAATTGGACGAATCCGTTGTCGACTGTGATGTCGATTTGGGTTCCTTCACCGCTGATGAATAATTCACCTGATCCGAAAATAGATCCTGAGAAAATTAGCTGTGCTGAGAAGTCTCCAACTTCAGTAGGACTGAACGATAGTGTAATTACTTCACTTGCATTTGGATCAAGAGTAATTGAAGTACTGTCTAATCCAAATGGCCCATCAACTCCGCTGAATACTACATCTTGTGCAACACCAACATTGTTCGTTACAAGTAGATCGAATGTTGCAGTAGTCCCAACTGTTGTTGGTGAAAATGCGAGTTCATCGCCTTCGATGTCAAAGTTTGTAATCGTAACACCGTTACCTACAACTTGAGAAAATGCTGTAGCACAAAAAAGGCATAGCATGGTTAGTAGACCAATTCTTTTCATAATTAGAAAGTTTAGTTTTTTAGGGGGTTTAGAATTTAGTGTTGCATCGGATGGGTAAGTTTTTAAAGTCAAAAAAGTTCAACTTTTAATGTATCTGGTTGAGTATACATAAAAAGTCTCTATCTGATTCATAGCGAATATATTAATGCTAATGGTTATTTAAAACATTTTAGTAGAAAAAAAAGCAGTTTTGGGCAGAATTGAACATAGGTGGCAGGAGTTACCTCGCTTCGCTCGATAAGTCCTCAATGGGGGCTTTACTAAGTGGTAAAAACACGAAAGGCTATCCTCGCTAGCGTGATGATTCGGCCTTTTCTCATTCCATTCTCTTATACAAGCAATCTTGTAACGTTTTGAAAAGAAAAAAGGCCAGCACACTTTGTGTACTAGCCTTGCTTTCTTTTTTCTTAGTAGCGGGGGCAGGACTTGAACCTGCGACCTTCGGGTTATGAGCCCGACGAGCTACCAACTGCTCCACCCCGC
>MDTD01027202.1_pt1 | contig 22139 bp, 17 predicted proteins | sample 811221 | NCBI WGS metagenome assembly MDTD01 (sample SAMN05326646, study PRJNA326480) | marine metagenome | isolation source: seawater | place: Pacific Ocean: South West | collected 2011 | reverse complement strand
TTAATCGAGCGGAAGACGAGATTCGAACTCGCGACATTCAGCTTGGAAGGCTGATGCTCTACCAACTGAGCTACTTCCGCTTATAATTCTTTCTCTTGGCATTTGAGAGAGAATTGTGAGGGTGATAGGAATCGAACCTATTCAGCGATAAAACAACGGAGTTACAGTCCGTCCCGGCTCTCCAACTCCGGCGCACCCCCTCAACAAAATAGTCCACGGGAAAATCCCGTGAACTATTCTATAAACATGAGCCTTTGGAGGGACTCGAACCCACGACCTGCTGATTACAAATCAGCTGCTCTAGCCAGCTGAGCTACAAAGGCAAACTTTCAAAGAACAAAACCATATGATTTTGGGATTGCAAATGTACAACAGAAATCGGCTCAAACAAACACTATGCCACGCGAAAAAATAAAGGGGTGTAAAATTGCTGTATCTACTGCTATCCGTGAGCCTTCACCACCTGTCTTCTTAACGCCTCAGTAACCTCATCCACAGCAGCTTCGAATGTAGAAGATTGCTTTTTAGCGAACAACTCTTTTCCAGGCACGTGAACTTTTATATCCACCACCTTATTCTCCTTTTCATCATTTTTTTCAATTCTAAGAAAAACATCAGCTGAAATTATGGAGTCATTAAACGTGATTAATTTATTCAGTTTAGATTTAATGAAGCTTAGCAAATCTCTATCTGCATCAAAGTGTATTGAGTGTATCTGAATATCCATCTCGTTTATTTTTTGCGCCTATCCAAAGGACTAGACTGGTGAAACTCTTTCAGTTTAGCCGTAGTGTGATGAGTATACACTTGTGTTGAGGCCAAACTAGCATGCCCAAGCAAATCTTTAACTGCTGCCAACTCTGCACCATTATTGAGCAAATGAGTAGCAAACGTGTGTCTTAGAACGTGGGGACTGCACTTTTGCAGCGTGCTTACCTCACTAAGGTAAAAATTTACTTTACGATAAACAAATGAGGGGTTTAACTCATTACCATTATCTGTAACAAACAAAGATTCCGACTTGAATGGTCTTTCAGATAAATGGTTTTGGATTGAGCTTATTGTTGAATATAAAAGAGGCACCATTCTTTCTTTGGATCCTTTACCTAAGACTTTCAACACTCTTCGAGTAAAATCTACATCATCAACTTTCAATGAAATTAGCTCACTACGCCTTAATCCTGTTTCGTACAACAATCCTATCATGGCAGCATCTCGCCTACCATTCCAATCATCAGGAAAAACATCATCCGTAAATAATGAATCCATAGCATGTTCAGGGACAACGTTTGGCAATCTCTTTTCCATCTTAGGCAGAACTATGCCCTCTATCGGATTAGAGTTCATTGCCCCAGATCTTCTTGCATATTTTACAAAAGATCTAAATGAAGAAATTTTTCTATGGATCGACCTTGGGGATTTTGATTGTTTCATCATACTCACAACCCAAGACCTTATGTATTCAGTTTTCACAGAACACAAGTCATCTATTTCAAACTCCTCTTTCATGTATGAGGACATTTGTTCTAAATCAGAATTGTAATTTCTAATTGTATGCTCAGAAAGTCGTCTTTCCTTTCTAAGATGCTCTATAAAATCTAAAAGTTTTGGCATGAAAAAAGCGAGACTTTAATCTCGCTTTCAATATCGTAAAAAATCAGGAATTACTCTTGATTTAAGTTTGCATTTCTGTATCTAGCGCTCTTCATCATCTCACGATTCTGAACACTAGGCTTAACAAATTCACGGCGGTTACGAAGCTCTTTCATCTTCTTCGTGCGATCGAACTTCTTCTTAAAACGCTTTAGGCAGCGTTCAATATTGTCGTTTTCTTTAACTGGTATGCTTAGCATTATCGTAAAAATTGGAGTGCAAAGATATATGATTCTTTTTAACGAACCAACTCTCTTGCTATTACTAATTTTTGAATCTCAGATGTACCCTCCCCGATTGTGCACAATTTAGAGTCTCTATAGAATTTTTCGGCAGGGAAATCTTTTGTGTAACCATAGCCTCCTAAGACTTGAACAGCATCAGTACTGACTCTAACGGCAACCTCACTTGTTTCGTATTTAGCCATAGCACTTGATAACGTACAAGGCTTACCAGCATTCTTCAATGTGCAAGCTTTTAAAAGCAACAAGTCAGAAGCTTCAATCTGCACTGCCATATCAGCAAGTTTAAAAGCAATAGCCTGGAATTTAGAAATTGGTTGCCCAAATTGTTCTCTTTCCTTAGAATAATCTAGCGCGGTCTTATAAGCACCTTTTGCAATACCTAGACCTAGTGCACCAATACTAATTCTTCCACCATCTAGAACCTTCATGGCTTGAATGAATCCTTCTCCCAACTCACCAATCACTTGAGATTCGTGAACTCTACAATTGTCAAATATTAATTCTGCAGTTTCACTTGACCTCATACCAAGCTTATTCTCCTTCTTCCCTCCAGAGAACCCTGGAGTATCCCTTTCAATAATAAAAGCTGTTATACCTCTTGAGTCTAATAGCTCTCCAGTCCTAACAAGAACAACAGCAACATCACCAGAAATGCCGTGTGTGATCCAATTCTTAGTTCCATTAATAACCCAGTGATCACCATCCTTTTTAGCAACACATTGCATACGCATTGCATCACTACCAGTATTTGCTTCTGTAAGTCCCCACGCGCCAACCCATTCACCAGAAGCGAGCTTGGGTAGGTATTTCTTTTTTTGGTCTTCAGATCCAAATTGCAAAATATGCCCAGTACACAAACTGTTATGAGCTGCCATACTTAGACCTACAGACCCACAAATACTTGCAACTTCTTCAATCGCTGTTTTGTACTCAATGTATCCCAAACCTGCTCCACCATATTCCTCAGGCACCAGCATTCCCATAAGACCTATCTCACCCATCTCTCTAAACACCTCTCTAGGAAATATTTGGTCCTCATCCCATATCATGCGATTTGGCAATATTCTCCTTTGAGCGAACTCCCTAACAGAGTCTCTGATCATTTTTTGGTCTTCAGTCAATTGAAAATTCATGGCGTAAATGTCGTAATGAAAACTCCTATCTAGTTAATGGATTGAACAAATCTTCAAATAAGGTTTAATCTTATGCCAAACCTTCTTGTCTACAAAGTGTTGAATTTTAAGAGAATCCATGTCGTTTAGATCATGGTGTTTTCTGTTCCTAAATATTTTCTTAGTTGTATTGTAGTCCAAATAAGGTTGAGAAAGCATTGATTTAAAATCCGCAGTTTCTACACAAATTCTATCTATCTAAGTTGAATCTATAAAGAACATATCAGCAATTTTATTTTAACCCAAGCTATCCATTCCATACACTTCCCTTAGTTGGGTAACAGATACGAATCCACCTAAAGAATTTCTGAATTTGATAGTTCTAGACGCCAACACTGGCCCAAATACAGTCAATGACTCAAGAGTTGCGCTATCTACTGAATTGATAGAAATTAAAGTTCTTGCATGAGATCTTTTTGACAAACTGAAGCTAGTTTGAACTTCCTCAGTTTCATCGTCTTGATTTACAATTACTGAATGTGAAACAGCATCATTCCGTATATCCAGTAATTCAACAATATCAACTCTTCTTAGAAGACTATCCCTATATGATTGGATACCCCAAGCAATTATAGATACAACAATTACAAGTAAAATAGAAAGAAGATGATAGAGGTCATCTCCGTTTTTATCATTAGTCGTACCTCTTAATCTCACCAGACTTCACCCTCCTCAAATAATCCTTCAAATCCTCTTTTACTTCTGGCGCTAAGAAATACAATCCCAAAACATTTGGAAAGCACATTGCAAATATCATTGCATCCCCAAAATCAAACACACTGCTAGCAGAAATTGCAGACCCAATAATTACCATCACACAAAAAATTGCTTTATATGAAAGATCTGCTGTTTTTGATTCGCCAAAAATGTAAGTCCAAGCCTTAAGCCCATAGTAACTCCAGCTAATCATAGTTGATAGTGCAAATAGAATTACTGCTACAGATAATACTAATGGGAACCATGGAATGGTTTGGCTGAACGCAGATGATGTAAGCTCAATTGCTTGTAGATCTCCAGAAGAAGCTAATTGGTATGCACTTTCAGCAGTGTATGATCCATAACCTGAAATTACAATAACCAATGCAGTCATAGTACAAATCACAACCGTGTCAATAAACGGTTCAAGAAGGCTTACCATCCCCTCAGAAACTGGTTCATCCGTTTTAGCAGCAGAGTGAGCAATAGATGCTGATCCGATACCTGCCTCGTTAGAGAAAGCAGCTCTCCTAAAACCTTGAATCATTACACCAATAATTCCTCCGTACATAGCGTCAGCTGCAAATGCTCCACCAAAGATTTGCCCAAATGCTGATGGGATTGATCCTATGTTTCCACCAAGAACAATTAATGCACCTAAAACATAAATCCCAACCATGAAGGGGACCACCTTGTCAGTAACATTAGCAATACTTTTAATACCACCGATTATTATCATACCAACAACAACAGCCATAGCAGCACCAAACATCCAAGACTGACCTGAAAGGAATGAAGCATCTCCACCAGTAACAGAAATAAGTTGTTTTGTTGCTTGGTTAATTTGCACCATACAACCACCTCCAAATGACCCTCCAATACAAGCTATTGCAAAGAATATAGCTAGAATCTTACCTATCGTTCCAAAGGTCTCACCTCTCTTTGCTAATCCATTACTCAAATAATACATTGGACCTCCAGATACTGATCCATCAGCGTTTTGCCTTCTGTATTTTGTTCCTAAAGTACACTCGACAAACTTGGCGCTCATACCAAGTAGTCCAGCAACTATCATCCAAAAAGTAGCACCAGGACCACCAAGTGAAACTGCTATCGCTACTCCTGCTATATTTCCAACACCAACTGTTCCTGACAAAGCAGCCGTTAAAGCTTGAAAGTGGCTAACTTCTCCTGCTTCTTTAGAATTTGGATCGTCAAACTTTCCTCTTACAACATCAACGGCATGTCTAAATCCAGTAATGTTTATGAATCCAAAGTAGAAAGTAAAAAGAAGCGCACCTAAACTCAACCAAATAAGAACAAATGGAATAGTGAATCCAAAAAGTGTTACCTGGAAAAAAACAACAGACACAATTGAGTCTGTTATAGGCCCCATAACCTCGTTTATCTTATCGTCCATAGTAAGCTCCTCATGAGGAAGAGCTACTGTAGATAATGCCGCATCAACGTTTAATGTGTCTGCGAGCTCAACAACTGTGTCACTCTGAACACTGTCCACAACTTCTTCTTGACCAATTGACATTAATGGTATTAATGCGCAGAGCATTACAGATAACAACCTCATTGAATATTTCATTTATAGGATTTCTTTAAGAATTAGGCTGAGCATGTTTAATCATGCGATTTAAAGCTCTTATTTGTTCTGATGTTCCTAGAACAAATAATTTACAAGCTCCATCAATTTCAGTTTCAGGGCTAGGATTTATTTCATATTCACCATTAGAGCGTTTAAGACCAACTACGTTTACTCCAACTCTATTGTGTTCAATGATATCACCAAGTTTAGATTTTTTCATTGCAGCTGGCAATTGCTCCATACATATTTCCTCAAGGTTAATTGAATCAGAGCCTTGAATACTTATGTGGTCTAAAAATTCTACTACATCAGGCATTGCAACTAATGATGCCATGTGTGCACCACCAACCTTATCTGGCATGATTACATTATCGGCACCTGCTACTCTAAGCTTATTTACAGAATTCATCTGTGAAGCACGACTGATAAGTAAAATGTCAGAATTTTTTTCTCTTGCTGAAAGTATTACATAAAGATTTTCAGAATCTACAGGCATAGTAGAAATAAGAGCTTTTGCATTACTTACACCTGCTTTTTCAAGGTTTTCATCCTTTGTTGCATCACCTTGAATAACAAGAATACCTTGTTGTCTCAAAAGCTCACACCTAGATTCATCATTTTCAATGATTACAACTGTAGTGTCGTGATCTTTGAGTTCAGACACTGCCATTTCTCCAACACGTCCGTATCCACATACGATGACGTGATTGTTTAGTTTGTCTATTTCCTTTTTCAAACGAGCAGCTTTAAAGGTGTTACGATACTCTCCATCGACAAAGTAAGTCGTGAGAGCTGAGATAGAATATGCAAATGCACCGATACTAGATATGATCAAAATTGAAGTGAAAATCATTCCACTATCTGACAAAGGCTGAACTTCTTTAAAACCAACAGTAGAAACTGTAATTACAGTCATATAAAATGCTTCAACCCAAGAATAACCTTCAATAACAACATACCCTACACTACCTATGATTACAACAGTTGTAACAAAGACAAGTGACAGAAAAAATCTAGTAAAGGCTTTGAACTTATATAGCACGCTCTAAAATACGCAGAACAATTTAAGTAGACCTAAATATTGAATAAGTGATTGATATTCGTTGGCAATTAATTTACTTCTGAAGAGTAATTGCCATTTTTGATGCAAGTTCTTCAGCTGCTATTCGTGATTTTGACATCGCCTCCTCAATTGTACTCTCACCTCCTCCAGCATAAATTATTCCTCTTGACGAATTAACTAATAACCCACATTTTGAATTTAAACCAAACTCAGCAACATCTTCAAGAGAACCACCTTGTGCACCTACACCAGGAACAAGCAGGAATGAATCAGGTGCTATTTCCCTAACTTTCTTAAGCATTTCTGGTCTAGTTGCTCCTACAACGAACATAAGATTATCAGTTGACCCCCACTCCTGAGCCTTAGACAAAACCTTTTCAAAAAGAGGTGTGTTGCCATGAAATTCAAAGTCATCAGCTCCAGGGTTAGAAGTCAAGGCTAATAATATTGTCCACTTATCACTTCTATCTGTGAATGGAGTAACAGAATCTTCCCCCATATATGGTGCAACTGTAATAGCATCTGCACCTAATCCGTCAAAAATCGCACTTGCATATTTTGATGCCGTATTACCGATATCTCCTCGTTTGGCATCTGCTATCACAAGACATTCAGAAGGAATATCAGCAATCATCCTTTCTAAAACTTCCCAACCCTTTGCACCATATGTTTCAAAAAATGCAAGATTGGGTTTATAAGCAACAGCAACATGTTTTGTTGCATTTACTATGCTTTTACAAAACAGTTCTAGAGCTTCAACACCATCTCCAAAACAAGAAGGAATTTTACTAGCATCTGGATCTAATCCTACGCACAAGTACGACTGTTTTTGCACAATCGCCTCATATAGTCTAGATGAGGATGTCAAAGTTGCTTTCCTACTCATTTTATAAATTCTTTAGTAGCTCTGTTTTTTCTGCAAGATGCAACGCTTCAATGATTTCTGTCAAATCTCCGCCAATAATTGCTGGAAGTGCATGTGAAGTAAAGCCTATTCTATGATCAGTAACACGACCCTGAGGGAAGTTATATGTTCTGATTTTGGCTGATCTATCACCCGTAGAAACCAGTTGCTTTCTATTTTCAGACCTCTCTTCTTCTTGTTTTGTACGTTCCATTTCGAAGAGTTTAGTTCTCATCACCTCCATTGCATGCTCTAAGTTCGCATGTTGCGACCTACCGTCTTGGCATTCAACAACAATTCCAGTTGGAAGGTGTGTTAATCTTACAGCACTTTCAGTTTTATTTACGTGCTGTCCACCAGCTCCAGATGCTCTGAAGGTGTCTCTTCTAAGATCAGACACTTTAAGTTCAACATCAACCTCTTCTGCAACTGGCAAAATCGCGACCGTAGCAGCTGATGTATGCACTCTTCCCTGAGATTCAGTAGCGGGAACCCTTTGGACTCTGTGAACACCACTTTCAAATTTCAGCCAGCCATAAACTCCCTCTCCACTCAATCGAACAACTGCTTTATTGTAACCGCCAACTGTACCTTCAGACGTAGAGATGAATTCGTGTTTCCACCCTTTAGACTCAATGTGTCTTAGATACATTCTCAACAATTCTCCAGCAAAAATCGATGCTTCATCACCTCCAGTTCCAGACCTAACCTCTAAGACTACATCTCTATCATCAGCCTCGTCACGAGGAAGAAGCATTTCTCTTGCGGTTTGGCTTAATTCCTCAAGGCGCTCTTGAAGAACAGGAACTTCTTCCCTGCCCATTTGTCTAAATTCCTCATCTTCAGACGCCGCCCATTCCCTAGCCTGTTGAAGATCATCCCATGCTCCTTTAAAAATTTGAGCATGTTCAGCAATAGGCTCAAGACGTCTATACTCTCGCATAGCGTCTCTATACGCCTTTTGGTCTGCGATTAAATCAGGATCTCCAATTGATTTTTCAACCTCATTGAACCTGATATAGATGGCTTCTAATTTTGATAGTAGCTCTTCCAAAACCAGAATTAATTTGAATATTCAAACACTCCGTTTTCAGAGTCGATTGTCACTTTTGCATGTGAAGACGCCTCGCACCTTCCAATAATTTGGGCTTCAACACCAAACGAAGAGGCAATTTCTATCAATGCTTCTGCTGCTGCTTCATTAGTATAAACCTCAAGTCTATGCCCCATGTTAAACACTTTATACATCTCCTCCCAAGAAGTTCTAGATGCTTCTTGAATAGTTTTAAAAAGAGGTGGTGTTGGGAATAGATTACCCTTTATTACATGGACATCATTAATGAAGTGCAAGACTTTTGTTTGGGCTCCTCCAGAGCAATGCACCATGCCATTTACCGAAGATTTCCATTCCTTGAGGAATTCTTGAATAATAGGAGCGTAAGTTCTAGTTGGACTAAGTACTAACTGACCAGCATCTAGAGGAGTTCCATCTACAGCATCAGTCAATTCATGATTACCAGTGTATATGAATGCGTCATCTGTTCCTGGGTCAAAACTTTCTGGATACTTTGAGGCCAAACCCTTCGCAAACACATCATGTCTAGCAGAGGTTAATCCATTTGACCCCATACCACCATTGTATGAATTCTCATACTTAGCTTGACCAAAGCTTGACAGCCCTACTACAACATCTCCGTCAGAAATATTAGCGTTATCAATAACATCTTCCCTTTTCATTCGAGCTACGACTGTAGAGTCAACTATTATAGTTCTAACAAGATCTCCAACATCAGCAGTTTCTCCTCCAGTAGATATTATATCTATCCCTTGCTCCCTTAATTCTGCTAAAAGTTCTTCAGTTCCATTAATAATTGCTGAAATAACTTCACCTGGGATTAAGTGTTTATTGCGACCAATTGTTGACGACACAAGCATTGGGCCTGTAGCACCAACACAAATTAAATCGTCAACATTCATTATTAAAGCATCCTGAGCAATCCCTTTCCATACGCCTAAATCACCTGTTTCTTTCCAATACATATAAGCAAGGGAAGATTTAGTTCCAGCGCCATCAGCGTGCATCACAACGCAATGATCAGGGCTACCAGTAAGGTAGTCAGGTATGATTTTACAGAAAGCTTTAGGGAATAATCCCTTGTCCACGTTTTTAATTGCAGCGTGAACATCTTCTTTGCCCGCGCTTACCCCGCGCGCAGCATAACGTGAAGTGTCTGACACTAGTTATTTTATTCTGTTGTTGGTACGTAATCGAACCTTATAATCTTAAATACAGTACGTCTATTTTCTCCGTGAGCAGCTTCTCTTTCTTCTTTAGGAAGAGCTGCAATTTGTGCGTCAGAAATCTTAAGGATATCCTCACCATGACCAACAGCCACAACTCTTTCTGATGAAATTCCATTTTTAACAAGGAAGTCAACACAAGTTTCTGCTCTTCTTTGGCTTAGCTTCAAGTTAGAAGCTGCAGTTCCTCTACTATCTGTATGAGCCTCAAGTTGAATTACTAGATTCTCATTTCTAGTTAAAAGATCAACTAGGTAATTTAAAGAATCAGCAGAATTCACCTCTTCATTTATCAATAGATCAGCACTAGCAAGTGGATATAACACAAGTGGCATATCGTACTCCTTCTCAAGAATGATTTCTTTCAAGAAGTACTCTCTTGCAAACGTAGTAGACTCAGTTAATCCAATACTAGAGAATCTATCTCCTGTACCGATGAATCCCTCGTTTTTAACATCAACATCATAAGAGATACCCTCTCCAATTTCTCCTTCACAAAGTCCAATAGCACCATCTGAATCAGTAGTATATGTGTTTATTTCACCCTCAGAACTTTCTAGAGTTACTGAAGCTCCTGACACTGGCATTCCTGTATCGTAATCATAAACGTATGCTCTGTAGCAGAACTCCATTGGAGGTAAACGGAAGCTGTATAAATCGTCTTGGCCTTTTCCTCCCTTTCTATTTGAAGTAAATACTCCAGAATTAGCTAATCCATTAAATACAATTCCAAAGTCATCATTTGCTGTATTAATTGGGTATGGAAGCACCTCTACTTCAGCATATGCCATTTCTCCTTCTCTTACTTGAGCTGAGCAAATGTCATACCCACCTAGGCCACCATGACCATTTGAAGCAAAGTATAAAGAACCATCCTTACGGAATGTAGGGAACTCTTCATCACCAGGAGTATTGATGTCACCACCCAAATTCATAGGAGCACCCCATGCGTCAGATCCCTTATCATACTTTGAAAACCAAAGATCCTTTCCACCGTGACCGCCTGCAAGATCAGAAGTGAATACTAAAAAGGCTCCATCTGGTGAAATAGCCGGGTGACCAATTTGTGTCGAATCATCATCATCTCTATTTACTAAGTAAAGAGGCTGAGAAGCTCCATGTGAATTACCTACCACTGGGGCAAAGTAAATATCACAAGCCAAGTTTGAGCCTCCTTCGTCAACACAACGAGTGAAGTACATCGTCTTGAACTTCTTATCAAATGCAACTGCACCTTCATTACTCTCAGTACAAATTGTATTTCCTAATGGCTCTGGCTCACTCCAACGCCCCTTTTTATCTTGAGACGTAGTAAATAAATCCATGTACGATTGACCAGTAATTGGGTCCTCTTCTGTTCCGGCTGAACTCTCACGAGATGATGCAAACACAAGAGTGTTATTTTTCTTTGACGAGTACATCGGAGCAAAATCATACGATGGTGAATTCAGCGTATACATTGGTTCAACAATGTATCTGCTAGGTGGCTCATCAACAGAAAGTGCTGCGATATCTGCAGCTTCAATTCTATCATCTGCTGTAGATCTATCATCTGCTTCTCCATACTTCTCATACCATTCCATTGCGTCAAAAAAGTTCTCTTGATCTCTTAAAACATCACCGTAAAGAAGGTAAATCTCAGGATTAGTATTTGCGTATCTAAGACCTAAAGCCTTATCATACCATTCCAATGCCATATCGTGATCATGAAGAAGACGGAAGCATTCACCAGCGCGAAATGCGCAGTGAGCTCTAGAATCTAAATTCTTCTCTTTAGCGTAAGCCGCTACATAATCAGATGAAGCCTCAAAATAAGCACGACGATCAAATAGGTTGTCCGCTTCTTCTTGTAACTCTTGTGCAAAGGCACTAGAAGCGCCAAGGACTAGTAGAAATGACACAGCTGTACGTGTCAGGATTGCTTGCAGGTTTTTATGCATTCCGATTTCGTTTGTTTTACAATTGTCGAAAATACTGAATTTCCGGCATTCAAACGACGCTAATTTTAATTAACGTGTAAAAAGTAACTCTGTAAACTTAGGTAAAGGCCAAATTTCATTATCAATCAACCCTTCTAAAGCAGTACAAGAATCCCCTAATTCTTCAATCAACGGAGTTACTATTTTACCATAAGCTTCGGCTTGTTTTTGATGAGTAGACTGAGCATTTGCTTTATCCATTTCTGACCTTAGTTTACCCATAGAAGAGTAAAGGTCATTTACAAGAGTTGAAGTTCTCTCAAGAAGGTCTCTTTGCGGAGTTACCATTTTAGATCCTTTCTTAGCAAAAGTTTCTTCTATCCCCATGATGTTTTCTAGGAGGAAGTTTTGGTAGTTAATTGCTGCTGGAAGTATAGTGTTTTGGGCCAAATCACAAGCTATAGTTGCTTCAATCTGACGCTTCATCATATACTTTTCGTATTCGATTTCCCTTCTAGCAGCAAGCTCTTCTGGTTTTAAAACTTTCAGGTCATCGAAAAGAGATATCACTTCTTTTCTACCCCAAACTCCTAATGCTTCAGGTGAGGTTCTCATGTTAGAAAGACCTCTCTTTTTGGCCTCTTTAACCCATTCCTCACCATATCCATTTCCTTCAAATCTAATTGCTTTGCTTTGCTTAATTAGAGCCTGAAGTTCTTTTAGAATTGCTTCGTCTTTTCCATCACCTTTTTTGATTCTAGCATCAACAGAGGATTTGAATTTATTTAACTGTTCAGCAACAATGGTATTTAGAACAGTCATTGGCACAGCACAGTTAGCAGATGATCCAACTGCTCTTAATTCAAACTTATTTCCAGTAAATGCAAATGGCGAGGTTCTATTTCTATCAGTATTATCTAAAAGAGCCTCTGGGATTCGGCCAATCTCTAGCTTTAACGCTGTTTTATCTGCAGGTGTTAGCTTTCCAGCTTTAATATGCTTTTCAAGACCATCCAACAATTCTGAAAGTTGACTTCCAATGAAGGCTGAAATAATTGCAGGTGGCGCCTCATTTGCACCTAATCTATGATCATTCCCAACTCCAGCAAAAGAAGCTCTTATTATATCAGCGTGAGTATGAAGAGCCGCTAATGTGTTTACGAAGAAGGTTAAGAACCTAAGGTTAGTCTTAGGATTAGTTCCTGGCTTTAACAGATTTACTCCCGTGTTAGTTCCTAAAGACCAGTTATTGTGCTTACCTGAACCGTTTAATCCTGGGAATGGTTTCTCGTGAAGGAGAACTCTAAAGTCGTGCTTTTGGGCTACGATTTCTAGAAGCTCCATGAGTAGAAGATTGTGGTCATTGGCAAGGTTTGCCTCTTCGTATACTGGAGCAACCTCAAATTGGTTTGGAGCTACCTCATTGTGGCGAGTTGTTACTGGAATACCAAGCTTATGAGATTCAAGCTCAAAGTCTTTCATGAATGCACTAACTCTTTGTGGAATAGAACCGAAGTAGTGATCATCAAGCTGCTGTCCTTTTGCAGGCTGAGCACCAAACAAGGCTCTTCCAGTCATTGCTAGATCTGGACGAGAAGCATAAAGTGCTTTATCTACAAGGAAATACTCCTGCTCCCAACCAAGTGAAGCATTTACTTTAGTAATGTTTTTATCAAAGTATTGGCATACAGATGTTGCAGCAGTGTCTACTGCAGCTAATGCCTTTAAAAGAGGAGTTTTATTATCTAAAGCAAAACCAGTGTAGCTAATAAAAATTGTAGGTATACATAAAGTCTCTCCCATAACAAATGCAGGAGAAGTTGGATCCCATAGAGTATATCCACGAGCTTCAAAAGTATTTCTAATACCACCATTTGGGAATGATGATGCATCTGGCTCTTGCTGAACAAGAAGCGAACCATCAAATTTTTCTATTGCTCTTCCGTCACCTGTTGGCGCAATGAAGCTATCGTGCTTTTCTGCTGTTGATCCAGTAAGAGGTTGGAACCAGTGTGTGTAGTGAGTAGCGCCACGAGAAATCGCCCATTCTTTCATTGCGGTCGCAGTTTGGTCTGCAACTTTCCTGTCTACTGGAGTACCATCTTCCATAGCTTTAAGGATGCCCTTATAAGCTTCATCTGGAAGGTAAGAACGCATAACGAATTTGTTAAATACATTTTCTCCGTAATAAGCAGAAATTTTGTTTTCAGGACGAGTTGGGAGTTTCGGTTCACGCTCTAATACGTCGTGCATAACCTGTTGACGGTTTAAACTCATTTTGAGTGTAGTTGAGGGGGGTATTAAGACAAAAAAGTAATTACAACCGCAAAAGTACACCCATAATTAGGGGGTGCCAACACAAAAAACACCTAAAATCATCAACAACTCCCTATTTTTTTAGGGGATAACTCCAGAAAAACACAGTTTTCTAATATTTAACTACCCAATTAAGGGTGTTATCCCTGTTGTTTTTAATGTTTAATGAGTAAACTCCTGAAGACAAATCATCCATTTGGACATTTAATAAATACCCTTCTCCTGTAGCAAATTCTCCTGATTTTACTAATAAACCCATTGAATTCCTCAATTCCCATTCGACACTACCTGCCCAATTAGTCAATTTGGCTTTTATGTTAGAATTTGTAGGATTAGGGAAAATTACAACCTCTGGATATTCTTCAACAGTATCTATTTCTTCAATATCTGACACAAGGTCTGTTTCAAATCTGAAAGCTTGGCTTATATACTTTCCAAAATCAGACTCAATTGTATAGAAATTACCTCCTGACACCTTTTTTAATCTTGCATAACCTCCCCCATCGTTATTTGCCCAGAAATCCAATCCATCATCGTCAGAATCCTTTACAGTAAATCTGTAACATCCAGCATTTAACTCAAGAGTATCTTTAAAGTGCGTGTTAGCCTGTGTATAAGTCTTTGACCAAATCACATCTCCTTCTCTATTCGATATTTCAGCTGAAGTTTCAAATGGACTGTTGTTTGTTTTAACCCAAACAATCACTCTATTATCATCCAAATCGTTATAAGCATAAGTAGGCACTCTTCTAAATTGAGAATATCCTAAGCCATTTGAGTTTTCTTGATCCACATCATCCGCCAAATCAACTGAAACCATAAAAGTCAACACATCATCATCTCCTCCTTGAGTGTAGACAGGTTCTTCATATGGCAAACTCACTTCTCTTGTTTCCAGAAATTCTAACGGATCTTCAGTAGTCCAAGAATAATATTGAAGCTCATCTCCGTCAACTCCATAAACAAATGTGCATTCGTCTAAAGGTGTAGTACCGTTATTTCTTATTAGCACTATTGGATCCTCACAAACTGGATTCCATCTAGAAAGCACCTTTCTATTGTTTGGCGCAAGTATGTCCATCAATTCAACATCATGAGTCATATTAGGAGCCCCGTATGAAATGATTTGGCCTTCCATCCTGTAATTACCATGAGGATCATGTGTTATGTCATACTCTACAGTAAACTCATCATCTACAATACCAGTAAGCTCCATATCCTGCTGAGTCACCTTATCCCCTGGACACCAAGCGGCTCTATCGTAAATCCAAGTTCCACCTTGAGGGTATAGCGGATTGTCGGCACACTCTTGCATAATTTCCCAACTCCAGTGCTCAACCCCATCCACTTTAACCGAATGAGTGTTATAACAGAACTCAGCACAGTTATTTCCCGTTCCAAATCCGTGACCACTGGCACGTGTCACTAGTTTAAACATTTCCTCACCCTCTCCAGCAGTATAGGTATGTGATTGAACATTGTCATCCCAATTATTCAAATAATATGTACCCTTCCAGAAGGCATCTACATTTTTCACATCTCGTGGAGGAGTCCCGTGAATGAATGCAAACTTCATGTCGAGCAATTCCTGCCAATTTCCAGCTTCAAGTTCTACGCTATCTCTAAGTAAAGGTATGTAATCCGTTACATCATAAATCCAAGTCCAACCATCTGGACCAAGAGTAAGATTGATTCCGTAAGGAGTAATGTATCTTCCTATTTCGTACCTATCTATAACGTCATATGGCTGACCGTAATAAACTAAAGAATTAGTATTTTGGTATGTATAACTTTCTCCCGACAGAAGATATGAAGAGATAGTATCTCCGGTTTGGTCTGTAGTAACAACCTCCATATCCTCAGGCCAACCATATTCAATATTAGTCCAACTCACTCCATACCCATCTACTTCAAATTCTACAATACTCACAGGAGGAACTTCTACTAACTCCTCTTTAGTCATCACAATCTCTTCCTGCTCCACCTCATCTGATTGAACAAAAGTAAATGCAGGTCTATGAGCAAGTTCTCCTCCAGGCACATATGGATCTTGAAATGATTCAGAAGCTTTGTATGCAATTCTACCAGCATTTCCGTGGTAATAACCACCAAAAGGCGATCCAGCTATATCGTTTTCAAATGTGCCATTTATTCCATTGAAGTCGTAAGATGCTTCTAGGTTTGCTACAGAAGGATGAGAGCTTACATCTGATGCAAACATCCATTCCTTAATTGTCTCTGCATCCAATGCTTCTGACCATATTCTGAAATCCTCTACATCACCTTTGTAGTTGTTTGAGCTCCATGAAGATGCGCCTAGATACATTCTAGTAATTTCTCCAAATAAGTTATCCTTATTCGAACCTGTATGCCAAACCTCACCGTCCCTCACTATGCTCATCGTACCCTCAGTAGCATTTTTCACAAATGCCCAATGTGTCCAATTCCCTTCCAAATACCCTTCCTCACACCATTGATCAATTCTATCATATCCACCGTCATATCCTGCATCCCAGTACACCCTAGAATTACCCCAAGGAATATGAGTGTTTATTTCTCTTTGGCCATTTGAATTAACACCCTCGAATACTGCTGTATTGTATGGAATTGACTCATCGCCTCTCAACCACAATTCTAGTGTCACTTGATCACTAACATCCTGAAGTGAACTTGCAAGCAGTTCCATGTGATCTCCTCCATCGAAATTTACATATTTACCCTGTGGCTCAATAGCAATTATGCGATCGGGGGAACTAGAAGTGTGGCATGAAATTGATCCTGAATTTTCAATGCTTAAATCTAATAGAATATTTGACTCTCCATCCCAAGTAACTGGTTGATTAAACCCAAAACTCACATCTGACGAATAATCTGTATCGTACTCATACAAATCAGTCCATCCTTTTAGAACTGGCGATGTGATAGTTGAGTCTTCTGTGAATTGATATCTAAGGGTTGACATCCCATAACTGAATCCCAGACTCTGGAGCCTTAACTCTCTTATAGGTTGACCTGCGACTAAGCCCATTTCTATAAGCTCCTCTGCAGTATAAATCATTTGTAGCCTTATACTCGTTGAGCCTTCGAACAACTCAATAGTCTCCTCACTCCCTTCAATAGATGCTGTGTTTTCAGATCCATCAAACATATTGACCACCTTAGAAAACTCATCAACCACTGTATTAAAAGGTGTGCCACCTTCTGGTTCAAAGACTATATGCTCGACATCAAAATCCAGGTTATTAATCTTATAAACTGGATGAGTATATGTAGCTGAATCTAATAAGCCAGTGTGATCAAATAAATAGTTATAAGTCAGGTAATCCCACTCGCCACACGCGTAACCTAAATTACCTGCAGTACCGTCCTCGAAGCATTTCAAATTGTAGTACATGAGTACTTTTCTGTACTCCACTCCGTTATCTGAAGCGGGAAATTCAAACCATCTTTTACCTGGGCTTTCGTAAGCTGTTTCAGGGTTGTTTTGGGCTTCCCAAGTATATGTTTGAACCCAAGTAGTGTCTTGAGACAAAACACTTTTAAATGGAAAAATGAATAAGGCGATTAATGTGGTTAAGACAGGTATGATTAATCTATTCATAGCTATGAATTTAAGTCAAATTATATAGTTCGTCCTGGATACTGCTCTAAAGCCAATTCCAAACACTTCACAGCCTTTTCCAAAAGTGGCAGATCAAGTACATAGGCTATTCTAACCTCATCAGATCCAGCTCCTTCTGTAGCATAAAACCCTGAAGCTGGAGCCATCATCACAGTATCGCCTTCGTGAGAGAAATGTTCAAGTATCCACTGACAAAAAGCATCACTTGAATCGATTGGGAGTTTGCAGACTGCATAAAAGGCACCACCAGGTTTGGGGCATGTAACACCAGGTATAGCGTTTAATCCTTCAACTAATACATCTCTCCTTTTTACGTATCTGTCACGAACGTCACTAAAGTATTCCTCTGATGCCTTCAATGCAGCTTCAGAAGCAATCTGGCCAAACGTTGGAGGCGACAACCTCGTCATCGCAAACTTCATAACTGTATCCTTAAGCCCCTTGTTCTTAGTAATTAACGCCCCCACTCTTGCACCACACATGCTGTATCTTTTCGACACAGAATCTATAAGAACTACGTTGTTTTCAATTCCATCAAGTTGCAATACAGATTTAGCTACAGCACCGTCATAGCAGAACTCCCTATACACCTCGTCTGAGAATAAATACAGATCGTTTTCTTTAACGATTGAAGCAAGCTTTTCAAGTGACTCTGGAGAATAAACTTTGCCTGTTGGGTTACCTGGATTGCAAATTAGAATCGCCTTGGTTTTTGATGTGATCTTCTTTTCAAACTCACTTACTGGAGGAAGCTCAAAACCATCATCAATCACAGCAGTAACTGGCACTATTTTCACACCAGCCATCTGAGCAAACCCTCTGTAGTTTGCATAAAATGGTTCTGGTATAATCACCTCATCTCCCGGATCCATACAAGACATAAACCCAAACACAAGAGCCTCAGAACCTCCTGTGGTTACAATTATATCATCTGCTTCGACATTGATTCCAACTCCTTTATAATAAGACGACAATCCACTTCTGTAGCTAGCGTAACCTTCTGATGGGCTGTACTCAACTACAGTACGAGTATCATTCCTCAATTCAATAAGAGCAACTTCCGGTGTAGCAATATCTGGCTGACCAATATTCAAATGAATAACCCTTTTACCAGCCGCTTTAGCTGCATTTGCAAAGGGCATCAGTTTTCTGATGGGGCTGCTAGGCATAGCTTGGCCTATAGACGAAATGTTTGGCATAATTTCTTGCTTTTGGAAGGGTAAAAATAAGCCCAAAAACTCTATATCCCCTTGTACATCATCTTATGAAGCCCCACGTTCCTAACTTCATATGCATCACATTCATAACCATCCTCGCAAGCAGCATATTTAAACCCAAGTTTCGAGTAAAATCCCCAAGCTACTTCCCTTGCGTCACACCAAATCACACTTGCATTCTCACTAGAGCACAATACCTCAGCATTTTTAATTATAGCCGCACCCACTCCGATTCCTTGGACTTCCTCCAATACTCCCATAGCCCTTAATCTGTATACCTTATTGTCAGCAAACATTCCGGGATACCTTTCACAATCTTGAACAAACAGGGACGCACATCCTACAATTTCACCATTAACTACACCTGCTAAATGAATCGCACCCTCGCTTTTGTCAATATCAATATTCGCCTCTATTGCAGAATCTAAAAAAGGCCAAAGCACTTTATAACGCACTTCTCGCAACTTTTCTGGTACTACTTGAATTACATCAATCATCGCCTAGTGTTTTGGCCCAATTTCTTCTATCCTTTTTTGTAGGTCGTCCAAGCCCCTTGGGTCTATCAATATTAGCTAATCGAATCATTTTTAATTTTTCAATCTGCTCCTTAGGTGTTACATCTAAAACATAATCTGGAACAAGTGCAGCACCTACTCTACTTTTAGGAAAACCCAAGACTTTATAAGAGTAATAAACTGCACCTTTCCTTACGGTAAATTCTTCATCAACTTTAAGAATTTTAGATGGCTTAACTCTCTTTCCATCAATCTCAACCTTTCCATCCCTACAAAATGAGCTTGCAAGAGATCTGGTTTTAGCGACCCTTATAGCCCATATGTATTTATCAATACGCATTAAGCTAAATCCAAGTCCAACTTCTTTCTCAAGTTTTCTAACGCCGGATTCTTTTCTACCATTTTTTGGTATTTCTCCTTATCGGTCAGGAAAACCTTAGGTGCATCATCACTTGTTTGCTCAAGTTTAATTTCCAACTCAAGATCAGCACACTTTACATATTGCCTGATGTGAAATAAAAGACCAGCTCTTTCGCTATTCAATTGCTCTTCTTGTAGTGCATTCTTCACCTCAAACTTCACGACTTTTCCATCTAGAGCAACCTCACACATTGTCAATGAAGCAACTAAGCTAATTCTATCTTGCTTCCTTTTAATACTCACAAAATCATCCCATGCCTCTTTGACTTTTTCCGATGTTGGCTCTTCATTCCAAGAAGGGTCTATAATGTTGTCTTCTATGATTTCAGCTTCATTCGTCTCGGCTAGTTTTGCTGATTTTCCAGCAAGAGCGACACCCTTTTTTCTCAACACACCAGTAGGCTTGATTTTAGCCGCTGGAGTGTGTTGAATTGCAATTGGCTCTGGAGTAGGTGTATTCGTTTGAGAAGGAACAGTTGAAGGCGCTGATATAGGCTCAACCTTCTTTTCTACAATTGCAGCAGGAATAGGCTCTGGCGCAACTGGTTTTGGTTGTTTTGGGATTTTAGGAACAGAAGATGAAACTGGTGATGCTAAAGTTGCTGGAGCAACTAGGTCGTCAGTTTTTTTTTTCTCCGCTGATTGCAGAGAACAAATCTTCATAATTGCTAATTCGACTAACAATCTTTGATGTTGGGATGTGCGATACTGCGTATCAGCCTCATTAACAACATCTAATGCGCCAACAACAAAATACAAATCAGCAAGCGCTGCCTGTTCAGCATACTTGTTTTTTACATCTGGAGTAGCTTCAAATAAACCTAGTGTTTTCTCGTCCCTACAAACCATCAAATTTCTCAGATGTGAGCCCAAACCATTCAAAAAGTGATGTGCATCAAATCCCCTAGCTAGAACTTGATCAAATAGTAGTAGAGAATCTGGAATGTTTGATTTTAAAGCGTAATCTACAACCTCAAAATATGTATCGTGGTCTAGTACATGCAGTTGCTCAGTAACCACTTCATAAGTCAATTCTTTTCCAGCAAATGCAACAAGTTGGTCAAACATACTCAAAGCATCACGCAATGCTCCATCAGCTTTTGCAGCAATTACATGCAACCCATCTTCTGAAGCATGAACACCCTCTTTAGAAGCAATTTCCTTTAAATGGTTAACCATTGATGGTACAGTGATTCTGTGGAAGTCAAAAATCTGGCAACGAGATAAAATCGTTGGAAGAATTTTGTGCTTTTCAGTTGTGGCAAGAATAAAAACAGCGTGTGCAGGAGGCTCTTCCAATGTTTTCAAAAAGGCATTGAACGCAGCCTGGCTTAACATATGCACCTCATCGATGATATATACCTTGTACTTTCCGTGCTGTGGTGGAATGCGTACTTGTTCAACAATACTGCGAATGTCCTCAACCTTATTATTTGATGCCGCGTCTAACTCAAACACGTTAAATGACATTGCATCGTCATTTGGGTCAAAACCGTTAATTGCTCTCGCGAAAATTCTAGCAGATGTAGTTTTGCCCACACCACGAGGACCGCAAAAAAGGTATGCTTGAGCTATTTGGCCTGAAGAAATAGCTTGCTTAAGAGTTTGAGTAATACCATCTTGGCCTACAACTTCCCCCCAATCTTGTGGGCGGTATTTCCTAGCAGAGACTAAGTATTGTGTATCACTCATGTTGCGAATATCGTTTTGAAAACCGGCGCAAACAAAGCTAGTTTTACACACTAAACACACACCCATGAGGTGAGTAGCAAAGTTTTGGTATAGAACTTTGTTGATTTCCCAAGTATTACGTAATTTTGCGCCCCATTAAAAATCATTTTAAAATGAATAGATACGAAACTGTTTTCATTATGACTCCCGTGCTATCTGCAGAACAGGTAGCGGAAACAGTTGAGAAGTACCGTGCATTTATCGCTGACAACGGCGGCAAGATCCTCCATGAGGATGCATGGGGGCTTAGAAAACTCGCTTACCCAATCCAAAAGAAGTCTACTGGCTTCTATCATCTGATTGAGTGGGAAGCTGAGGGCTCTACAGTCCGTCCCTTCGAGACTGAATTCCGTCGCGACGAGCGAATCATTAGATTCCTCACAACTGCAATGGATAAGCACCACATCGCATATGCGGAATCTAACCGCGATAAGTCTAACCGCAAGGCCGAGCCTGAAAATGATGCTACTGCATCTGAGGTTCCAAACGCTTAATCCCTAGAAAATATGGCAGATAAGCAAGTACGTTACTTACAAGCTATCGATATTGAAACCAAAGCACAGCGCTACTGTCGTTTCCGTAAAAAAGGTATCAAGTACATCGATTACAAGAATCCAGATTTCCTTTTAATGCTTTGTAACCCACAAGGTAAAATCTTACCACGTCGTTTAACCGGTACAAGTCTGAAGTATCAGCGCAAGGTTGGCCAAGCTATTAAAAAAGCTCGTCACTTAGCACTTATGCCTTATGTAGCTGACAACCTCTTCT
>MDTD01068162.1_pt1 | contig 22141 bp, 8 predicted proteins | sample 811221 | NCBI WGS metagenome assembly MDTD01 (sample SAMN05326646, study PRJNA326480) | marine metagenome | isolation source: seawater | place: Pacific Ocean: South West | collected 2011 | reverse complement strand
GGAATCGAAGTTCTGAAGATCAGCAAAGGAAAACACCGTGGCGTTTTCGACCAACTCAAGGGCGAGAGGCATCTGTGCCGGTGGCAAGGCTACGGTTCCCGGGAGTTTGAGGCACTCGTCCTGCACGTAGGGGCACTCAGCGCCAAGCCAGCGGATGTTGACGGGGTAGAGTTCGTTGCCGCCAGGGGAAGGAATCTGTTCCGACTGAACGGTCACACGAGATTCAGTGACGTTGTAGACTTGAGACACACCGGTCCAAGAATTACCAGAGAAGTAAGCGATAGAACCGTACTTGTTTCCGTAGTTGTCGTCGTGGACACTCACATTTCCTGCAAAGCCGCCAGCAGAATCAGCCGTGTTCCCTTGGACGTTGATGAGCGAGCCCTTCGCACGAATGATGTCGCCAGTGTTGCCCGAGATGGTGTTGTCCATGACGGTGGCAGATGAACGGAAGACGTGAACCGCAGGACAAGGGAAGTCGCCACCGTACATTTGTGAATTGCAGGTTCCGGAGTTGTTGGAAATAATATTGTTGGCCAAGTACAAGCGGGCTGCGGTCGGGGCAGGAACTTGCCAGCCTTGGTCTTGGTAATGGTACTCACCGATCAACACAGGCTCTTTCCCGGTGTCTTGGATGGTGTTGTTTTCAGCGACGACATCCGAGGTGCCGTAAATCCAAATGCCGTTCCATCCACCAATCGGCCCAATGACGTTCTCGTGGAGTTCAACAATGGAACTGCGGATACCCACGCCCGAGCCTTCGGATGCACCGGAAATCGTGTTGCGCTCTGCATAGACCTTGGCCCCGTCGTAGGCGGTTAATCCAGCCCCTTCAGCGGTCGTAATGGTGTTGCCGTTGACCTCAAGCGTGTGCTCGATGAGGCCCGTGGTCTTGAGCGAGTTTGTATCAACAGCGTTACACTTGACGTTGATGTCTGAATTCGTTAGCGAACCAGAACTTGATTTCATCAAAATACCGTAGCTGTTCTGGGAGATGTCGAGGTCGTCCAAACCGATGTACGAATCCTCGATGAAGATGGCACCAAGACCGCCGCCTTGCTGGCCACAATCGGTCTCAACGCCCGTAAAGTCAGAACTCTTCACTTGGAAAGTTGAGAGAATACCAGCGCCTGCACCATATGCACGAACGGCCGCTGCATTGTAGCCTCGGCCATCAGTTCCAACCTCAAAACTCGACTCGGTGATGAGGGGAGAGGCGAGGTCAATTGCGATGACATTGGACGTGTTGACGCCGGTGAAGGATAGCCCACGGGCGGTGGTGGAAGAACCGTCAAACACCAAAGCACCGTACTGCATGGATTGCAGCGTTGAGACATAGATGGGGTAACCGTAAGCGTTCTCAAAGTGAGCGAAGTTGATGGAGGTGATGGCCTGGTCAATGGTGTCTCGAATGACCATACCAGAGCCGCAGGCTGCGTCGGGGTTGGTGAAGAGGTTGCTGCCGTTTTGATAACACCTGCCCACCTTGTCGTAGTCCGCAGGTTGGGCCCAGATGAAGCGGGCCTGAGATGAGGCTGAACCAGCGCTCGCTCCACAGGCTGTATCGCCGATGCAAATGGCGCCCTTGACATCAATGAACTTGCCGTAAGGGATGTTCACTGTGGTTCCAGCGTTGATGATGAGTTTCGCACCTTCGTTAACGGTAACATCGCCTTGAAGATTCATTGTGCCGGTCCACGTTTCCGTACCTGAGACCTCACCTTGGGTCGTCTCGTTGACAGCCATAACGGATGGAACTGAGACCACGGCCAACATGAGGGACATCATGTAAAGCATGACGAGCGATACGGATTTTGTTTGGTTACTTCGAGACATCGGTGATTCACCTAGTGTGTCCATGAACGCCACGAATATAATACTGCGCCTCATTTGCCAAATTAAGAATATCAATATTCAAAAAAAGTATCATTTATGCTGCCGAAAAACGGAAGGATTACGCCCCTTTCCTGCAGAAAAAAGTCCATATTCAGTCATTTTGAGAACGGTATTGACCGATGAATTTCGGAGAACTTGGCCTCAACACGCCGAAATCGTCCGAGTTTCTTGGTACCATGCATTGGCATCAAGTTGGCCGTAGCCACCCCTCGAGTCATGTTGAGCGGGTGCATCGGCGGACAAGGAATCGACCAAAGCCTGTTTGACCTGAATCAGACATGATGAGTTTCCACCCTGCTGTGGTTTGAGCCACGGTTGTTCTTCCAGAATGAGGGTCAGCGCGCCTGTAACAAACACGGTCGCATCCGATGTCCCGCTGCTTGAGTACCACAAGTTCTCTTCTCCCGTGCTGATGATTCGCTCACCAGGAGCGACAACTTCAGGCTTCAAATGCGGGTTTTGTCGCTCCTGACCGTCTCTGTCGAGAGGCGACCCTGTGGAGGTGTTGGACCACAGCGTACCGGCCCGTGTTGTCGCCCCCACAGAGATGGCCAAATCCACGCTTCCCGGCGAAGCGACATCGCCGTCATCGTCAAGACCGTCATTCCCTGCAGCGGCGATGACGTAGATTCCAGCATCCGTTGCCTGCCGTGTTGCAGAAGATGAGCCACCTTCGGTGGTTTCAGAATCGTCAGAGCCGCCCAAGGACAACGAGATGATATCTGCATTGAACTCAAATTGGCACCACCGGATGGCATCTGCGACGTCAGAATCAAGACCTGTGTTTTCTCCTTCACCATTATCTCTTAACGCAGCAACCATGGCAAAAGAAGCGTTGGGAGCAGCCCCCGATTGGTGCGACGTGGAAAGAAGCAGTCCTGCCATTAAGGTCCCGTGAGCAACGGCCCCGTAGTCCACCGGTACACGAGACGTCCCAACCAAGTCCTTGAACTCAATTTGGCTGCTTGAAAACGCTTCATGGGTCGCATCAATACCCGTATCCACCATGCAAACCCGGACACCTTCGCCGGTCAGACCACTTTCTTGCAGGGTCCGGATAGAAGTGTCTTCAAAGGCCCACTCGGATTCGGGAAGCGGAAGTTCCACCACAATCCACTGGTTCTGCCACATGAGCAAACTCGCCGAGACGAGCAGCGCAAACACAACCATTCCAGGTAGCGTGAAGGTGCGTCGACGTGGCCGCACCACCGGTTCAACTTCGTACGGAGCCCATCCCATGATCTCTGAGCGCCATTCATTTTGGAACCCGATAACGGTGGGGTCAACCGCCGAGACAATACGGCGGTCGGAGGGCTCAGGAAGATACTCGACGTCACGAAGCCCTTCCATGGCGTAAGCTACCCACACAAAGGCCTCATGAAACCTTGTTTGAAAATCCAGTCAAAACTGAACATCAGAACTTGGTTCCGCCACGGCTACGAGCGGTCTTCACACCACCGTAAACGACCAAAATCGCAAGCAGGGCAATCAGCAACGTCATCCAAACCGACTCACCGTCAGCCGAGGACTCAATGTTGTACTCCAAGCTGAAGTCGTCATCCTCTGGGATTTCTTCAACGCTGTTTGCTTCTGCACCGGCAACCTCCAATCGGTAGTCAAAGCGCTGGTTGCCTGGATTGAAGTTCATGCCTTCAAAGACAGCAACGCCTTCACCTCCAGCAGGAACCGAAATCGTTTGCGACATCTCAGCGCCACCGGGTGGCGTCAAGTAGACGATGACCGATGGTGCGTCGAGCAGACCCACGTTCTTCACCGGGACACGAACCGCACCGTCCTGACCCGCAATGAGGTCGGACTCCGTTGCGATATCGGCGGTGTTGAGGGTCAGCTTGATGGTGGCCTTCTGAATGTTCACCACAACTTCTCCACGGTCAACATTCTCGCTTTCGCTGTTGATGTAGACGGTCAAGTCAAAGTCTCCTTCCGAAAAGGAAGCGGGTGCGAACACCGTGAATTGTTGGGTTCGAGTCTCATCCTTGTTCAGGGTCATTGTGGACGTCATTGGTGTGACGGACCAATCTGCAGGGACACCGCTCTCGAGCAACTCGATGGTGAAGCTGTCCTGACCGTTTCCGTCGTTGGTCAAGTCAAAGGAGAATTGACGCTCAACGAGGGCAGACATACCGAGTTCTTCGGTTTCTTCCGAGACCGTAAAGCCGTATGTTTGTGGCACGAAGACCTTGACAGAGGCCTGAGAGGATTCACCGAGGTCAGTCGTCAAACGCATGGTCATGCGATGACCGTTTTCCAACTTCCAAGCATCAGCCACATCGGGTAATGTAATCTGAACCCGGACCGTCTCGGAGAGTACGGCTTCGGTGTCGCCATCACCAATGCCCAATGAGACGCTGATGCTGTCTTCGTAATCATCGCTCGTTGCGTTGTAGAACTTGACGGTCCACAGTTCGGAATCCTGAGCGAGACCCATCTCACCTGAAACAGAGAACACGTCCATCAGTTCGGTGCCGTTGTAATTCACATCAAAGTCGAACGTGATGGTCGAGTAAGCGGATTCATTGGTTGATGAAACGACGGCCTCAACCTCGGCATCGGCTGCATTCAAGAGCGTTGAACCTTCGAGTGAAGCATCGTTGAAGGTGATGTCCAAAGCGGAGTTTACACGGCGGTTGAACTGCAAGGTTGCAGCGATGGTTGAATCGGCCAAGACCGAGGTCGTCTGACCACCATAATACTCCATCTCAAGGTTCGTGCTGTGCTGAACGGTCATGAATTCACTGTCAAAGGAGATGCTACCCTCGGGGAAGAGGGTTCGCAGTTCACCGCTTGCAGGAACAGCCATCACCCATGTCATTTCGTTGTAGGTGACCTCCAACTCCACGACATCTTGAATCATCGCAGCACCAGAATCAGCGGAACCAGCGTGGTGGTCGTTCTGCTCGATGTCGGTCCAAGCGGTCGCAAGGTCAACATAGCCACCAAGGGCCATGACCATCGTGATGTTTCCACCGTTCGCAACCGAGGCATCCAACAAACCGATAGCGACACCGCCGCCGTTTGGCCCTGGGTTGGATTGGGTGATAACGACCACCCACTCGCCTGGCTGAACACTGCTTGACCACTCGAGCGTGCTTCCGTTCATGGCGCCGTTGACCTGGACTGCGTCGCGCTCAACGCCTGCAATGGGGTAGAGGACAATGCTCGCATCCACGAGGCGAGCCGCATCGAGTTGGTCGGTGGCCGTACCGAAGACATCTACGGAACCGGCGGTTACTTCGATGTCAGTGGAATCTGGACTGTCGTGAACCGTGTATCCGGACTGGTTTTCCGTTTCGTAGTAAACGGTCTCAAAGCCTTCCTTCTCAACACTAACGTCGTAGACATCACGAATGGGGACAAAGATGCGCCAGACACCCTCATCATCGGTCATGACGGTCTCAGAGAAGGAGTGGTTGTTGCCCTGAACGGTTACTGTCATCTCAGGCAATCCCTCACCAAGGCTTGGTGCACTGTTATTGTCAAGGTCCCAGTAGACCTTTCCACCAATCTCCACCTCAAGGGTAGCGTAAACGGGCTCCAAAACCAAACTGTTGTTCACCGCAGCGTCCGTGTTGAACGGCTGTGCGCTGGTGTCCATGAACCAAGACTTGGTACCGATGGTTCGGTTCAGGTAAAGGCTCCAGGTACCGGGCATCAACAACTCAGTGGAGTTGCCGTTGTCGTCGGTTCGCTCAAAGGTGATGTTGCCAAGACCATCGTGGCTGACGGCCGTTACCGTCATGTCGACCAGTTTCGTTTCTGTGGTTTCTTCCCAAAGTTGGAGGGTGACTTCCACGCTGGTGCTTGTCTTCAATGGAAGATCCAAACGGCTTTCTGATGCCGCACCTACCGTCAGGGGTTGGCGCAACGTTTCCGTGTGCTCACCGTTGTTGAACGGTGCAACGATGATGAGCCATTCACCTGCAGGGACGTAGGCTGCAAAGGAGCCATTTTCGTCCGAGCCGATGTTGAACCAAACATCGTCGGCTTCGTTGTAGAGCAGGAAGTCGTTGGCAATGCCATCATCCGTGGTGTTCACCAAGGTTCCGTTAACGAGGTAGGTGTTCTTCAGAGGCACCTCGACCGGTTCGTCAACCGACTCCAGACCGATTCGGATGGCGTCAAAGAACTGCTCGCCAACCAAGTCGTAATCCGTGGCGTTGTCATCATCTGCCGAGGTTCGGTTGAACACGATGTCGTACCCGCCGGGCGTAAGGCCAACGGTGATGATTCCAGGTTCGCTGTAGTCTTCTGAAGTAAAGTAAAGGCTCTCTCGGTTTTCATCAATGGGCTTCAAACTGAAGTCGGGGGAGGCCAGGGTGCCGTTTTCGAACGTACCATCATCAGCAGAGTCAAGGTAGACGTGCAGGGTCACATCAATGGCGTCTGGGCTCGCAATGAGTTCCATGATGGAGAGGTCCGTGGTCACTGAGTGATTCACGAGAACACCATCTGCACCGCTGACATTCAATCGTGCATCGTCCACTGAGAGGTCCCACGTGCCGTCTGTCAAATCAAGAGCGAAATCGCCAGCTTCAGTTGCAGTTGTTCGCCACATCAGGCCGTCTTCGTTGGTGGCCACGATCTCAGGAGCCACCCAAGTTGGCAAGGAAGCATCCCAACGACTCTGATTATCGTAAAGGTGAACAATACCGTTCACGGTCGTGGTCGGTTCAAGATAGAGCGAACCAAGGTCCACATTATCGCCCGTGTCAACCGAGACCAGTTGGCCCAGTCCTCGGTTGATGATGACGCTCTCTGTGGTCAAATGGTAGGTAAATCCAGAGGGGACTCGAACGGAGAAGAAGCCGGACACGTTGGTTACGGATGAGAACTCGAGGTTGCCTGATTCAACATTGACGGTCAAAGCCGATGCGGGCTCGGTCGTTTCCTCACGGTTCTCCTCGGGCGTCATCTCCACCCATTGATCGTACTCTTCGATGGTGACACCTGGGTAGGAACGCATGGTTCCGTTGATGTAGGCTGCCTTCGCGTAGGTCACATCTCGAAGAACATCTTCGGTGCCGGGTTCAAGTTCGATTTGGTCAAACAACACGAACTCAGGGTTGACATCGTCTCGGATGTTCCACACACCGAACAGAAGTTCTGCGTAGATTTCACCGTTCTCATCGCTCGTGACGTTGATGGGCTCGAGCACATCAAGTTCGTTCTCAAACGTGATCGTACGGTTTGACACATCAAACAGGGGCTCGAGTGTGGTTGGGTCGACCGGTGAAACAAGTGTGAGCGTCACGTCAGCGGTGTCTGGGACATTGAGAGCCAGCGTGATGTTGGTGATGTCGTTGTTGACAAAGGTCGTTTCGTTGTAATCGTACCAACCATCGCCGTCAACATCGCCTCGGTAATAGTAGTCACCGGGGGCAACCGGACCGTAGGAGAAGTTTCCTTCGTCGTCGGTAGTGATCACCACAGCGAATTCTTCACCCAAGTCCATGTCAACGAACTCGATGGTTTGGTTGGGCATCGCGTCGCCGTGCATGTCCTTCAGGGTGTCCTTGAAGATGGCACCAGGCATGGTCATGGCAAGGTCGTACGTTGGTTCAATGCCAACTTCAACCGGGTCGGGAAGCAGGACTTCCTTTCCATTAGCAAGTTGAGCAATCATGTTGTAGGTCCCCGGAAGCAGCCCGGTCTTGTAGAAGGAACCGGCCTCGACCATGGGGCCTGAGAAGGAACCCACGCCGATGAAGAGGCCTGTTCCGTTGAAGGTACCTGTACCCTCAAACAGACCTGCACCTTCGATGGTTTCTCCTTGGCCTGCATCAGCATCACCGTACGTGCGACTCAACTTGGAGGTGCCCTCCGAGGTGAAGGTACCAAAGGCGTCCACGGTGCCCTCAAGTCGGTAGGACGGGGTCTCGCCGCTGTCATCGATGAGACAGAACGTTTGGTTGGTGGGCATAACCGCATTGGATTCATTATCGAAATCACAGTTGACCACATCGCTTGGTTCAACCCATGTAGCGTCGATGACACCGGATCCGGACCAGGTGCCGTTGGCAAAGAAGGTCCTTGCATCACCGATGTCTCGCGTGAAGGTACCGATGAAGTTGCTTGCGAGTGCAATGCCTTCGCTGGTGAAGGAACCGTTTTCGGTGAGCGTTGCTTCGCCCGTTCCCTGAAGGATGCGGGATTCCTCAGAGGTAAAGGAACCGCTCGTGGTTTCCACCGTGTAGTTGTCCGTCATCGACCAAATATTTCGCAGAATGAACGTGGTCTCAGCAATGGGGTCGCCGTTGAATTCTTCATCTCCGGACCAAACCACCGTACCGGAAACACCACTGCTTTCCACAGCGATGTCAAGGGTGCTTTGCATGTCGACCATTCGGTTGGCTTCGTCGCCGGTGACGTTGAGTTGAGCCTCGCCCAACCACGTCATGTTGGCAACCTGGCCGAGCAGAGCCGTGATCTCATTGATTTGGCGATCACTGTTGGTTTCGGTCAAAATATCGCTGAGCCCCTCGCCGTACGACCCATCTCGAACACGGTCTCGTGCGGAGGTGGGGTCGTAATCACCAGCAAAGGCTGAAATGCGAATCTTACCGGCGGGCGCAAGGAAACTGTAGCGGCCGTCTTCGTCTGCGTCAACAAAGCCGATCGGGACCCAGTAGGTGTCTTCGTCCATGTCTTCTCCGCTTTCGCCGGAGAAGGCATCGCGCTCCACGAGCAAGCGAACGCCAGGGAGGCCTTGACCGTCGTCGCTCATGGTCACTTGCCCGGTCAATTCAGCACCAGGGTAGTACTTCAGAATCTTCACCAGCGTGTTGGTGGATTGAATTTGGTCTTCGGGAACTTCACTGTACCAGTTAGCGATGACGAAGTGATTCATCATGGCGCCCGGTAGTGGCAGAGCGTTGGTCATGATGGTACCAGGTGAACCGGACTGACCGAAGTGTTGCGAGGGTTGTGGGTTGCTTGAACCGACGTTGAGACCGAGTGTGGAAGCGCCGTAGCCGACGTAGGTTCGGGCCACCATGGTGTCAAAGAACGCAGGGTTGTGGTCCACACGAACATCCTCAATTTGCAACGGGTCAATGTCCGCACCGGCTTGCTGGTTGAGGAAATCCTTCTGCATGGCATCGTCCACTTCTTCTCGGGTCATTTCGTCCTGGAAGTCACCACGAACCGTTTCGTACACTTCGTCCATGTACGTACCGATGTCTTGGCCGGCAAGGATGGTTGGTGCGCCGAAAATACCCATGGGTTGACCGCGGTTGTAGTTGGCGTCGGCCGTGTAGCGGCCGGCACGTGGGTAAAGTCGGTCGTCGATGGCGAAGTATCGGATTTCGTGGTCGCGGGAAATCAGTTCGCCAGGTGCTCCTTCGTAGTCTTGAACATTGTACAGACCTTCCAAGTTGATGAGGTCGTTGTAGAGGTCGTGGATGGTGTTGTCAGGGTTGGCATCAAACGCAGCCGTCAGAAGTTGCGTGGCCATGGCCAAACGAGCGTTTTGTCGGTGGATGGAGGTCGAAACTGAGGCGTATTCATCGATCAAATCATCGGTGTACCAGTACTCACCAAAGATGGTGTGGGTGCGCCCAACAACCGTTTCTTCCGAGGTCCTCACGTTGTTGTTGAAGGTGATGTTGGCTTGGTCCATGGAACTCCATGCATCACCCACACAGGACGTGGAGATATCATCCGTACAGGGAATTATTTCGCTGCCCTTCCAAATCTTGTAGACCTTGGTGCTGCCATCAAACACACCAGCATCGTGGGTGTATCCTTCAGCCATCACGATGTCTCGGTTGGTCTGAACGACGTTGTAAGAACGCAACTTGATGAAATCAACCATGGTCTCGTCAAAGGTCGTTTGCATGGTGTGGAAGTCGTCGTATTGTTCTGCGGTCAAGTACTTCTTGACCGTGTTCTCAAAGGTAGGTGTGAACTGGAATTGATCGTCATCAGAGGCGTATGTACGGTCACCTTCAGCCAACTGCCAGATGAACATGGCCGTCAAATCCTCTTGACTTCGAGCAAGCAACATGTTTCCAGTTGCTGGGATACCCGACTGGAAGTTGTCGGAAACCGATGGGTGTTCACCCGTGCTCAACGCTTGGAAACCGTAGTCCCACCAGGAGACAAAGGCCGGTTTATCCGAATAAGCCATGTCCGCATCTTGATTCGCCAGCCATTCGTAAGCAGCGTTCCATCCGTTATCGTTGAAGGAGGAGCCAAAGCTTCCGAGGTACCAACGACCGTCGTAGGTGCTGCTGTCGAGGATGGAGAAGCCTAGGCCGTCAAATCGGAGGATATCGGGAACGATGTTGTAAATGCGCTCGTCGATTTCAGCCTCTTGGTTGGAGGTCCCTGGGATGGCGGAATCCAGACCATAGGTCGCTTGTTGACCGAAGATCATGATCATGACCAAGAACACAGCGGAGAACTGTGGCTTGCGCCAAACGGCTTTGCGTGCACCGGAAATTCGGTCTGCGGGTGTTCGAATACCGTACTTCTTCCACGAGCGGACAAGTCCGTTCCAGTCAGCCCACTGCCAGAAAGCCACAATTCCTGCGGCGCCGAGAACGGCCATGATGGGCGTGGCGTTGAACATGAAACGAGCAGCGTTCCAAGCCATGAAGGTCGCAGCGAAAACCCAGACACCGAACACCAAAGCGGTGCCGTTTCGGTGTCGCATACCTCGCCAGAGCAAGCCGCCACCCATGATGAGAGCCAGCAGGAAGGTGATGGGTCCAAACGATGCAAAGAGTTGTGCACGGTTGGGTGCGTTTGCTTCTGCGACCGTGCCGAAAATCTTCGTCTTGGTGAAGTAACCGCTACCCGTGAACAAAACATCCCAAGCATCGGACAAGTTGAGGGTCTTGAGCACGTACAAGAGGATGAAAAACACCGTGGCGAGAGCACCGAGGGTACCGAGGACCAACAGCCAGGGCTTGTCGCGGAATCCAGTGGTCACGAAGGCGATGGCCAAGGTGAAGCCGAAGATGAACAAGAAGGGCTGAAGACCGGTTCCGTCAAACACCAAGTCAAACTGTGGGTGGCCGTAGAACGGTAGCACCATCAAGAAGGTGGTGGTCAACATGACCAGGAACATCACGCTCAAGGTCGTGGAATCACGGCGTCGGAACATGTTCAGGGCCACTTGCAAAGCATAGGCCAAGAACAGAATCGAAGGACCGACGACGAACCCTTTCCAACCCAAGGCGACAATACCGAAGGCAACACCGGCGAGCACAGCGTTCGCCATGGCCGCTTGTCGGTGCTTGGCGACATCACCGAATGCACGAACGAACGACATCGGGTGAGGCGTGGTGACCTTGGTGATACGAGCGGAGCCAGCGTACTTGACAGCACGAAGCCAATACATGAACCCGACAGAGATGAACAACATCACGAAGGCGTCGTGGTCAGCCAGTGCCCATGTCGAGTGGGTGACGTGGGCGGGCATGAAGGCGATGAGCCAAGCGGCCAGAACACCAGCGCCCTTGCCAAAGTGGTCCTTGGCGATGGAGGCGATGGGGAAGACCGTCAGGGCGCCGTAAACAGCTGGCAGGGCGAGCATGCTCCACCAAACAGCGTCTTCAGACGAGCCGATGAACGGCTCAAGGAGCATGGCACCGACGGCCATGGACCATGAGAAGAGCGGTGGTCGGGGGTTGATGCCACCGATGGGGTAGAATCGGTCAGCGTCAACAACCAGATGGGCGTTGTTGGCCAAAATGTAATCGACAACTCGCTTCATGTACCACGGGTCAGAACCACCAGTCATGTCCCAATTACCCGTTCCGAAAGCGTTCATGGAGGGGACAGCGTACCACTGAACACGGATAGCGAGGCCGACGAAGAAGGCCAACGCCACCATCATCCCAGCACCGTGGGCACGCAAAAAGAGACGAACCTGGGAGGGTTCATGCTCCCCGCGGTTCGCCCATCCACCGTACTTCTCGTGGTTGCCGAGGTAGTAGATTCCGACGCACAAGAAGAACGTGAATCCGAGCCAAATCAAAGGACCCCACGTTCCGTCAAGGTCTTCGGAGTACCAGATGCCTGCTTCAAACCAAGCAGCGACTTGGTAGAGCGTCCACATCGAACCCACGAGCATGGCACGGGTGTACCAGCGTTCAGCCACCATGCCGGCGATGATGAGCGCAACCACACCGGTCAAGAAGGCGCTCCAATAGCCGATGTAGCCGTGATAGCCCACTTCGGTGGTGATGCCCAACTGGTCAACGACGCCGACGGAGTTGAAGTGGTAGAGTGAACCGGCGAACGCCAAAATCCAAACGCCAAAGGCAACCATCAACGGGAGCGCATCTCGGTTGAATCCTGTCTTGTTGCCCAAGAACGAAAACCATCCTTCTTCCGTTGCAGGGTTCAGCACCCCTCGGACGATGACACCGGTCAGCATGCCAGCTGCTGCGAAGATCGTCAGGTAGGCAAAGAACACATAGGCCGTTGCTTGGCGCTCCAAGTTCATGGTGGAGACCAACTGACCGCTTTCCAACGTATACGTCGAGGGGAGGGCGGCAAGAGCGTCGCCTGCGGCAGCAAGAGCAAACCAAAAGCCGACCGCAGTGAAGGTCAGGGTGGTCATCCACTCGTGCCGTCCACGCTGGTCAAGGTTTGAACCGAGCACCAGAACAACGGCGAACATCAATGCAGCGACGGCGTCAACACCGGCGAACATGTAGAGGGCTTCGGCACCGACAAGGGCCAAAACCAGCACGCCGAGGGAAACGGTGGAAGTGGACAGGTCGGGTCGAGTTGCCAAAACAATGCGTGGCACCAAGGCCAGCATGGACGCGATGGCGACGACGAGCATCGGCATCATGTTGTTCAACGTCAAGTCGTATTCAATGCCTACGACTTTGGTGGTGGCAAGAGCGAGCAGCACGGCCAGAGGTGCGAGCAGCAACCCCATGATGGCACTGGGCTGTTCAGCCTTCGTTTCCATTTCTTCTTCCATTTGTATCCCTCATTTTAGGTCCAGCCTCAAGGCTGGCGTCGTTGGCCACTTCTGAACCCCTTTTGAAGGTGCCTGTTTCATAAAAGAGGACGGTCCTTCAGTCGCTCTTTTTCAGGCGTTTTTCCAAGCGGCGAGATTCATGAAAATTCAATCGATGGCGCGATGGGCAATATCGGTGCGGAAATGCCCGCCTTCAAGCTCGACGGCGTTCATCAATTCGTACGCCCTTTGCTGGGTGGCCAGGAGGTTGGAGCCCAGAGCGGTGCAGGAGAGAACACGTCCACCTGAAGCGATGTAGGCGCCGCTTTCATCCGTGGAAACACCTGCGAAGTTGACCCAAGCCTGGCCGTAGGCCGTTTGGGCCACGAGCGCATCGAGTCCACCGAGGAGCCGGCCTTTGATGGGAGCTGCAGGATATCCTTCGGAAGCGAGGACGACGGTGACGGCCGTGCCAGTATGAAGTTCAAGTTGGACATCGCTCAATCCGTCGGTCGCCGCACCGTGCAATAGCGAGTACATATCGGTCTTCACGAGCGGGAGCGTGACTTGACATTCTGGGTCACCGAAGCGGACGTTGAATTCCACCACGTACGGGTCATCGTGCTCGTCGATCATCAACCCGATGAAGAGCACGCCTCGGTACGGCGTGTCTTGGCAAGCGAGGTGTTGATGCATGGGCTCAACGATGCGCTCAACGATTTTCTCGTGAACACTGGCAGAAACCACCGGAGCAGGGCAGTAGGCGCCCATGCCACCCGTGTTGGGCCCCTCGTCCCCGTCGTAGGCCCGCTTGTGGTCCTGACTTGCAGGAAGTGTGCGGTAGGCCGTGCCGTCCATCACCACCAGCATGCTGGCCTCTTCACCGGGCAGGAAGGCTTCCAAGAGCACGAAACCATCGGATTTGATGGAGAGATCGATGAAGGTTTTGGCTTCATCTCTATCCGAGGTGACCACCACCCCCTTCCCGCCGGCCAACACATCTCGCTTGACCACCCACGGGTCGCCTGCAAAATCATCCAAAGCCGCCTCGATATCGCTGTGAGCATCAAGTCGCTTGTAGGCGGCGGTCGGCACTCCTGCCTCTTCCATCGTCTGCTTGGCGTGGAGTTTCGAGCCTTCCAAATGAGCGAGGGCTGCAACAGGTCCGAAACAGGCGACACCGGCAGCATGACACGCGTCAGCCAAACCATCGCACAGCGGCGCTTCTGGACCAACGACGACCAAATCAGCACCCACATCCACAGCGAGGCCAACCAGACCTTCGATGTCCATGCTCAATGCGTGGTTGGTGGCGATTTGGGCCGTTCCTGCGTTTCCCGGAACACAATGAAGCGCACCGACATGAGCAGAAGCATCGAGTGAAAGACAAAGGGCATGTTCTCGTCCACCGCTGCCGACCACGACCACCGTTGCCCCATTCATACCCCGACGGGCTCTCCGGCATTGAATAAGGCCTTCGCGACGCCATGTTGAACGACCAAACGGGAAGAATGCTTATCCACCATGGAGATGTGAAAGCATCATGCGAACACGACTTCACCCGGTCGCCCTCTTGCTCAGCCTGCTTTTGCTGTCAGCTCCTCTAGCCGCTGCCGCTCCGCCCACGGGAGGTGACTCGAACACCATCGCCGCCTCCGAAACATGGACCGAAGACGCTCACATGAACGGCCATGTTGTCGTGGCCAACGGTGCAACCTTGAACGTGAACGCCAACATCACGATGGAAACGGGTTCTTCCATCACGGTCGAGGACGGAGGACAATTGGTCGTCACCAACGGCGCCCTCCTCAGCGATGACCTCAATGCGGGCTTAATGGTGAACAGCATGTTCGCCACCTTGACCATCAACTTCGGCGACCTCGCTGACGAGGGGGTCCTTCAACTGAAATTGGACCACACCATCGATGCAAACTCCAAGATGAACATCACCCTCGGGGACGAAACGGTCAACGCCTCAGGACTTGACATGGTCAGTTTTGATGCACCGCTGAACGACACCGACCTCGTCATCACCTTCGATTCCTACTACTTCACGCCGACCTATGTCCTGTGGGCCAAGGCGATTTACGGTGGCGGAAACACCGAAACGCTTCTCGCCCAAGATATTGAGGCGGCCGATGCACCGCTGTATTGGTTTCAGTCTGGATTTGACATCCACGCCCACGGCGACATAACGGTGACCAGCAGCACCATCTCCGGCGCCAAGATTACCTGCGAAGGTCTGTGCCAGTTTGACAACGCTGAACTGGTCGGCAGTGCACCCGTGGAAGCAGCAAGCACCTCATCGGTTTCCGTGCTCAACAGCATCATCAGTGGTTCGAGGTCCGACGAAGACATCATCCTTCACGACCAGGCACAAATCACCTACACCAGCAGCCAAGGCACAGGCGGAACCACCGATGCTTGGGTTCGCCTTCTTTCGCAACGCAGCCTTTCAACCAACATCCCTAATGGGAGCCTGGACCTCTACGACATCGGCTACAGAGCGAACGACTGGAACGATTTGACCGATGAGAACGGCAACATCGTCTTCGTTGAAGCCGGTGCGACCAACGAATGGAAGCGCATGATTGAGTGGATGGACGGCGACGGTGTTGTCCACCAGGAGGATGCCAGCATCACGCTCTCCATCACGAGCAGTTGGGGCACCTATTCCCAAACCATTGACGCCCCGACCACCGCAGAAGGCAGCATGGAGTTGGCCCTCCCCTACGTCGCCGTGACATCGGTCAGTCCCGAATCAACCACGGCCGTGGCCAACAAGAGCGTCTCTGGCATGGTCAGCGTCTCGAACAGCGGCGATGCGGATGTTTCAGGCGTGAGTATTTGGTGCTACAACGGTGACGAAGTCGTTGATACAACCCAAATCGTGGTCAGTTTGACGGCTGGTGAATCCAAAGATGTCCCCTTCACGTGGTACATGTACGAAGCCGGCGATGCCACGCTGACCTGCAAGCCATTGTTGCCATCTGCCCTGAACGGCATTTCAAGCTTGGTGGTTGACACCACCGGTGCTAATTCTGAAATTGTGACTTGGGAATACGAAGAGGAAATTGAAGAATTCCCGCTCATCATATGGATCGTCGTCGCTCTCGGTTTCGCTGGTTTGGCCTTGGTCATCGCCACCCAAGCCCGAAAGCAAACGGCAGCAAAATCCTACACGACCTATGAAGAAGATCTGGAGAGTGATGATGGTCAAGAAGAAGCGGTGGCTGAAGAGACTCCTGAAGAGTCCGAAGAAGCTGAAGATGAAACGGATGAGGACGAGGGCGTTGAAGAAAAGGTATCATCCATTTACGACCTCAAACCAGAATCTGAAGATTGAGGTTCACGACTGGGATTCAACCCACTCGAGTTTTTCCTTCATGATGGTATCAAGACCGTTGTATTGGTATCTCCACCTCAACTCTTTGCCTGGCTCGGGGAAGTACTCCGGTTTCTCCCCACCTTTTCGAAGGACCTCGAACCAGTACTTGTCGTCATCCTCGGTCATTTGCTTGACATCACCTTGGTTGACCATGAGGAAAGGAAACATGAGGTCCGCCATCTCCGAAAAGAGAGAAAACGAGCCAGATTCTTTCTCTTCCTCATCATCGCTTGGTTCAATCATGATCCCAAGAATGGTGTCACCGGGTTCAACGGTGTAGGAAAAGGTGAGGTCGACGCCCTGTCGTCGTTTTCCTCTGAAAAATTCCAAACGTCGTTGGGCAGGGTACCACTTGACAAGGGCCTGTTCTTGGCGCTTCACAACCAAGGAAATCCCGATGAAAAATGAAAGACTCAAGAAGAAGAAAAAATACCAAATCTCTGCGATGAGCAGCGTCCAAACTGTTGGCACAAAACAAACAGCAAACGCAATGATGTCGTCGTATGTATGCTTGAGTGGAATGATTTCCATCCCGTTGTCAGCAACAGGCTGTTGAGCCGATGTTGCTCCTTCAGGTTGGCCTGTGGCTTTGACAGGCGGTGGGAGGTCCGCATCGTCCTCAAGCGACCAGAACATCTCCCCCATGGAGGTATCTCAAACGAAACGGCTTCATCAGCCTTTAGCCGACGCATCAAACAACGGTGGTCAGCAGGTGAGACCGACGCCATCGCCCTTCGCAACGCTGTTTTCACCATCGCCAGTTTTCAAATCGATGTTCCAGCAGTAATCGGAGGAAAACACTGTTTGGTCACCCAAGGTGTTGGTGATTTCGACCGTAAAGGTGTATTCTCCTTTGCCGTTATAGAACTCGGACTTGTCGAGGTAATACACGCCTGATGGATCCGTGCCTGAACCCGTTAGACCAAGCCAGCCTGAAGTCGAGCCGCTTCCCGTACCGCCACTCTGTGGCGCCCACGTAGCCATATCGCCGTCAACGGTGATGAGGCTCTCCGTCCATGTTTCTCCACCAGACACCGTGACCTGGACTTGGTAATCGGCGTTCATGGGTCGGAGACCAACGGCTGAAAAACCACCACCGTCTTCAGCATCTTCGTTTGGACCGAGCAAGCCAACAAGGATTTCCATGGTGATGCCAAGATACTCATCGGCGTCGTTGCTGTCGTGGAGTTCTGCGATTCGAACCCCCGCATCTTGTGCCTCTCGTGTAGTGAAACGGGAAGGGATGTTGACTTCGCCCTCTTGCCCGTTTGAGCCCACGGCCTTGATGACATAGTCAACAACTTCGTTGCCGGCGTAGTCTTCGCCGTTACCGTTGAAGAAGTCGGCAAGTGGAACCTTGAATTTCTTCATGTCGTTGCTGACATCACCTGAACCGGTCCACATCTCCACGCCGTCTGCCTCAATGGAGACATCGACCGAGGACATGGTGCCACGGACCTTGAACGAGAGTTCGTTGGTGTCCTCATCAAGTTCAACGTCAGAGATAGCCATCGATGCGTTGGTTGGCACGAGCATGACCGCAGCATACGGCGTGGTCGCAATGAGAAGGGCCACCACCACACTTGCGCCGAGTTTCACCTGGTTGATGCTGCCTCGCATGCGCTCGGCTTGCACGATGGCACCAATGCCGAGAACGAGAACGATGGTCACGACAATAAAGCCCCATGCTCCACCCTGCAAGGACAGAATGGCCCCGAGAAGGATGATGACCCAACCTGCGAGGCTGATTTGAGTCGCTTTGTCGGGTGCGCCTGTTGGTGAAGGAACTGCGCCCGTTTTCTGAGCTACTGGCTCTGGTGCTGATTTGGCAACAACTGGCTCAGGTTCAGCCGCTTTTGCCTCGGTTTCAGTTTCTTTGGCTGCGTTGGCTTTGTCCAGTAATCCACCCATGGTCAATCCCCGTTATGGCAGGGTTTTACGAACGGTGTTATGAATCCAACCCCTGTATGAGTCGCAGGGAGCGGTTTTGCAAAGGGTCCGTCAAAGGCCGGGAGCCGATTCTCGCCAGACCTCTTCCTCGCCGTCTTCTTCGGTGTTGAGGAAGCGACGGCCAGCCACAGCGCCAGCGAGGGCGATCATCGAGATGGCTGGAACAACTTCGAAGCCCGGAAGGTAAACGCCACGAACGTAGACCGTGATCATCTGAGATTCACGGTTGCAGCCGCCGTTTTGGCAGGCGAACTCGGATTCAGCAAAGAATTCCAGCACGTGGTAAGCGTCGGACCAACCCTGGTTCTTGGGCGTTCGGACCATGATACGGGCGGTCTCAGGAGCGGTGTTTGGCTCGATGGTGACGACCGTTTGTGGGAGGTTGACGGTGAAGCCGGCTTCCTCAAGGGTGTCTCGGGTGTCGGGGGTGACACCGATCTTCATTCGGTCGATTTGGTTGCCGAAGTTGTAGACCTTGAACTGGAAGTTCTTGTCGGTCTTGGGCATCAACTGGACGAAGGGCTCAACGGCCTCGACCTGAACGATGCTGAACTGCATGATGTTGATGAGGGCGTTGACTTGAGAAGAAGCGGTGTTGGGTGGCGGCAGGTTGTTCAATTCCTGAACTTGCGCGGAGACCGTCAACTGTCGGGATTGCATTTGCATGTAGGGGTTGGCACGAACGACCACTTGGAAGTCGACCTCTTGGCCGGCACCGACATACATATCACCGGGTGCGGCGGTTGCAAGACCGTCACTGGTCACCTGGATGGCGACCTTTTCGACGTAGGCTGTCGGATTGGAAACGGTACAGGTGGTGTACCCGGTGAGGGTAGCACCTGGCTTCACTTCAACCTGAATTTGACCGGGTGCACAGGTCATGGAAACAGCAGCACCGGAGACTTGGGCAGAGGCAGGAACCGCTACCATCATCAGCGAACAAAAGTAGATTCCCAACAAAGCCACGACTCGCTTCCATGCCGACATTGTCTCACCTAGCGTTCTTCCCAACCCCCCCCACCTCATAACCATTATGGGTCTGTTGTGCGAAAGAACGGCCACCTTGCAGGCCAACGGAGAGGTGGGCCCGAAGGGAGTTGAACCCCTGACCTCCCGGTTATGAGCCGGGCGCTCTAACCAACTAAGCTACGGGCCCTAAAGCAGGCTCAATCAAGAGCATCATGAACCTTCTTGTCTCAATCAAATTGAGCCAAAGAAGATTGCGAGGGCTTGATCCATTCACGAACGTTGCGTTCCATTTCATCTCGAATCTCTTCGGGAACGAAAATCAAACAGCGCTCGTGCGGCTGTGCAAGGGAGCGTATGAGCGCTGAATGCTCCGAAGCATCTCGCCCATCCTCCAAAACGATGCCAGCATCGTAGGGAAGATACCCGCGCTTTCGGATGGTCGCTTGAATCAAATCCAGCTCGGTGTCGTAGCCCCGCTGCTTCAAGGCATCCTCAAGACGAGGCAGGACGATATCGCACATTTCAACGGTCAGATGGTCAATGCGAAGCGATTTGTGGAAATCTTTTCGCGAGAGCAATCGGCTTGCGTAGCCGGCCAAGCGAGCGTCGGCGTGGCTTGCCCAGGAGGGCAGCGTGACCTTGATGTGTGCGTCGTTGAGAAGAACATACTCTTCGGGTGAGAGATGGTCGTTGAGCAACATGTGAGAAAGTTCGGTTGAGAGTTCGAGTTCACCGGTTTGCGCCAGTTCTCGAGCCCGCTCAAGCATGTTCACCAAATAGGCCTGCGTAAGCATGTTGACCTTGTGAAAGTAGACTTGCTGATACATGTGGTAGCGTGTCACGAGGTAGGCCTCAATAGCCGGAAGACCCCAGCGCTTTACGAACATCCGGCCGTCATCACCAACACGTAGGGCACGGATGACACGTGCGCTGTCAAAACCACCGATTTGCGCGCCCGTGTTGGCCTGATCCCGAATCATGTAATCCATCCTATCAACGTCCAACTGGCTGCTGACGATTTCCTTCATGAACCGAGGAATGGGCACGCCCTCGTGGGCGTCGTGGCCGTCCATCAAAGCGAAGAGGCGCCCGAGGCGTTGTTCACCCAACGTGGCACGCACGGCTTGACCGATGGCGGTGTTGGGTGATTCGAGGATGTCGCGCCCCCAGGCCTCGTGCGAGCGGAAGGTGGCGTACACCCGTGGCGTCTCGAGCAGGTGCGAATAGGGCGGATGGCCAATGTCATGCAGCAAGGCTGCGAGTTGAACGAGTTCTTCGTCGTCCTTTGACAACAGCCCAGGATGCACTTCTTGGAGGTGAGCGGCGAGCCTGCCTGCCAGGTGGTAGGCACCAAGGGAATGGGCGAACCGGTTGTGCGTGGCGGCGGGGAAAACATACTCGCAGGTGGACAGTTGTTGAATGGTTCGAAGACGCTGAAATTCGGGAGTATCAATGATGGCTGCATGCGAGGCAGGGACCAAAATATCCCTGTGAATCTCGTCGCGAATCACTCGGTCCCGACCGTTCATGATACCTTGCCGGCTTCTCGGGTCTTTATAGGCCTTCTCGGAAATCAAGGGACAGCCTTCAAAGACAACGCATAAGCGTGTCATTTGCCAGCCGGCACCATGGCGGATGCCGTGAAGGGCCTGATGGACAAAATCACCAACGATGACCCGGAAACTCGCGGTCAGCAACTTTGGGTCATGTTTGCCCTTGCGATGTTCTTGGTGGCAACGCTCAACTGGTACGCCTATGTGCGAGAACCCGAGGTCATTGAAGTCCGTCAATTGCTTGAATACAAGAACGAAGTCGTCAAGGTCGAAGGCACCCTGATCTCATGGGTTGAGGACCCCTACTCTTCGGGCGATGACCGAGTTGACGCCATCATTGACGACGGCACCGGCGTGGTGGAAGCACGATGGTACCGCCCGGGCACCATGCCACCCATCGGCACCACCGTGACCGTCATGGGCGACATCATCGAGTACGACGGACGAATATGGCTCCAATCACTCGGAGCTGGCGCCATGGAATGGACCACCTCGGATTTACCCGAGGTTGAATCGATCGCCATTGCGGACGTGGCCCAAGACCCTGCGGCCTACGCCGGGGAGGTCATCCAATTAACCGGCTTCATCGGCGAATCCATTTCACCGGATGCCACCTTTACCTCGGCATATCTGGGCGACCATCCGAGTTATGGAAACTCAGAGCACCAAATGCACCTCATCATTCGCTCGGCCATCGGCGAGTGGATAGAGGCGACCTCCAAAGTTGAGGTCCAAGGTATCTTGACCTACCAGCAAAGAGACCTCAGGTGGAGTTTGCAAGTCCAAGGGCCAGAAATTCTCGTCGACCGCAATCACGTCGTGAACATCCCTCAACTCGATTGGAATGCTCAAGCAACCTGGAGTTATCAATCCGGTCAAACGGTGACGATGACGGGTGTCTTGACCACATCAACTGAAGATTGGGCCTTGTATGGGCCGAGCGGGACATCGATTTGCGTGCTCCCCTCCGAAGACGACCGAGAGGCCGAGGCCACCCAGTCCATGCACAACACCCTGCAAACCGTAGAAGGACGATTGTTGTGGTCCGAGGCCAAGTCCGGGTGGTGCATTGACGCTAACGAAGGTGGCTCACCCGCACTGATCAATCCTGAAACGCCCATTGGTTTGTTGGCCATGCTTTCGGCTGACCCTGTCGGCATGGTTGCAGACCCCGACACCACCTACACGCTTTCCGCCTACGTCAAGTACGCTGTCGAACCGGGTGTTGAGAACGAAGAGGCATATTTTGTTGACGCTGCCTCCTACACCCCTGGCTGGACCACCGTGGCGGTCACCGTCCCTGGACCACGAACTGCGTGGTTGGAATCCGGTCAGAACATCATCGCCAATGTCTCGGTGGCGTGGGATGATGAAGACATGCGAATCCGTCTCACGGTTCACGATTACACGCTCGGCATTGTGCCATCAGCACGAACCCTG